>Ga0208161_1000435_pt1 | contig 23877 bp, 19 predicted proteins | sample CB_VirMetaG_3_FD_184538 | JGI IMG/M metagenome (GOLD analysis project Ga0208161, IMG submission 184538) | Freshwater to marine saline gradient viral communities from Chesapeake Bay - CB_1508_1S Viral MetaG (SPAdes) (version 4) | ecosystem: Environmental > Aquatic > Marine > Coastal | place: USA...
CATATTTGTCTATGCAACTATCACCGATCAATAATACTTTCAATGATTTTTGTTGAGGAGTATCCATCTATTCTATCAAAAAAGATAAGTTTTGCTGCATGATAAGAACCAATAACTGATTTATCTTTCCAATCACTTCCTACAACCATTATATCAGGTTGTACAGATTTGACAAGGTTTTCAAGTTCTTCATCAGTCCCAAAGTGTTTTACCTCATCAACTGCCTTAAGATTAATCAACATTAGTGTTCTATCTTCAACACTATTTACTGGTCTTGTTGGACCCTTCTTTTCCTTTACTCTCTCATCAGTGTCAATGCCAACAACCAGATAATCTCCTAGTGACTTTGCATAGTTTAAGAGAGCAAGATGTCCTGCATGAAGAACATCAAATGTACCATTAACGAATACTTTTTTCATATAGGGTCTTGTAAAATTTGAATATATACACTACAATGAATATAATTATTTTATCACGAATATGGGAAGATATCAAACACAAGTTGCCCCTTCATTAAATCCACAAAATCAACAATCTGGAGTATCTGCACAACAATTTTCCCCTCAAGATTGGCCCACAGAATTTCCAAATTGTGTAATCGGAATTGACAGAGATGGAGTAATAAATGAGTGGAAAAATATAATTAAAAAATACGAAGATGTCAAATTTATTGAAGGTTCTCTAGAGGCAATTCGTAAACTTAGATTGAAAGGTCATAGAGTCGTTTTATTTGCAGACCAACCAAATATTGTAAAAGGACTACTTAGTAATAATGATGTCAACAATGTAATGAACTTTATGATGCAATCATTTGGAAACAATGGCATCTTTAGTATTGATGGATTTTATTATAATCAAAGTGACATATCTCAAGATCCTTATGCAAAACCAAATATTGGTATGTTGAAAAGAGCTGAAAATGAAACGAGAGTAGATTTTTCCTCTGGATATTATGTTGGTGATACTATTGATGATATTAAAATGGCAATAAAGATTGGTGCAGTTCCTGTATTAGTTAGAACTGGAAAGGGACTGGATACTGAGCAAAAATATCTTAAGTCATTTGACACGAAGTATAAAGACGTAAAAGTATTTGATAATCTTTTAGAATTTGTTAATTCACTTTGAATATTAAAAAAGGGGCATATACCCCTATTTTTTTATTCTTTTTCTTCTACCTCTTCTTTATTTTTAAGATAAACAAGTTTATTAAGTTCCGAAAGATAAAGATATTCAAGTTTACTATTTCTAAGTGTGTGAATAGCATCTTCAAGAGTCTCTACAAGAGGTTCTCCACCAAGATTAAAACTTGTATTAAAGAGAATAGGAACACCAGACAATTTATAGAACTCGTTAATGAGATTGTAATAATTTTCATTCTGTTCTTGAGTAACAGTCTGAATTCTACAAGTTCCATCAACATGAGTAATTGATGCAACTTCACCAATCTTTTTAGATTGTAGTTCTACTGCATACATCATGAAAGGAGTTTCTTCCATACCACGGAGATCAAACCACTCAACAGCATGTTCTTGAAGAACTGTCCCAGCAAATGGTCTAAACCATTCACGACCCTTCACTGAGTTAACAAAGTCTTTTCCATCGGGGTCAGTTGGATCATAAAGAATTGAGCGATTTCCAAGTGCTCTTGGACCTGCTTCTGCTTTTCCTTGGAAAATTGCAACGATATTGCGGTCTTTAATTAATTTTGCTACATCAGAATCAGTTACATCGGTAACTTCAATATCCTTATAGAACTCTAGGTCATCTGCAGTATATTCATACTTTGGTCCAAGATAAAGTGTTTTTAATGGATCTTTTTCATATTCAACTTCAACACTTTGGGCATATTGATGTGAGAAGAGTTTGGCAAGACCGACTGAAGTTCCACCATCATGAGAAACTGGGTCAACAAAAATATTCAGTTCTGGGAATCTTTCTTTATAGTAATAGTTTGCAACACAGTTGAGACCATAACCACCAGCGATTACAATATTCTTTTCACCAGTGATATCTACTGCTTTTTCAATAAGATCACCAACGAACTCTTGAGTTTCTTGCTGAACCTTCCAAGCGAGATTCTTTGCAGCATCAGTCAGTTTAGAAGAATCCCGATGCCATTCTCTTGGATCTGATTTTCTTAAAAGATATGGAAATCTTTCAGTATCAATTAATGCACCTGCTGGATACTGAGACATGAATAAATTTTTATCACCTCTTTTACTTTCTCCATAGAAGATATCTGGAATACTTTTATCCTTTCTTCCATATGGAGCAAGACCCATTGTTTTACCTGCTTCAATGAATCCAAACCCAAGATATTCTGAAACTGCTTCATATGCCTTTACAGTTGTAACAGCTCCATCCAAATCAAAATGTGGTTGATTAATTTTGGGTGCAAAATTTGCTCCATATCTTCTGAATACTGGTTGAAACTTTCCAGGAAACTCACATTTAAAAATAGTTTCGGTTTCATATGCTTCCGCAATAAAATTTGGATCATCTTCACTTAATTGTAAACGATGAAGACTTCCACATCCATCAACAATTACTGCAGCAGCGGTATCAAATCCAGAACTATAAAATGCACTCGCAGCATGTCCCAAATGATGTTCATTACCAATTGCAGTAACTTTTACTTTTGGATAGTATTTTCTTACAAGTGCACTATAAGAATCTTCACCAGTCCAAGGAAGTTTATGTTGTTCTTGACCTGTACCACCAATAATTAATTCATTGATGTGATATCTTTCTATGATATGCATCATTGCTTTGAAAGGATTTCCGTCATATTTTTGACGACTCATCCTTTCTTCTTCAATATAAATCTCTAGTTTTCCATCACAAACTAAAGCAGCGGAACCATTATGTCCCGGATTAATTGCTAAAACATTATATGTCATCAAACTTTCTCCTTAATATCTTTTACAATTAACTTGTAGATTTCTTCTACTTGTTCATCAGAGTAATCCATATACCTATCATTCAAACGATCTGCCAAATGCGAATCTAGTCCACATAAACGAATTGGTGAATAAACTTTTTCTACATTTTCATTTTCAATTATTTGGAAATAATCTGGATATGTGGTATTGATTGCAAAAGTTGATCCGAGGAGAATTGTTCCCGGTTTATCAAATGCCCTCGCCATATGTTGACCAACACTATCACATCCAATAAAGTAGTCAGATCCTTCAATAACAGCAGCCCAACCACGAAGATCAAGTTGCAATTTTGCAGAAATAGAATCTTCTAAATTAACTTGATTTGCAAATTCTGGTTCTCCCATAAAGATAATATTATACTTTTGGGAAAGTTTTTTTACCAGTTTATAATATACATGAGGTTCTATAGATCTAGTACTATCGTCAATAATATCTCCATTGTCAATTCTTGCAGATCTACCAAAAGGTTGAATTACAATCGTGATATCTTTATTTTGCTTTGACTTTACATCAGCAATAATATTTGCCGCCATTTTTTCTTCGGCCTTATTCAAAGTCAAATTTGGTTTACCAATGTCAGAATGATCATCAGTTTGGTTAATTAGTTTATCAAACGCTTCTGATAATGAACATTTTTGATTATAATATTCCCATACACGATAAGGTTCGGGACTGATAATATCCGAATCCTTTAATAGGGAATTGAAAATTCCTTTTACGTCAGCACTATAAACTCTGTCTTGAAGTAAAGGATTTCCAAAGAAAAGAATATCCCATCCAAAAACAACTATTGCCCAATCTTCTTCTTTATGATTTTTAGCGTATTTTTCTAATGCTGGAATTGCTGCAATAGCACGACCCGCTCCACCATCTATGGCAAAAATTTTTCTTCTGGACATAAGTAAAACCCAATCTTTGAATAAAATTCAATATACAGATATTTAGTATAGTCTATGAAGAGTGATTATGCAATCACTCTTCTGGTTCTGGTATTACTTCTAACTCTGGTTCTGGTTGTGGCATTGGTTGTTCAACATATTCACCATTAGTTCCAATTCCAACCCAAGAAGTAGTTCCAATACCTAGAGGATCTGAAATTTCTGATATGAAAAACCTTGCTTCATGTGAAATTTCAGTTTCTCCTGGAGCCAATGGCCAATCAGAAATTAAAAATCTATCTGGAGCATTTGGATGACTTGGAAGATCTCTAAGATTTTGTCTATATTCTTTCCAAGAAGATTGAATACCTACAGATAATGGACTATCTGGAAAAATTGCCCAATCACTTTGTGTAAGTTTTGCATTTCTATAATTTCTTAAATTGACAAATTGATTGGTTATATTTTCTTCAAAATTTTCAACTTTTAATTTTAAAAAATCTTGTTCTGAAGGTTCTGGTAAATGTGTTATTGTTCCATCCAAATTAAATTGTATTCCCATTGTTTTCCTCCTTAAATATCAAGAATTCTATTTTTCTTTCCAAGAATATACCAATATCCATTGCATGATCTAATGCCAGTTGTATTACTTATACTCAACCTAGTAAATGTATCTGAAGCCGCAGTGTCTCTCCAATAAAGACAACAAGATGATATAGTAGTTCCATAAAAATTCAGTTGAGTGCAGTAACAATCACCTCTAAAACATGCATCATATGAAATAATAGGACAACTAAAGCACAGACCTTCAGAAGTATATCCCCAAGTTCTTCTTAAATTAAAAATAAATGAACTCTGGTTGCAATTCAGAGGTGATGAAAAACAAACTGCGCAGGCTGTTGGACCGAGACATGAAATCACACAAGATGACATTGGCCAAGCAAATACATTACTGCAGTAACCACAGAAACAAATATTGGTATCATTTCCAAAAAATATACTAGTACTATCCGCATTGCAATTGAATAGTCCAAAAAATCCAAGTTTAAATTCAGAATACTCAGTAGTTGGTAGTGAAAATATTAAACAGGATCCATAACATGTTGTCCAATATTGGCAATAACAAATAATTTCATATTCTGTTCTTAAATTGCAAACTAAACATGCATTTGCTGCAGACAATGTGCCTTGATATGTACATAATATAGAACAAACATCCGATGATGTTAATCCTGCTCCTCCTGCCCCACTACTGGTTCTTATAAATCTACTCATCCTTCATACCCCCATACTTGAGCAGACATACATTTATTTGAATTATTATTTACAAATACTTTATCTCCATTTGAAATTACTACGCCTGTTCTTTCATAGTTATTCGCAGATACTTTATAGTCAATCATTCCAGAACAATCAATATTGGACATGAAACAATTACATTGTCTATAAACACAGCTTATATCATTTTTTACCATTGAAGTATCATTCTCAAGATAGCTAAAAGATGTTATTGATGATTCCCAATCAACCAGATTAGATGATGCAAATGTATCCCATGCAGTAGTATCACAGTTATAAATTGATATACTCCATGCCGACTCTCCGGATCTAAATAGGCAAGATACGCACATAAATGGACTTGTATAATACGAACATGTCATTATCTCCGGAAAATCTGCAACTTTGCAGAAGAGTGGAGTTGTCTCCATTGTTACACAAATAACGTTATTTTCAGCACAAAGAGTTGTAGTTCTAGGCTGATTATAACAAGCGCATAATCTACTTACATCAACACTAAATATTCCACATTCTCTAGCCTTTGTACTTCTTACCATCATATAAACACAATCTGCACCTGGATTATATGAAAGGTACTTGACAGGAAGTTCGCAATTTGATGAAGTGGGAGTGATAAATATGTCTACTGCACGAGAAAATTGGCAAAGACAATTGCAAATAAAACAAAAATTTGTTGAAGATATGAAATATCTTACAGGACCTTGAATGTAATGTTCATGAATAAAGACCCCTTTAGTTGCTGCCGATTGAACACCATAAGGAGAAATTTTACATCCAGATGCATTGTAATACCACAAACATGTGCAATTACAAGAAGTACTAGTGCCATTGTATCCTTGAAGTAAGGATAATGAACTATTCCAATTGCTACAGCTGTTGCACCAATAGCATATATAACCTGTAGTTTCCCCAATTACAATGTTGCAATTTAAACAACTATTCCCACACAAATTATTGAATAATATGCACTGTCTTAATGCTTGCACTGAAATCGCGTCGTATCGATCTGTGCAAAAGCAATACGTTGAAGCGGGCGTTATATTTTCTAAAGCATAGTAGTTTATTGCCCCATAAAACCCCTCGTTACAACAAATAGTTGCTTGGCCTCCACCGTAGTAGGCGCTGCAGCAAGCATTAATAAGAGATATGGCAGCACATTGTTCGGATGGTGTGTTATACTTAGTAAGAGCAAACCATCCACTGCCGCAAGTACAACAAAGAGCAGGAGTAAACCCAAGTACGGCACTGTGTCCGGGGCAACATTCTATTTGTGCAACAGATCCAGTACCATATCTGAGTAATGGATTTACAACTTCCGATCCACCAAAAGCCATACAACAAGTAATAGTAGTTGAAAATCCTACAGTGCATGTTCCATCCGACTTAATGTATCTATTGACATGTCCACATGATTCTCCATCTGTGCTTGCAGTATATGCACCATAATATCCATTATTATCTAAGTGATATCCAGTTAATCTACAATAACACCCAGTTGATGTTATTGTTGTAATACCACTTAAAGTGGTAGAAGAAGTTCCAACAGTTGTGGTAATTTCAGAATCTGCACTCGGATGTATAACTTGCGCGGATATGGAAATCGAAGCGGAAGACCCCGATGTATTGGAGTATATTTCTACTCCAGAGTATGGTGGTATAAGGCAACTCGACAATCTTCCTCCTGCCATTTATTTTCCTCCCCCCGAAGATGCAATTTTTAGTGCCATTTGCTTACAATGGGTTTTTACTATTCCTATTTATTACTTTTATCTTCTCGCACTGATGAAAAATACTTCCCCACTAGTGACAGAACCCCCACCAACAATATTAACCGTTGCAATACCTGATGCAACAGTAACAGTGGAGATTCCTGCTCCACGGAAATCAATAATTGTTGCGCCAGATCCTACTGTACCACCCTCTGTTGCAATACCAACGCCACGAAGTAACTCTTGTCCGTTTGCATATACTGAGGTTGCAGTTACTACACCAACAACATTAACATTGGTTGAATTCAAATTAGTAGAACTTAATGTAGTTGCAGTTACTACACCAACAACATTAACATTGGTTGAATTCAAATTAGTAGAACTTAATGTAGTTGCAGTTACTACACCAACAACATTAATACCACCAGCATTGACATTTAATCTTTCAGTTCCTGATACAACAACTCCAAACTCATTGTCCGATGGTGAATAGAAACCAGAGTTTGTGTATCCGTTGAAGTAAATACTTGGGGAACTTAAAGATCCAATCGTAACTCCAAGTCCGGCAAACATATTGTCACCGTACTTATTCACATAAAGACCAGCTCCACCAGTGATGTTAATTGTTGCGATACCTGATGTAACAGTAACCGTAGAAATTCCTGATCCACGGAAATCAATAATTGTTGCACCAGTTCCCACAAGTCCACTCTCTGTTGCAACACCAACACCAGAAAGGATGTTTTGTAAATATTGCCCATCACCGTAGTAAGTTACTACACCAGCAGATGCCGTGATAATACCTACAGGATCTAAAACAATATTACCAAATGTAGATATGCCACTAACTGTTAGATTTGTTAATGAAGTTATTCCCGTTACATTTAGTTCAGTTGCGGTTGTGAGTCCTACAGCTGCAATTCCAGTTAAATTTGAACCATCTCCATAATATGATATTGCAGTAATAATTCCAGAAATTATAAGGTCTGTGTTAATACCAACAATTTCGTTGGTATTAACTGATATGTAATTTCCAAACTGTGATAGTTCTCGGTTATTAGACATCTCTGGAATTCCTTATGTTGTTATTTATTGAATTATATGATGGAAGGATAAACACTAATGGTGTTACCCATTCCAGAGTGTGCAGTGCATTGATAATAAAGAGTATTTGGAGCATTGAATGGAATTTCAAATTTTATAACTCCCGTTGCTGATGCATTATTAGTAACACCATCACTATATGCAGATCCACCGTTAGAAACACGAATTTCAAATGGATGAGCACCTCCAGAGTTGTTTACAAATTCATATACTTTACCTCTTGCAAGATATAGAACAGGATCATTAGTTGTTTGAGTAAACCCAATTCCAGTAAATGTATAATCAGATGTCCCATTAGCTCCCAATGTCCATCTACCATCAACAGCATTTGAAGCATCTCCATAATAAGTAGCACCGGTAACAATACCAAGTGTAGAAACACCAGAAACACTTAAAGTTTCAAGAGAAGTATTTCCTTGAACTGTAAGGGCACTTGTTGGATTGGTTGTTCCGAGACCGACATTTGATAAAGTATGGACCCCTACAGTTGTTGTTATCCATTGTTCAATAATTGAAATTGTAACTCCAGCACCAGTTCCCGTAGAGGTAAGAGAAGCACCGACAATGTTAATTGAAGTTACACCTTGAGGACTTCCAATAATTGTTCCCTCATCTTGAAATGTAAGTCCAGTAATACCTGTTGCACCAACACCAAGTCCCCTAACAGAATATCCATGAATATCAACAATTTCACCACCAAAACAAGCATCAGCAAGAACAACCGTAACTGCATCAGTTGCTGTAAATTCTGATGGTGTAAGTTTTACTCCGTTAATAAAAACATCAACAAGACCAACGGAATATGTAAAGTTAAATGTTGTTTGTCCTGGTGTTGCTGTGAAAGTTGTTGAAGTTCTTCCAACAGGAAAATCTTCCCATTCAACTCCAGTTCCCGTTGATTTTAAGTATTGTCCATCAGATCCAGTTGAACTTCCAGTACTTACTGTACCGGGTAGAACTAAACTTGGGAGAGTTGCTATACCGATGACATATAAATCTGTAACACCAATACCACCATTAACATGAAGAGTATATTGTGGATTGGTTGTCGCAATGCCAACTTTATTAGTTACATCATTCGCAAGAATAAGGTCTGTGCTTACCTCAAGACCATTCTTAACTACAAAGTTCTTATTGATTGACATGGGGTTTCACTCTCCACCCTTTTTACTTATTTATAAATACAAGAAAAGTATTTTTAGGTAAATATGGCTTCTCAAGTTTTAAGTGGTACTGGTAATGTTACTTATACAAATAACACAGGACAGAATGTGAGAGTGGTGATTAACTTCATGTCTTCTGTTAGTTCTATGAGTTGGGCAGGAGTAACTCATACCAACACCGCCACCAGTGCTGCAGCAGCACCTACAATTGGGAGAAATCTTGCATTTAATGTTGGTACCAGTAGTAATATCGGTCACTCTGCAAATAATATGGTAGTTCCAGGAGGATTTGAAGCATTTGAATTTTCATATCCAACAGAGATTATGATTTCTGCCGGACAAACATTTTCTGCAGTATTGGGGGGAGTTTATAATATCGTAGTCATCCCAGAAGCAGGATAATCAAATAGGAATACTAAATCCACGAGTTGTGAATGGATAAGGTGTTGTATTGGTATTGTTGAAGTTGATGCGATTATTTGCATCATCATAAGTAACTGTAATACCAGTTTGAATACCAGCATTAATTGCAGCACCTACAGCATCTTGTGCCCTTTCAGTTGTAAAGTATAAATTAGTAGAACCTTCTGCAAGATAATCGGTATTGGTGAGAACACCAGTAACAACTGCAGAAGGTGATACCCAATCAAGTACACCAGAACCAGTTGTTCTCAACAGACTGCTTGCAGTTCCAACTGTTGTTGGTAGAGTTAATGTGTAGTTAGATGAAAGTGTTGGTGCTTGAAGTCCAACATAGTTACTTCTATCAGTCTCATAAACTCTAACTGCACCAGTTACTGCAGCATTTCCAACAACATCAAGAGCAGAGATTGCAGTAACTGTATTGATACCAACATTACCACCAACATCAACAATGAATGGTGTTGTATCACTTGCAGTATTATCAACTCTTACAATGTTTCCAGAACCACTCGTGGATCTAATGCGAAGTGCCTCAGTAATTGTGGATACAATATCAAGTTTTGCTGATGGTGAAGAGCTATTAATACCGATGGAATTGGTTGCAATTAAATTAGAACCATCAAAAGTAAGTGCTGAACTACCACCAAAGAATCCACTATTATTGAACTGAATTGTGTTAGTAGCACCACCAGGTGTTCCAGATCCGCCACCGCCACCAGTAGCATCAAATGTAATGCTTGCAATTCCAGCACTTTGAACCGCATTAATAGTCACACCATAACCAACAAAGTTAATCTCAGTTGCGATACCTGCAAATACTTTACTTAATCCAATTCCAGTTGATACTCCAACTTGAAGTGGACTTGCTTGGAAAGTAATGGTTGCAATACCAGCAGTTGCGTCATATGCGCTTGTAACTGTTGCACCAACACCAGAAGCAAAGTTAATTAAGGTCGCAATTCCTACAAATGATCCACCAGAAGAAATTCCAACTCTGGCATCTTGGAAAGTACCAACATAACCAAATGTTTCCCACTGGTTGTTTGTTGTATAAACCCATCCAATATAATTATTGGTTGTTGGAGTTCCGTTATAGACAACATCTCCTGGATTTCCTGATAGTGTTGGTGTAGAAATTCCAACAGTATACTTTCTAGAAACAATTTGATCACCTTGCAGGAAGAGTGAATTTGCTTCAATACCCTTATTGGAAGTTGATGTAATCTTATTATTAAAGACTACTGGACCATCAAACTCTGAAATGATATTTGCATCAGTTCCACCTTCAACACGAATAGAACGACTGATAGAAATTTCAAGAGGAGTTAATACATCAAATCCAATATTAACACCAAGACCAGGATCTTCTCCTGTTACTGTTGGAATAGGAGCATCAAATACTTCTTCTTGTCCTGTTGCAGAACTTACTTTTTTGTTACCAACATAGAAATCACCATCAGCATTCATTCCAGTGAATACTACGATACCACCATTTTCCTTGGTTGCTTGTGCAAGCAGTTCTTCTTGAGCAGTGATGTTTCTATCTTGTCTCTGTGGAAGAGCAGTGGAGTAGTTGCCAGGTCCAAATCCAAGATATTCAAAGGTATGACTAGAAGCACGAAGAATTGAATTTCTACGAAGTTCTACTGGTTTTGGTTCAATCTTTCTTATGATAGATCCATTGACATGGGAAGTTCTACGAGTTCCAAGTAATCCACGGAAGACTGAAACTGGGTTCCCCGTAACTGTACTCTTAATTCTAAGAATTTCTTCATTAATTTGTAGATAATCACCAATCTGGAAATTAAAGTTTGATACATTGGAAATGCTGATAGTTGTAGCATTTGCATCACTAATAGTTGTCGAAATTGTTGTAGTAATCCCAGCATAGACAGTTGCAAGTCTTCCCCCAATATTTTCATTATCTTTAGCAACATTACCACCACTTGCACTAAATCCTGTCGGATAAGCAAAGATTGTTCCAGTGGTAGATGGAGATACTGTAGAAATTCCTACATTTGTTACAAAAACAGTAGAAGAATTGACTCTCTTAACTACAAAGTCTCCATTATAAAGTGAATTATCAGCACCACCAAGTCTTACTTTATTATCAACAACAAATCCATGTGGTTGAAGTGTAGTAACTGTTGCAACACCACTCAATCTGTCATAAACCAGTGAAGAAACATTAACTACTCTTCCATTATTAATTACATTTGAATTTGCAGTTACTGTTACTCCAAGTCCCGATGTTACTGCAGGAGAAATTGTGGTTGAGGACCCAACAACAACTTCTTTAGAATTTGTGACACTTGTAATTCTATAAAGATTGTTATACTGCTCGTAAGTTGAAGGAGAAATACCAGAAAGACTTAATGTATCTCCAATATTACTGTATACTGTGGTTACAGTTACAATACCAACAGAATGGCTAGTTGTAGTTGCGATTCCAACAACAGATAGAGAATCTCCAACAACATAACCACTACCACCATCCATAATCTTAACTTCACTGATTGCACCTGATGGATTTACAGTTACTCTACCAGTTGCATTTGCACCAGTTCCACCAACTAATCTTGCATTATAATAATATTCAATGCTTCCACTACCAACACCATAACCACTACCAGCAGTAAGTACAGATACATTTGTTACTGGATTCAATCCATGGTCAATTTGACTATAGAAGGTATGGGTTGTTCCACCAACTCCAGATACAACATCAGTGAGTGCAAAACCAACATTTAAGTCAATTAAGTTTTTATCTAATGTTTCTTTTGTAATACTATTCTGTGGTTCATTAACAACAACCTGTCCAATTGGATTTGGAAGTGCAAATGATGCAGCTGCAGGAGGATCTGATACTGGATTATCTCTGTTCGTTTGTGGATATAGATTTTGAATTGGTTGAGAGAACTTCTCGTTTGTGAACGGAGAAACTGTGGGAGAGTTTGATGCGTTTACAACTAATAAATGATAAACACCATCCTGTTCTCCAGAAACGTACTTCTGAACCTCTTGTGATCTATAAACAACATAAGTGTTTACATACTCTTTCTTCTTAAAGTATGGAAGAGATGTATTACGAATTGAAGTATTATTCGTAAAGGTTCCTGGATCACTGACAAGTGCAACACTAAATTGTTTTGCGCTACTGATGCCTGCAACAGTAAATGTTCCATTGAATGCAGAGTTTGCAACACCAGCAGTATTATTTGTACTTGTTACATTCAGAATTTCAACTTCAGATCCGACTTTTAAATCGTGAGGAAGTTCAGTAACGATCGTTGCAGTATTTGATATCCAACTTGCATCAGCAATCAGTCTTGGATTTCTTAATTCTGTTGAGTTTGATAAGGTTACTGTAGATGGGCTGAATTGGAATGCAACTTCACTACTTGTAGATCCAATTGAAGTATTAGACTCTTGGAGAATATATCCATCCAGAGGTGGTTTTGCGTTTGTTGCATCTGCAGGAATTACATAACGAATTCTGTATACAGTGTCAATTAAGTTACGAGTATCAGGTTTTCTCTTAATGTAAGTTCTTGGTGTCGCACTTCCCAAAGAAGTAGTTCCAAGTCCAACAATTGTCGAATAAATGGTATTTGCAGTCGATTCAGATGATACGTTGACATACCACTGGTTATTGCCTGTGTCATACTGAATAGGATGTCCAACATCACCTGATTTTTTGTCAGAAACACGACTGACAACGCTCAGAATTCCACCCTTATTATTAATCGTAATTGCACTGTCACTTGTTGCATCATTTAAAGTCTTTGCAATCTTAATTTGATCTGCATTAATTGATGCAGCAGTATCTGTAATTGCATAGTAAACTTGATTTGGATATAATCCATCAGGAAGTTGTCCTGTATTTGAAATAACACGAATTGTTTCACCATTAATAAAAGTATGTGCGGAAGTTAAAGTCAGAACATTGCTAGAAATACTGTTAATACCTGCAACACTTCTTCCTACATTAAATTCTTTTTGACTAGTTGCAGTTGTAGAACCAGGCATCAAGATGTTTGCAGAATACTCAGTTGCAATTCCACTTTGATTAATGAAAACATTCAAAGTATCATTTGGTTTTGCACCAATACGATAACCTTCAATTACACCTTCAGGTTTAATGGATTCATTTGTTTCATTATAGAAATACAATCTACTTGCGTTTGCAATACTAATCGTATTACTTACATCAAGTGGAAGGTATTCTACACTAACTTCAGAAGTCTCAAGAACTTTTGGTGGAATGATGTGTGTAATATAACCAACATCATCTCTAATGAAAGCATCCTTTCTAAATCCACTTGCAACTAATGCTTTGGCACCAAAGTTTGAGTTTGAGTTATTAATTGATTGATCACCACCACTTTCAGCTTTAAAATGTTCAGAATATCCAATTGCAAAAACTGAAACTACTTGAATGTATGCATCATTTGAACATTTGATGTGATAGTTTCTATATTCTGGTTTAAAGAGTGCTCTTGAATCTGTATGAATATTCTCATTTCCAAAAGCAGTAGAGTCTTGATAAGTACCAGATGTTGAATCATATTTTACAAATGCATTATTATCTTTTTGAAGACCAATTCCAGTGAATTGGGCAACAACCATACTCTTAAATCCTGATGCTTTATTACCATCAGCGTGCATACCGCACATACCATAAACGGATCTCAGAGAGATGTTAAAAATGTATGGAGATGCAGAAGTTACAGTATCTACTGTAAGATTGAGAGTTGATCCAGTGATCGATGGTAATAGATTGGTTGGAATATTTTGAACTTGATATACAACTTCCGTAGGACCGTTAACTTCACTTACGACATACTGACCGTCATACCCAACTGCACCAACTCCTTGAATCTGAATTGGAGTATCAACATCAAGTCCCGCAACAGCACTTTCTAAAGTAACTGTAATGTTCGTAGATCCAGTTACACCATCTCCAGAACGAATACTTGTGATTCCTACTTCTGCACCACGAGATCCTACAATACGATACTCATCAATCTTTGGTTGAATATCAATTCCAGATGATGGATAGTCTGGTTGAATTTGTCTTCCAGATGCCTGTCCATAAGCAAGACCAACCTTTTCATAATACATGTCCAGATCTGTACGATCCGTTGAATATGTCTGGAAATCATCTGCGATACTTACATCATTCACACCATCTGCATATTCAAATGCAGTGAGTTTGTGGTGCGAAAAATTGGGGACAAACACATTAGTTGTATAATCTTTATAACAAATGCCATTTGGATCTGCATCAAGAACGGTAAACTGCCAGAAATAACATCCGCCAGTTACACGGAAAACAGCAGATCTTTCAATATTATCATTTTCTGGATTTGGAACATACTTTGGTCTAATTATCGTTTTTCTTAAATCCATACCAACGATGGATGTTCCTCTCGGAATAATTACACCACCATGAATACTATTCAGTTTATATAATGCATTATTTTCTGTAGTCAGGTCAAAGTTAGTGGTTAGGTCAAATGGGGGGAAATCGTTTGAGGATACACCATTGCGTAAACGGAAATTATTTGCGCCATCAGGAATCCATCCTGGGCGGTTATCTACAAGGTGATCTCCAGGATATAAAAGAATTGTTGTTTTATTAAATCTATCGTTTTCCAATCCAACTTGATATGAAAATCTCGATGCTTCAATAAGTGCCCTTTGAAGTGTCTTAAAGGGTCTTGTGAGACTATTACCCTGATTCTCTATACTATCTGTAGCATCAATGCTGTTCGGATCAACATAAAGAATTGTACCACGAACTGACTTCAGAAAATTGTCTAAACGAGAGAGACCCATCTTATTAGTGCTTATAGTTTCCGTTATGGATTATTTATCATATGAAAAAAGAGGAGACCCATAAGGATCTCCTCTCCGCACTTCCTTCACACTTTAGTATTTTACCACTTTTCTTCCTTCCATGTCAAGCGTTTTTTAAGTTCTTTATCAAATACCATTAGATATCTATGTTTTCTACTTCTTTCTCTCCATTCACCTTCGGAACCTTTTATTTTTCCACGAGAGTGTTTAGTTCCGTCTGAATAATAGAAATCTTTTTTTCTATCTGTAAGACCGTAATATTTAAAATTGCAAGCCCGATAGATTGTACCAACATGGTGATTGCTATCAGCGTAAGAGATGATTGCTTTAACTTCAGTATCTTTCCGAAATTGTCTAATCGCTCGTGACACAAACCAAGAAGTGATGTTATGTTCGCATGACTGCGTACTAGGTTCGATGCAAAGTCTTGAGAGTTCAAATATTCCTTGTTGTTCATTACGATTTAATCCAAATGCTCCTACAGCTATTTCTGGAACAGGGAGACCAGTAAAAATGCAAGCACCAAGACACCTGCCAATTCTAAGGACATCTGTGAAAGAGTGCTTATAAAGTCCATAGTTAAAACCACTTTTGAAATCTTTTGATTCGTCTTTAAGATAATGATAGGTGTAAAGAAGTTCTTTGATTTCTTCCTTACTTACCTTATCTATGTAAAAATCTGATTTCATTAAGTATTTTTACTCAATTTGTTTGCAATCTAACATATATTCTACCGTGTTTGCAATATCTTCCATTGCATCACGAAGAAATGGTTGTTGTCCCGATTCTTGTCTTATAATTGGTCTAGAATTATCAGTGAGTGTCCAACGCCACTGCCTCATATCTTCACAATACCAGAGATTAATTTTCATTTTTGAAGTGTTCGAGTTCGACCCAGTTAAGAAGAGTTTGGAATGCTGTAATGGAAGCATCCGTGCAGTTATCATCCTTAAGTTTTTGAACATAATATTCAAGTGCTTCAATGACCATCTCGCGGTCTTTTTGTGAAATAAGTGACATTTGGAGTTGTAAAGAACTCAAGCCGAATACCGGGATCAAACCGATGACATCCATATTACAAGTATGGCGTTCTATCACTGAACTAATTCGGCAAATTAATCAACAGGCAACATTTCTGGATTTTCTAAATCCAACTCATAAAGCAAAGGATGACATTGTTCCAACATAAGGTAGTAAGAAGATTGATATAAATCCTCAGGTTCAAAACGTTTTTCATTATCTGCAAGATATATAAGTTCAATATCCTCCTTTGCAGTATCTGGAAGTTCATCAAAAGTAAATGGGATTGAATTTATAAAGTACATCAAAACGATTTGTTTTCCGCGATTGTACCAGACATATGCAGCATCAATTCTATACTTCATAGGAGTTTTCCTATTACTTTTGAATATTTAGAGGATAAACCTCAGTACGAGTAGGGAGACTTGAACTCCCACAGGGTTGCCCCCAACGGATTTTCTTACCACTACAAGTTTCCTTGTCCTTGCGGTTTGTGGTCTGGACTATCCCTTCACCATACCTTTCGGTTTAGGTGCTCCCCGTCTAGTCTCTACACCTTCATCTTACGATGCTTGGCTCGGGATTGCCATTTTACAGGTTTCCCCGAATTTGAGGAGTTACACTCATAAGATTTCTCAAATGAGGCTCAATTAACTAAGTCCGGTGCGTCTACCGATTCCGCCATACTCGCATAAATGGGCACTGCATTTAGTCACAGTTATTTAAGTTATGCGGACTTCAAACGCATAACCCCCCACATAAAAAACTCAAAAAAGATTGAGTTGACTACCTGATTCTACCACATAAGTTGGAGGATGTAAACGGCAGTATTCATTAAAGGTAATCTTCATTTCTTTGTTAGTAAGATTACAGTTTGATGCTGCCGTTGGTACATTCCATTTTGCGGAGAACAGCATTTCCATTGATTCTCTTGTTTCTGGTCTCATTTTAAAAAGTATCGTGTGATAATTTTTGCCGGGAATTTTTCGGCACAAAAATGGAAACTAAAGTGGATTTGCGTATGAGAGAGTCTCTTCATCCACTGTAGCACGGACAAACTCTAACACGTTCATAAACTCTTCCACAGTCTCACAGGTCACTTGCTTTTCTGACCCTTCACTAGAATACAGATACACTGTACGCTTTACAGGGTCCACAACGCAGCGTGAGAGGTACTCGTCTTGCATTCGGTCGTCCGTTGATTACTTAGGTACTATAGGACCTTTTGAGTCTGGTGTCAAGGACTTTTAATTGGCGGTTAAGTATCTGAAAATAAGAGATCCTGATCCACCATTACCACCATTTCCACCTAGGGATCCACCCCCACCACCTTGACCACTATTTGCTGGACCGTTTCCACCACTTCTATTTGGTCTTCCCCCAGTTCCTCCAGCACCTTTTGTGGGTATACCTGGCCAACCAGTTGAAACTGCAGGTCCACCAGCACCACCTACTGGGCCAGGTTGACCAGGTCCATTGGTTGAACCTCCACCTCCACCAAAAACGGATGGAAGAGATGAACCACCATTACCGCCAGGTCGAAATCCTGGTCCTCCAGAATATGTTGCGCCACCAGCTGCAGCACCACCACCACCACCTGCGCCTTGTCCTAATGGTTGAAATGTACCAGGTGAACCAGTTTCTAGGTTTCCTCCCCCACCAGCACCAACACGATATGGAGTACCACCATTAGTAAAACCAGTGTTGGATCCAGTAATATTGGGTCCAAAGCCGGGTTGACCTGAACTTGGACTGGATCCTCCAGCTCCACCAGCACCAATTGTAACTGGCCACGTTATACTTCCTGGTCCTACTGATAGTGAAAGTTGCAAAACTCTTCCTCCGCCGCCACCACCAGCAGCACCCGAACCACCAGGATTACCACCGCCTCCACCGCCACCACCAACTAGCCATGATTGAATGGTGACAGAACCTGTACATTTCCCAGTAATAACTAATGATCCGGGACTATTAAAAATGTGATATGTATAACCATCCGGAGAAACTATTTTTGCTCCTCCCGTAGCGGTAAGACGATTTGCCTTTCCTCGCAAGTCATTCATAGAAATTTGAGTTCCGGGAGTCAAAAAAGTAGGACCCGCCAGACACCTTACTAGGGCATCATCTAAAGATATTGTTGAAGTTGATGGAAATCCCAACTCAACATTAACGTCACTCAGTGAAATAGTTCCAGTTGGTAGTACCATTGAATTAATCCACTCCTCTTAAATAATTTATTTGAGATTGTTGTTCTTTAATAGCCTCTATCAAAAGTGCGATTAAATTTGGATATGCAATTGATTTTAACCCATCTTCATCAGTATCAATAACTTCTGGAATAATTTCTTCGACTTCTTGAGCGATTAATCCAATCTGACGTGGATTTCCCTCTATATCTCTACGATTATACTCTACTCCACGAAGTTTTAATAATTTATCTAAAGAATTTGGAATTGAATTAATATTATCTTTTAATGTAAAATCAGAATATGCAGTTACATTTCCACCAACCGCTAAATTTCCATTTGTTGAGTTAAAAGAAAACGCAGTTGCTGTTGATCTTATATAAGGTGTTACTGGTGATCCTGCAGTTGTAACCATTACTGGGTATAAAACCGTAAGACTTGTGGTATTAGTTGCATCGATTAGGGTAGATGGGCCTGCAGGACCTTGAGTTCCTTGAGTTCCTTGAGCTCCTTGAACTCCGGTGTCACCAGTTGGACCAGTTGGACCAACTGGACCAGTTGGTCCTGCAACACCAGCGGATCCTGCTGGTCCTATAGAACCCTGAGCGCCTTGTGCTCCATTAAATCCAGATCCAGCAATACCCTGAGTTCCTTGAACCCCTTGGCTACCAGTTCCATCAAAACCTTGTGTACCTTGAGCTCCTTGATTACCTGTTCCAGAAATACCTTGAGTTCCTTGAGCACCTTGGGTGCCCGTCGTTCCTTGAAGACCTTGATTACCTTGAAGGCCTTGTAATCCTTGATTGCCCTGAGTTCCTTGACCAGCATTTTGGCCAGCAATACCTTGGTTACCTTGAAGTCCTTGGAGACCTTGATTACCCTGAAGACCCTGATTACCTTGGTTTCCTAAGAGTCCTTGATTACCTTGAAGTCCTTGGTTACCTTGAGTTCCTTGCGTTCCTTGACCAGCATTTTGACCAGCAATACCTTGATTACCCTGTAGACCTTGAATACCTTGGTTTCCTTGGAATCCTTGATTGCCTTGATTACCTTGATTACCTTGGAGTCCTTGGTTTCCTTGAAGTCCTTGGTTTCCTTGCGTTCCTTGGCCAGCATTTTGACCAGCAATACCTTGATTACCCTGTAGACCTTGAATACCTTGGTTTCCTTGGAATCCTTGATTGCCTTGATTGCCCTGAAGTCCTTGATTTCCCTGATTACCCTGAACACCTTGATTGCCCTGAGTTCCTTGGCCAGCATTTTGACCAGCAATACCTTGGGTTCCTTGAAGTCCTTGAAGACCTTGATTGCCTTGGTTTCCTTGAAGTCCTTGGTTTCCTTGTAGTCCTTGGTTTCCTTGTAGTCCTTGGTTTCCTTGTAGTCCTTGGTTTCCTTGCGTTCCTTGGCCAGCATTTTGACCAGCAATACCTTGGGTTCCTTGAAGTCCTTGAAGACCTTGATTGCCTTGGTTTCCTTGAAGTCCTTGGTTTCCTTGTAGTCCTTGGTTTCCTTGAAGTCCTTGGTTTCCTTGCGTTCCTTGGCCAGCATTTTGACCAGCAATACCTTGGGTTCCTTGAAGTCCTTGAAGACCTTGATTGCCTTGGTTTCCTTGAAGTCCTTGGTTTCCTTGTAGTCCTTGATTACCTTGAAGTCCTTGATTACCTTGAAGTCCTTGGTTTCCCTGCGTTCCTTGTCCGGCATTTTGACCAGCAATACCTTGATTACCCTGTAGACCTTGAATACCTTGGTTTCCTAGGAAACCTTGATTGCCTTGATTGCCCTGAAGTCCTTGATTGCCTTGGAGTCCTTGATTGCCTTGGAGTCCTTGATTGCCTTGAGTTCCTTGGCCAGCATTTTGACCAGCAATACCTTGATTACCCTGAAGACCTTGATTTCCTTGGTTTCCTTGCAGTCCTTGGTTTCCTTGATTACCTTGGAGTCCTTGGTTTCCTTGATTACCTTGGAGTCCTTGGTTTCCTTGATTACCTTGGAGTCCTTGGTTGCCTTGAAGACCTTGGTTTCCTTGTAGTCCTTGGTTGCCTTGAAGACCTTGAGTTCCTTGGCCAGCATTTTGACCAGCAATACCTTGATTACCCTGAAGTCCTTGGAGACCTTGATTTCCTTGGAATCCTTGATTACTTATACCCTGAGCACCTTGATTACCTTGCAGTCCTTGATTACCTTGGAGTCCTTGGTTACCTTGGAGTCCTTGAGTTCCTTGGCCAGCATTTTGGCCAGCAATACCTTGATTGCCCTGAAGTCCTTGGAGACCTTGGTTACCCTGAAGACCTTGATTGCCCTGAAGACCTTGGGTTCCTTGAGTTCCTTGAACACCTTGAATTCCTTGAATTCCTTGAGTTCCTTGTCCAGCATTTTGGCCAGCAACACCTTGGTTTCCTTGTAGTCCTTGGTTTCCTTGCAGTCCTTGATTACCTTGCAGTCCTTGATTTCCTTGGAGTCCTTGATTTCCTTGGAGTCCTTGATTTCCTTGGAGTCCTTGAATTCCTTGGGTTCCTTGACCAGCATTTTGACCAGCAACACCTTGGTTACCTTGAAGTCCTTGGAGACCTTGATTACCTTGAGGTCCTTGAATACCTTGATTACTTATACCTTGGGCACCTTGATTGCCCTGAAGTCCTTGGAGACCTTGAGTTCCTTGACCAGCGTTTTCTCCAGAAACACCTTGATTACCCTGAAGTCCTTGTAGTCCTTGATTGCCTTGTAGTCCTTGGTTTCCTTGTAGTCCTTGGTTTCCTTGTAGTCCTTGGTTTCCTTGATTACTTAATCCCTGATTACCCTGAAGACCTTGATTGCCCTGAGTTCCTTGAAGTCCTTGATTACCTTGTAATCCTTGAACACCTTGAGTTCCTTGAGTTCCTTGTCCAGCATTTTGGCCAGCAACACCTTGATTACCTTGAAGTCCTTGGTTTCCTTGGTTTCCTTGATTTCCTTGGTTACCCTGAACACCTTGAGTTCCTTGAGTTCCTTGAGTTCCTTGAAGACCTTGGTTGCCTTGTGATCCTTGGTTTCCTTGAAGTCCTTGGTTGCCTTGGAGACCTTGGTTTCCTTGGTTGCCTTGGTTTCCTTGATTACCCTGAAGACCTTGATTACCTTGGTTTCCTTGGAGACCTTGGTTGCCCTGAAGACCTTGATTGCCTTGAAGTCCTTGAAGACCTTGATTGCCTTGGTTTCCTTGAAGTCCTTGATTACCTTGAAGTCCTTGGTTTCCTTGTAGTCCTTGATTACCTTGAAGTCCTTGGTTTCCTTGGAGACCTTGGTTGCCCTGAAGACCTTGATTGCCTTGTAGTCCTTGGTTTCCTTGGAGACCTTGGTTGCCCTGAAGACCTTGATTGCCTTGTAGTCCTTGGTTTCCTTGAGTTCCCTGAATTCCTTGAGATCCTTGACCAGCATTCTGACCAGCAATACCTTGGTTTCCTTGAAGTCCTTGAAGACCTTGATTACCTTGAATCCCCTGAAGACCTTGATTACCTTGAAGTCCTTGAAGACCTTGATTACCTTGAACTCCTTGATTGCCTTGGGTTCCTTGAACACCTTGGTTGCTTAATCCTTGGTTTCCTTGGAGACCTTGGTTTCCTTGAAGTCCTTGAATACCTTGGTTTCCTTGAAGTCCTTGATTGCCCTGGAGACCTTGGTTACCTTGAAGACCTTGATTTCCTTGAAGACCTTGATTTCCTTGCAGTCCTTGATTACCTTGTAAACCCTGTAGACCTTGATTACCTTGGTTTCCTTGATTACCCTGGAGACCTTGATTACCTTGGTTACCCTGGAGACCTTGATTACCTTGGAGACCTTGAGTTCCTTGAGATCCTTGATTACCACCTTGACCAGCAATACCTTGAGTTCCTTGAAGTCCTTGAGTACCCTGACTCCCCTGAACACCTTGATTTCCCTGATTTCCCTGAACTCCCTGATTACTTAATCCCTGTAGACCTTGACTACCTTGAAGACCTTGAAGACCTTGATTACCTTGGACACCTTGATTACTTAATCCTTGGACACCTTGACTACCTTGAAGACCTTGATTTCCTTGGAGGCCCTGGAGACCTTGGAGTCCTTGATTGCCTTGAAGTCCTTGAGCTCCTTGAAGTCCTTGGGTTCCTTGAGTTCCTTGAAAGTCACTTAAAGGACCTTGAAGACCTTGAACACCCTGAATTCCCTGAGTTGCAACATCTAAAGATGGAACCCAAAATCTTTCGCCTTCATATCCATCTGCAGCAATAAGTACATAATGATCTACAGGAACAGTTTGTCCAGGAGTAAATGGATTAGTACCAACTGAAGAAACCCCAACATTTGGATCTCCCAAATCTGGTTCAGAATCACCAACTGTTAAGTACCTATATCTATCATTTGTTAATTTGGATTGTGGTGTTTTTTTATAACGACCAGAAATATACTTCGCCATACTCAAACGGTACTATTTTCAAGAATGCTACAAATAAATTCCATTTGAAGTGGTGCAACTTTTCCACCACCGACGTATGTATGAGCAATTCCAACAACTACTCCAGAATTAGTAACAAATGTCTTTGATGTTCCAACATCACCTATGATAGAATCAATTACAAATGATTGTTGTGGCGATGGAAAAATTGTAGTTGTAATTCCAGATACAGAACCACAAGTAAATGCAAGTCCACTCATAGTAATTTCGTCACCAACATTGAAATTGTGACTATCGAGTGTAGTTACCGTAGTTATTCCTGTGGTATTATCATATAAGCAATTCGAAACTGAAACAATACCAACTTGTTGACCTTCAATTACAATCGAATCTGATATCAATGCTGTTCTTTCTAAAACTAATCTACCATCAATCATAATCAAAGAATCATTTGGAGGAACTTCTCCTCCTTTAATAATTCTAATATTTCTAGTATTGCCAGTAGTCTTTGAAGCAACGCTTTTTCTTCTATGAGTAAAAGTTATTGTGGGATAGGTATTAACTCCGACGTTAGATACTTGAGCATACAGAAGAATAGCAGACACACCAACAGGAGTTGTATATACAGTTTGTTCTCCTGGTGCAACTGGAACAGCAATAGTAATAAATTTATTTAGTGGTGCGATTGCCATATTATCTCAACGCGAGTATTAATGGTGTAACTTCTGCTTGTATTGATCTGCTAAAATCTCTTCCCCTAATAGATGAAGTTGTTTGATCTATCTGAATTCCAGGCCCAATATCAAAATTACCCTTTTGGTCAGAACTTGTAAACGGAATTTGTGCTCCGTCTAAAGCAACAACTTCATTTTCTTTAATTGGA
>Ga0208161_1000436_pt1 | contig 23838 bp, 30 predicted proteins | sample CB_VirMetaG_3_FD_184538 | JGI IMG/M metagenome (GOLD analysis project Ga0208161, IMG submission 184538) | Freshwater to marine saline gradient viral communities from Chesapeake Bay - CB_1508_1S Viral MetaG (SPAdes) (version 4) | ecosystem: Environmental > Aquatic > Marine > Coastal | place: USA...
TGACGATAGACGGGCCCACGGGCGGTACTATCCATCGACGGGGCCGATATATACCCCCGGTGTTTGATGTATTTAATGGAGAGCCGTACCCTTTACCCATCGAGCATGTATATACTTATATCCCCCATCTCACATTCATGTTTTCCATTTAACCCTTTTCATATATTTATCACGAGACGCAAAAAAGATTTTTAAGCAAATTTTTTCATATCGACAAAAGTATATATTATGGCATCGACCTACACACCCAATGAGTTATCCGGAGCTGGAATTCCGTCCACACAAGCATTCACCTCTACCACTACATACACCCTCACCGTAACAGATAAAGCAGTTCCGGGAAGTTGTTATTTGGTTTTTAAAGCTACAGATCCTACTAGTACTTTGTATTTTTCAGGTTCAACTTTTTCCCTCACTAATGCTACTTCAGTTGTTAATGATGTATATGGGAACAATTTTGGGGTAGTTGTTGATCCTCAGGGTACAACTACTATTGATTGGACTCCTGCTGTTAATATCCCATCAGGTGATGTTACAATTCAAGCTACAGGAGGAATAGGTCTTTCAATAGCTTAAATTTTATTGCCGAGGAAGCTTGGAGACCGGTTTCCTCGGTCGTATATTTAGGGTATAAGGAAAAAAAGGAAAAGAAGGAAAAGTTTAATTAAAAAAAGAAAAGGTTATGCTAGACTTAAACAACAACCAATTTTTGACCGAGGAGCAAATCAAAGAACAAGCTCCCTCAATCTTCACAATGAAAGCTTCGAAAGATACCTCGAAGCACTACGTTCACATCCCAACTACTCAGGTTATCAACGATATGAAAGCGTTGGGTTGGGGTGTAGTTGACGTTAAACAAGTACGTTCACGCAACAAAGCAAAAGGTTTGTACACCAAGCACTTGGTAGTATTTGGAAATAACGATCTTCAAATTTCAGGTAAAGATGGAGATACAGTTTTTCCCCGTATTTTGTTGACCAATGCTCACGATGGTAAAACAGCTTTTACCTTCACAGCCGGTTTGTTCCGTTTGGTTTGTGAGAATGGTTTGGTTATTAGCGACCAAGAATTTGGTTCATTGAAGATTCGTCACATGGGTTACGACCTTAGTGAACTCTCCACCGTAATTAACGAGATTGTTGAGAAATTGCCACTTACCGTTGAGTGTATGAACAAATTGAAAAACACCAAATTGTCTCAAGAGCAAAAGGAAAAATTCGCTCTCGAAGCTATTGGATTGCGTTTTAACACCGAAGGTAAAAATTTCGAACTCGAAACCATCCTTGAACCAACCCGTAAGGAAGATGAAGGAGATGATATGTGGAGCGTGTATAATGTAATCCAGGAGAAACTCGTTCACGGATTGCTTAACTACGGTGTAGGAGCGAAAGTACGTAAAGCACGTAAAATCAAGAACTTCCAACAGGACATAAAGTTGAACCAAGATCTATACGAATTGGCTTTGAGTTATGCACAGTAAACAAGGATTAGCGAATAAGGTGATGAGGGAGATGAAGGGTGGTAATACACCCGAAATTTCCCAGGTTACTCCCTCAGACCACCTTAAATATTTTGAAGAACACCCCCAGATCAAACAACCTAAACATATTGTCTGGGTAAATGGTTGTTTTGATATTATACACGCGGGGCATATTGAAATGTTAAAGTATGCTCGTTCGCTCGGTCAGCGTTTAGTTGTTGGGTTAGATACTGACGACCGCGTTAGAGCTTCAAAAGGCGATCAACGACCAATCAATACTTTATCTCACCGTACAACCGTAATGGAAGCTATCAAATACGTTGATGAGGTAGTCTCTTTTGGTTCTGATGAGGCACTACTCAACGCTATTACGTGGTCTCAAGCCGATATTATCGTAGTAGGCGAAGAATATATGGGTCGCGTTATCGGAGAAGAGCTCGGCGTTGAAATCGAGTATTTTCCAAGACTAGATGGTTTGTCTACAACTAAAATTGTTGGAGGATAGTATATACGTATTTACGGATAGTGGATCGTTTAAAGAGAAAAGTCGAGGTTTTTAAATAAAAGTTATGGAAAGAATTACTGTTGAAGAAGCAAAACAATACATCCCACTAAAAGATGATTTTACCGGTAAAACTGTTCAAGATTGCCCATATTTCACACTTACCCCTTCTTCTAAAGGAGATGGTTGGGATGATGTTACATATTACACGGGAAGAAAATTGAACATGTATGCCAATCGTGATGGTAACTATGATTCTTGGGTTTACATTCTATCTAACCCTACTATGCCCCACATGTATAAAATTGGGTACACTAAAAACACCCCCGAAGAACGCGCTAAACAAATTTCAAATGCAACAGGTGTAGCACTCCCCTATAAAGTTGAATGGGCTTTCCATTGTTATGATGGGTTTGGTCTAGAACAAGAAGTACACCACAAATTAGATTCATGTCGAGTGAATGGTAACCGAGAGTTTTTTGAAATTTCTTTAGAAGAAGCAAAGAAAATTGTTGGGGAACTTGGAGAACGGTATCTTTAGTCGTATATTTACCCTGTTAATGAAATAATAAAAATAAGGGTTATGTTTAATTTAATTGAGTTTTTCGTTTTGCGAGTTCGATTCACCAATCCATTTCTTTTTAGTGTAGGTTCAGCACTGGGGATCGGCTCCATTTTCATCACAAATAGTGTAATTGCTGCATTTGGGTGTGGGATTTGCTTTGGTTTGATTTTGTTGAATTACCTTGAAGAGAAAAAATAATGGAAAACTTTAAAAAAACACTTCAAGAAACACTTGACGATAATCGATTAGAATCGTTAGTTCCTTCGCGAGAATACACGGAAAATGAGCGGGTATACATGCGGGGATATAATCAGGCAATAGAGGATATGCTTGAAGATTTTCTTGCAGAATACGACGAGTTTATGAAAAACACTTATACTTTTTCCTTGAACTAATTTGGGGAAGTTAAATTTTGGTCGTATATTTACACAAATGAAAGAAAAGAAAATGACACAGGAAAAAGCAGATTTGATCAACGCATTGATCGAGGTTGAAGAGCAAATTGATGAGATTTGGGAATATCACCCAGAAAACCCAAACCGTACTGATGTTGAGAGTAAATTTCTTGATCTTCAAAGAACAGCAATATTGTTACAAGCACAGATAGACGAATTAGGTGGCATCGATAAAGATGAATGGATGTAAACCTTAAACGAGCACCAGTGATGAAATGGTAGACATGAGGGACTTAAAATCCCTTGGGCAGGAATGCCCGTGCCGGTTCGAGTCCGGCCTGGTGTACTAAGATTTGTTCTTTGACATACAAAAGGGGAGACAAACATAATATCCCAAGGTTACAATCGACGGATTGCTTGGGTTGGGACCTTAAGGCTTAGAGCGCGCTAAATAGGTGAAGCCCCTTATATATTATGCCGGGAGTTACCCATTCGCGATGGTTACGGTAACTTTAAAATAGACACCCGGCTTCACATGGTCGCATAGCTCAGCTGGATAGAGCAACAGCCTTCTAAGCTGTTGGTCGAAGGTTCGAATCCTTCTGCGATCACTACGCAGTCAAGTGCTTAGGTTTCTTTGTTCCTTAAAAACAAAGTGGAGCTACAGTGGCGGTTTGCTGTTGTACCATAACAACAGGCTCGGGATGTAGCGCAGGTGGTAGCGCATCTGGTTTGGGACCAGAGGGTCGCAGGTTCGAATCCTGTCATCCCGACTACCGAACGTAGGATTGTCGAGTTGCTTTTACCAGCGACCCCGGCTCGACAGGATTACCCTCTCGTCTAACGGCAGGACAAATGGTTTTGGTCCATTTAATCGGAGTTCGAATCTCTGGGGGGTAACAGAATTGGAAGGTGGGTGAGTGGTTAAAACCGGCAGACTGTAACTCTGCTCCCTTACGGGTACGGCGGTTCGAATCCGTCCCTTCCAACAAATGCGCTTATAGCTCAGTTGGTTAGAGCACTCCGCTCATAACGGATTGGTCCTAGGTTCAAGTCCTAGTAGGCGCACTAAAATTTGGGTATTTAGTTCTTTGGTATTATATTTATAGAAATGGAGGTTTGGCAGAGCGGTCGAATGCGGCAGTCTTGAAAACTGTTTTGGGTCACACCAACCGGGGTTCGAATCCCTGAGCCTCCGCACTGAGTCTAGCCTCCGAGGGGGGTTGCAGCACTCGCAATCCATAAGTGGAGTCTAAAGCTACGCTGGTGGGAGCCCAGGACACTTCCCCCCTCAAACTCATTGTGCTCCAGGGGAGCAAAAAATCCACTACGGTGGTTGACTTTCGGGAAAAGATAGTGAGTGGGGAGTATGCTTACCGGACAGCATCTCATTGATAACCTCCCCTAAAAGCCTCCATAGCTCAGCTGGTAGAGCCACTGATTTGTAATCAGTAGGTCGTTGGTTCGAATCCGACTGGAGGCTCAGCAGTTGCCTGAACTAGCACTAGGACGGCAACAACCATTGGAGGAAGCTAGTCTCACGAATGGTCCTGTAGGTTGTCGATTAATCGCGTAAAGTTTCCTACCAGGTAGAGTAGGTGATTCCTTTTTGGAGATAAAGCTCTACCATTTGCGAAAGTAGCTCAGTTGGTAGAGCATGACCTTGCCAAGGTCAGGGTCGCCGGTTCGAACCCGGTCTTTCGCTCTTTATGAAGCAGGAAGGTTTTTTACCTTTCCTGCTTTTTTTTTATATGTATAATAGAACCAATAAAATATTACATACAAAATGGCAACATCTGATTTATATTACTATATCCAACGAGTATCGGATGGATATGTTTTAAATGGGCAAGGGAACGATCCTAATAGATTTAGTGGAACCGCAACTTGGTCTCCATTTAACCCATCTACAGCATTTAGAGTACCTGTAGGATGGAATAATAATTATCAAGCCCAAAACCAAATTATCGCAGGATACATTGATCAATTACCTACTGGGGCTGGTGCATGGCAAAGAGTATTATACAGAGTATTACCTTTGTGGGCTAACTAATTATTAATCATTTAAAATTAAAGTAAAATGGCTAGACAAAACTACATGAACAGAGTAACCTCAGGTGGGGTAAATCAATACTGGAAGAATGCAGGGAAATGGGCAGCACCTTCAGCAGCTGCTGGGACTAATTCTAAATTTGCTACTAATGCCGACATGAAAGTTTTCATGGATGGTTTAGGAGCAGGAAATACGGTAAGACAAGTAAAAACTTTTGTAATCTAAGAAATCATGGCATATAATTTAAGTTTAGTTCAAGCCGTTGATGTTGCTACAGTAGACCCAGGATATATATTCTGTACCACAGGATGTTGGATGCCTGTTGTAGACCAGGCTAACTATAGATTTACAGAATGGTATTCAGGTGACCCTGACCAAATTGTTAATGTTTTCCCAGGAAAATCTTCAGGTGAATATAGATTAATTGAATATTGGGTAAATGGTAATTTATCTAAAAATGAATTTCCTGAATATAATGGCATCCCATTTGCTAATATTACTCAAATTGGAGGTGGTGTTAATAGAAGCTCTACTCAAGAATTAAACTGGAGACTTAGAGATTATTATGCAACTAGTGATGTTGATATTCCTGCTATTTATGATGCATTTAATGCTGGTGGTCAACAAGGTTGGTTTATTTTCTCAGCAGCTCAAGTTAGTTCTTATGGCCTCCCTGTAGGAAGTACAGATGGTTCTAACTTTTCTCAATATGGAGGAGTCTCTGGTGAAGCATGGGTAGAAATGGACCCAAGTGTATATGGTGCAGGTACTCGTATGGGAACATACGGATACACTCTTACCACATTCTCAGGAGTTGCTCTTGAGTGGATTGTAGTTTAAAAAATAATATTATGGCTTATCATATAAATGTAGTACAAGCAGTAAGTGTTTCAGGTGTTACTAATGGTACTCTTTATAATAATAAAGGAGGATGGACTCGTTTAACTAATCCAAGTTTATATAGAGATATTCAATGGTATGCTGGTGATCCTGATCAAGTCCCAGGAAACTTTCCTGGTAAGTCCTCAGGTGAGTATCGCATGATTGAATATTGGGTAAATGGTAATTTATCTAAAAATGAATTTCCTACTTATAATGGTGTGCCTTTTTCTAGTATAACAGTTTTACCTGCAGCTTCAGTTCGAAATCAAACTGATGCTACTATCTCTTGGGGATTCCGTGGAACTTTTGCTGCTAGTGATTCGTACATGCAAACTATATACGATGCATTTAATGCTGGTGGTCAACAAGGTTGGTTTATTTTTAGTTCAGCTCAAGCAGGATCTTGGGGTCCTATTTGGGGAAGTACAGATGGTTCTAACTTTTCTCAATATGGAGGAGTCTCTGGTGAAGCATGGGTAGAAATGGACCCAGCGGTTTATGGAGCTGGTGCTCGAATGGCTGTTACAGGTTATCCTAATACTAATATTAGTAGAGCAACTTTAGATTGGGTAGTGATTTAAAAAATAAAATATCATGGTAACACAAATATTTAACGTACAAAGATTAAGCGACGGTAAAACCTATCAAAACGATGGTTCTTGGGGAAATGGTAATAATAAACCATTTGCTCCTGAAAATGAGGCTATTCTCTTTGTAGATACTCAATCTAATGGTTCATACAGAATTAACCCTATATATGTAAAATCGTGAAATTTTTAACAAAATAATAAGTTTTCCTTGGCTCCCCTAAAAAGGAGCCATACTTTATTAACACAATTCTAAAATTATATATTATGTACTCTATTAAACATGCTACTTATACTAGAGATTATGATCTTCCATTTTTGCTGGTAATGGATCTTGAAAGAGAAGGAATTAGCTTAGACCATGAAATCACTTGGGATGGAGAAGGTTTGGGCAAAACCGTAGCTGAATACGTAGAATCCGTATAAAATACGTTAGATGAACGCATACTACTATTCAACCACCACCCTCGGTAAAATTAGGTTTCAATATATTTATACGTGTGAGAACGCAAGCAGAGATTAAAAATTTTGCTCAAATAGTTCATCAATACTATCTGGAAGGTACGTTTGAGAAATCAGACGTAGAGGAGTGGCTTAGTGAGTTAGATTGTGGACTTCATGATTTAACTCAACATAAAGTTGTTTTTAGCTATTTTGACGACTGGTATCCCACCAGAATGACTGTTTATAAAAGTGGAAGAGTTAAAATAGAAACAGACTTAGATGAATTTCCATGAACTTAGATAATATATTTGGTGCTTTTGAGGATGATACTCCTTTGAAGGATAAGATTACAGTCTTAGATTTCAGAGAGACAGATGCCTTTAAACTAGGTATGTTTAAAAAGATTATTTGGAATCAAAAAAATATGCTTGCTAAGCTAGATGCTCTAAAAGAACATATGCCTGAATTGGCAGAATTTATGGCTATTGATAAAGAAGAGGTAAGTGAATTTGTTACCTTTACTAGAGCATGGGCTTACATTAAAGATGTTGATATAACAACAGAACAAGGAATAGATGCTACTCGAATATTTTCAGATGAGTATACTATTACAGCATGTGATCTTTCTATTCACTTTTGGGAAGAAAAAGAAGAATATGAAAAGTGTGCGCATATAAAAAAAATCAAAGATCTTATTACAAAAAACTTGCCCTCCTAAATTTTTTCTCGTATCTTGGAGGTACAGGGGTTAGGAAAGGGAAGGGAAATGAGAGAGATGGGGAGTGATGGGTACCCCGAGATACCCAACGTTATATTTAATTAATTATGAGAAACAAAGAATTACTGTTAAGTAAATTAGGACAATTAGAAGGTAAAATTAAGGCAACTCGTGTTTTAATTACCCGTCCTAACACTACGGAAGAATTACATGCTACCTTAGATATTATTGATAATCTCTTAGAAGATATCAATTCTATTGTAGAACGTGATCTTTAATATTAAATAAAAGTTATGAATTTAACAGCAGAACAAATCCAACAAAATTGGGATATCTTTATTGGTAATATCAATACTTACATCTCATCACCACGAAAAGAAAAATTAATTGAATTTTACGAAAAGTATGCTGAGCGTGTTATGCTCATGCCTGCTGCTCATAAAAAAGAATACCATAATGCTTTTCCTGGAGGATATGTTGAGCATGTGAATCGTGTAGTACGTTGTGCTCTTAAACAAGCTGAGCTTTGGGGTAGTGAAGGTGCTGATATGGATACCTTTACTACTGAGGAGTTAGTATTTGCTGCTATTAATCATGATCTTGGTAAAATAGGAGATGAAGAACACGAATCCTACATCCCCCAAACTGATCAATGGAGACGAGATAAGCTAGGTGAAGATTACATGTTTAATACCCAATTAGCATTTGCTTCAGTCCCAGATAGAGGTTTATTTATGCTCCAATCTCATGGCATCCAGTATACATTTAATGAGATGCTTGCTATTCAAACACATGATGGTTTATACGATGAGGGTAATAAAAAATATCTTTTCGCGTATATGCCCGAACAAAAACCACGTACTTCCCTACCATTTATTCTCCACCAGGCGGATTTGATGGCGGCTCGTATTGAGTTTGAGCGAGAATGGTTACCAAAATTTAAGAATCCCGTGATTCCCGAAAAAAAGAATTTTACATTGTCCGACAAGCCTAAAAATGCTCAAAGTAAGCAACAAAAGGCTCTTGGTTCAATTAAAAGTGAAGGGTTAAAAAGTTTATTAGACAATTTATGATAATTACTATTGTTATACTTTCGTTGTTGGTCGTGGTCCTAGGGTTCACGACTTACAACCTTTTACGTAAAAATGAGAAACAAGAAGATATCTTGGCGGGTTATCTAAGTTACTTAGATAAAATCTCGCGAATAATAGAGGTTTCAGATAAAAGATTAAAGGAGATTGACGCACGCGGTACCTTTAAAAGTGATGATGAAGTAGGTTTTTTCTTTCAAGCAATTAAGCAATTACAAGATATCTTAAACGAGTTCCAACTTCGTAAATATTGATATCTAATGCATGGCTAAGAAACCCAAAAACAAAAATTATTTCACCCAGGACACCGAAGATGCAATTGTAGCTTATAATTTAGCTAAAACTCCTGAAGAAAAAGAAAAATTATACCACGAGCGTATACATTATCCGTTTTTTAAGTTAACGGAAAATATTATTCATACGTTTAAATTTTATTATACTGAAGTGGAAAATATTGAAGACCTCCAACATGAGGTCATCACTTTTCTACTCACTAAAATGCACCATTTTAACCCTGAAAGAGGGGCTAAAGCATATTCATATTTTGGGACTATTGCTAAAAGATACTTGATTATATCAAACCAGAAAAACTATAAAAAACGCATAGATAAAGCCCCAGTAGAAGAACTTTATAAAGATGATAATCATTCTTATACATTAGATGATGTTACTTATGATAACGATCCTTTAAGTAACTATATTGACTTATTTGTAGAATATTGTTCTGAAAATCTCTTTGAAATGTTCCCTAAAAATAATGATGCAGCTGTTGCAGATGCTATTTTAGAATTATTTCGTAAAAGAGAAGATATAGATGTATTTAATAAAAAGGCCCTTTACATCTATATTAGAGAAATGGTTGATGCAAAAACTCCTAAAATCACTAAAGTAGCTAACCAACTCTATAGTGTATTTAAAGATAATTATATATTTTATCTTGATAATGGTTATGTAGAATTCGAGTAAGTTATATTTATAACAAATAAAACACTATAAATATGAGTGCTCAATTTGAAAAAGTAGTATTTGGTAAAAAGAAATTCTCGGATTTACTCGAGGAAATTTATAATAACCAAAAACGCCGCGAGGCCCAAGTGTCTGCGCTTATTTCCGAATTAAAACCGATGGTTACCGACATTGGTGATGCTACCCTTATTGTACCTTTGATTAAAGAATACATGGAAATTGGGGTTAAAAATGATGATGCCTTAATTAAGATGGCTACGTTAGTACAACGTGCTTTATCTAATTCTTCTGAGGATGGTAATTTAGGTATTTCGGATGAAGAAAAAGCTCAATTGCTTGAAGAAATGGAAAAACTTCAAAAGAAATAAGTAATGGCTTTTATTAAAGATACTTCTACACCTCAGGGTAATTCCCCTATAAATTCTCCAATAGTTCCTGCTAGGGTATTAGCTATAGATCAAAGCAATACTCCTAATAATGGGGTTATTACTGTAGAAGTTTTATCACCTCAAGGTTCATTACCTAATCAAACTCAAGTAGAAGCTTTTCCTTTATTTCCTAATATTAAAAACTATCCATTGATAAATGAGATGGTTTTATTAGTAGCAGCTCCTACTTCCGCTTATTCTAATAATTCTCTTTTATCTAATTATTATTACCTCCCCCCAGTTAATATTTGGAATGATCCTCAAGTTAACCCAACTCCAAACCCATACCAAAACATTAACACCACAAGTCAAAATAAATCTGTAGCCGAGGTAGAAGCAGGTTCTCCTAATCAGTCTAACCCACAAGATGTTCCTACTTTTAAACCTGGTACTTATTTTGAAGAAAAAGATAATATATATCCTTTATACCCATTTGAGGGAGATGTTATTATAGAAGGTAGATTTGGTAATAGTATCCGATTTGGTAGTACCGATGTGGTATATGCTGAAAGTTATACTACATCCCCAGTTAGTAAAACTTTTGCAGCTCAAACAACCTACTCTTCAGGTGAAACCGGAATTAATAATAATTTAGATAGTCAATTAAATTCAATTGATGCCCAAGTTGCTCAATTTAAACAACAATACCCTGATGCTCAGGTAGCTGTTGTAGTTGAAGGTGGTGAATCGCGTGTTACTAATCCTAATAATTTACCCCAAGGTGCTTTAGCAGAACAAAGAGCAAATAATGTTAGTACTGCTATAGGAAATTACTCTAATATATCTACTACTAGTGTAACTAAAAGTACTACTTTAGGTGATACTCCCTATACTAGAGGGCAAGATTCAGCTAATGATCCTAGATATACAGCTGAACAATACTCTAAAGTAACAGTCCAGGTTAAAGGTACTCAAGTTACCCCAACCCCATCAATGCCCTCATCTTTAAATGTTTGGTCTGAAAGTCCTAAAAATGGAGACCCTATTACTATTATTAGAAATGGTCAACCTAAAGACTTAACATCTCCTGTATCATCTTCAATTGTAGAAAATCCTAATACTGATCTATCTTCAATTTGGTTAACTTCAACCCAAAAAATTCCAATTGAAGCATCCTCTATTAATGATTATTATTCTTATGAAGAAAATAAACCTACAGCTCCTAACCAATATGTAGGAAATCAAATTATATTGAATTCTGAAAGATTATTCTTTAATTCAAAAACAGATCATATTCTTTTTTCTTCGGCTAAAAGTATTAATTTAAATGCTCAAGAATCTATAAATTTTGATACTATTGGTCCTGTAGTAATGCAAGCCAAAGAAGTATATTTAGGTGGTAAAGAAGAAAGCCAACCATTGATTTTAGGTCAAGATATGATTGATTTATTAAGTGACATTTTAGGAGATTTAGGTAGTTTAGCTAATGCTTTACAAAATCAAATAGGAGTACCTGCTGGTAGTGTTTTGGCCCCTACTAATTTAGTAGCACAAAGTGTCAATGCTAAAATCTCAGGCTATAAACAAAGGTTACAAGATACTTTATCTAAAACTATCAAGACAGTATAATGGCCGATCAATTTAAAATAACACCCGCTTCTATAGTACAGGCTAGAAAGTTAGCAGCATCTAAAAAATCTCAAACTAAAAACCTTCTTAGTTTAAAATCCTTTTCGGCTGATGATATTCAAAGCTCTGTTCCTAAAATTCTTCAACCTAGAGGGGGTGCTAAATTACCTTCTTTATTTTTAAAACAAGGAGAAAAATTATTAGCATTATTTATCCCTTCTATATTAGCATTAGGTAAAAAATTCTTACCTAATTTTGATTTTAATAGAATCCCAACAGCTGAAGATGTAGCAGGTAATTGTCCTACTCCCGAAGTTTTAGATGATATAATTCGTCAAAGAAATAAAGCCGTAGATTTTTTAAATAACATAGGTTCTAAGATAGATAATCTATCTTTTACTGTAGATTTTGGAGCTGATTTTGCTAACTTACTACAAGGTCTCATTACACTTACTAAAAATGCTAAAACTGGTCTCAATACAGCACTAAAATTTCTCCGATTCCCACCTGGAGCCGTTTCTTCAGTTATTACAGATTTAGGAGATTTAACTAATACTTTAACTTTTAAAGCTGATGGTACTCCTAATCTCCCCCCTCTTACTATAACAGCATCTTCAGTATCGCCTGCAGTTGCTACAGTTCAAAGAGTTATATTGAAATGTGTTGATTTACTAAACCAGCTTGATGTATTAATATTATTATGTAATCCTAATGCTACTTTAACAGATCCTTCAGATTCTATTAAAAATATAGCTGATAATGAATTGTTAGCTCAACAATCGGCTAATAGTAATACTTATAAAGGATTTATTTTAGATATAGAATCAAGACCATATACTAATACTGTTACTCAAAACAGAGCTGTGGGTAAAAACAAATCAGAGATAGTTTTAATCTCTACAGAGTGGTCATTTGCTTCAGACCCTACCGTTCTAATTGATGAACTTAAATTTATTATTGATAGAGACGATTTAAAAGCATATTAAACTAATATTTATAACCATGAAAACAACAGAACTTAAAAAATTAATTAAAGAAGCTGTTAAAGAAGCTATTCAAGAGGAAATCAAAGATATCCTTTTGGAGGCAGTTCGTTCACCTAAAGCACCAATTCAGGAAACTTATAAAATGCACCCTGTGACTGTTGATGCTCCTACAACTCAAATTCCACAAAAATCAGCGGCTGAAAGAAGAGCAATGTATGAAAGTATGATTAGTGATATGAAAACCTTAAACTTTACATCAGCTGATGCTAGAACTATGGGAACAGATGCTAATACTCTTCAAGTATCCCCTGGTATGAGTACTGTTGGTGAAGGAACCGCTCTTCCTTCTGGTAACGTAGGTTTAGACCAAATTATGGGTTTGATTAATAAGAAATAATGGCTTACAACGCTCAACAAATATCGCCTATTGATTTCCAACCTAGTGTAGGTGTTGGTGTTAGCTTACCATTTAATGGTCCTGCTTGTTTTAATACCACATATACCACAAAAGAAGCTATTAAGTCTAACTTAGTTAACTGGTTTTTAACTAATAAAGGTGAAAGACCTCTAAATCCTGATTTTGGTGGGAATTTAAGACAGTATATCTTTGAGCAAATTGTAGAAGATAATTTAGATTTTCTTAAAGAAGATATTCAATCTCAATTAGCAGCTTATTTCCCTTCAGTTAAAATTAGTAGTTTAGACGTTTTAGCTCAAGAAGATTATAATACTATATTAGTAGTTTTAAAATATACTATTCAAAACACTAATATCAATGACCAAATTAACCTAACGTTTAGCTAATGGCAGTAAATAGAGACATAAAGTATATTAATAGGGACTTTAATAGTTTAAGACAGAATTTAATTAATTATTCTAAAACTTATTTCCCTACTACATATAATGACTTCACAGCTACCTCACCAGGTATGATGTTTATGGAATTATCATCATATGTTGGTGATGTTCTCTCATTCTATCAAGATAACCAATTCCAAGAAACCTTCTTACAATATGCTCGTGAAGCTAAAAATTTATTTGATTTAGCTTACATGATGGGGTATCGCCCTAAAGTAACAGGTGTAGCTACAGTTGATGTAGATTTTTACCAACAAGTTCCTGCTAAAAGTGATGGTGCTGGTGGGTATATCCCAGATTATGATTATGCTTTACTAATCGGAGAAAATTCTCAAATTACTGCTCAATCTAATTCTTCTACCAAATTCCTAGTTGAAGACCCAGTAGACTTTGATACTTCATCTTCTTTAGATCCTACTATTGTTTCTATATATGAACAAAGTGGAGCAACAGTTAATACTTTCCTTTTAAAGAAAACCAGAAAAGCAATTTCAGCTGCTATTAATACAACTCAATTTAGCTTTACAACCCCAGAGGAATTTGCTACTAGAACTATTACAGCTAATAACATTATTGGTATATTAGATATTACTGATTCTGATGGTAATATTTGGTATGAGGTACCTTATTTAGGTCAAGAAATGGTATATGATTCTCTTAAGAATACTAATCCAAATGATCCTAATACCTATACTGATATTGATGCTCCTTATTTGTTAAAATTAAAACAAGTAGCTAGAAGATTTACTACTCGTTTTAATAATACTACAACATTACAAATCCAATTTGGAGCTGGTACTACCTCAGATGTAAATGAAGAAGTAACACCTAATGCTGATAATGTTGGTTTAGGTTTACCATTCGAAAAAGATAAATTAACAGCTGCTTACTCACCACAAAACTTTATATTTACCAATACTTATGGTATTGCACCTTCAAATACAACTTTAACAGTTAGATATTTAACAGGTGGTGGTGCTACAGCAAACGTTCCTGCTGGAGATTTAACTACATTATCTAATAGTGCTGTAAATTTCCAAGTTTCAAATTTAGTACAATCCACAGCCAATACAATATTTAATACATTACAAGTAGTAAACCCTTCAGCTGCAACTGGAGGTAGTGATGGTGATACAAACGAAGAAATTAGACAAAATTCAATTTCAAATTTCTCAACCCAGCTTCGTAGTGTAACTCAAGATGATTATTTAGTAAGAGCACTTTCTATGCCTGCTAAATATGGTGTTGTTTCTAAGGCATACATTGAAAAAACAAAATTAGATAATGTTATGCCTGGGGAGATTCCTTCAACCCTAGATTTATATGTTTTAAGTATTGATGCTGATAATCATTTAGCCAATGCTAGTACAGCTTTAAAACAAAATCTCCAAACTTACTTATCACAATATAGAATAATTGGAGATTCTATTAACATTAAAAACGCTTTTATAGTTAATATTGGTGTTGATTTTGAAATCTCAGTAAGACCTAACTTTAATAGTAATGAAGTTCTTAGAAAATGTTTATTAGAACTCCAAGCATATTTTAGCTTAGATAATTGGCAGATTAATGAACCTATTTTAATTAAACAGATTTTCTTATTATTAGATGCAGTTCAAGGGGTTCAAACAGTTTCAAATGTAAATATAACTAATAAGGTAGGAACAGCTCTAGGATATTCTCAATATGCTTACGATATTACAGGAGCTACCCTAAACCAGGTAGTTTACCCTTCATTAGATCCTATGATTTTTGAAGTAAAATACCCTACAACTGATATTAAAGGAAAAGTAGTAACATTATAATATTATGGGAATCCTAGACAAATACAATTCAGCTAGTTGGAAATTAGCATATTATCCTCAAAATGATCCTGTACAAGGTTTATCTGTAATAGATAAAACTTTAACAGATTCTCAATTATTAAATTCATTTGATGCTACTAATTTTGATTTAGAAAACCCAAACCCATTTGGAGGACCCATTAATATCCCTTATACTACTACAGTAGGAGCTGAAGTTGTTTCTAAAACAACTACTCATCCTTTTACCCCAAAAAATACATACGTAGATAGTTTACAATCCCCTGAATTAATAGCAAGAGCTAGAGACCCATTTAGATAATATTATGGCAGTATATAAAATTTTCCCATATAAAGATACAACCTTGTATTCGATGTTCCCTACAATGAATACAGGGATTGATCCTATTAATCAAATCTCTAACTTAAATTTTGCTATTGACTCTCAACCTTCAGTAGCAAGAACACTTATTAAGTTTGATGAAGATGAAATTAATGATGTAATTACTAATACAATAGGTAGTACTAATTATAGTACTTACTTAAGATCATTTATTGCTACTGCTCAAGGTATAGTAGAATCTTCTATTTTAGAAATCTGGCCTGTAGCCGTAGCTTTAGATGATACTATAAACTGGAACCAAGGTACTGGTACGTATTTAGATCAACCTTTAACCACAGATGGTGCCTGTTGGGAATCTCCATTTTTTGCTAATAGTAATGCTTGGCCTATTGGTACTAGACAATATGTAACAGGATCATTTAATACTTCATACGCTTCAGTTGGTGGTGGAGCCTGGTTTACATCCTCAAATGGTACGGATAGTATGCTTGTTACTGCTTCATTTGGTCCAAGAAGTGATAAAGATTTAAATGTTAATGTTGATACTATTTTCCAAGCTTGGTATTCTAGTTCTGCTATCCCAAACCAAGGATTTATTTTAAAGTGGGAAGATAACGCTGAATTTAATACAAGTAAAATGGTACAACCTGTAATGCAATATTACAGTGTTGATACTAATACTATTTATCCTCCATGTTTAGAATTTAGATGGGATGATTCATCCTGGGTTACAGGTTCTTCAGGTATTGAAGTACTAGATCAACAAAATCTTTACATTTCATTAGCCGAAAACCCAGGTATATTCTATTCTCAAAGCTTAAATAGATTTAGATTAAATGTAAGACAAAAGTATCCACCTCGTGTATATCAAACTGGTTCTTTATATACTGTTCAACATTACCTCCCATCAGGTTCAGCTTGGTATGCTGTAAAAGATTTAGATACAAATGAATACGTTGTAGGATTTGATGATAACCATACTAAAATAAGTGCTGATACTACTTCAAGTTATTTTGATTTATATATGAATGGGTTTGAACCTGAAAGATATTATAAAATTTTAGTTAAAGTAACCGCAGCAGGTAGTACTACAATTTATGATGATGAATACTATTTCAAAATAGTTAATGGGTAATGGAAAGAAAAGTAAGTTTAAATAAAGAAGTTTTTGAAAAAAGACAGTATGAACAAACTATTAATACTGCTTTTACTCAATTAGTTCCCCCTCAAACAGTGGTGGAAACCCCTACTATTACAGTAGCTGAGTTTTTTCAAAACTACGAAACTTTATTTTTTGATATCCCAGAAACTGGAGTAAATTCTCATGAAACTCTTATTCAAAGAAGTACAGAATATATTGGATATGTAGCTCAGAATGAGGAAATTACAGCATTAACTGAAGAGATTACTTCATTAAGAAGAGAATTGTTAGATTCAAGACAACAATTAGCAGATATAATTAATACTAATAATGGCATCACCAATTAACATAATCCAAATTAATCCTTTAAGTTTTTCATCTGATAACTACTCACCATCAGATGAAAACTTACTTATTTCTTTAGTTGAAGAAAATTCATTTGATACAACTACTGATTATGTTGAATTAACCGTTTATAACAATAACCAGGTTAAAATTGCCCCTTTTGGTAATGATGTTAGTTTTACCAATTATTCTATTTTAGATAATGAAATTTATATAAATCCTGAAACGGATTTAGCTAGATTAGGGATTGTAACAGGTAATGTAAATACTGTTTATAACTTTTTGAGAAAAAGATTAGCCTCTTCTCCTCAATCTACTTACTATATTAAAGAAATTTCATCGGATAGAACTGAAATTAGATTAGATTCTAATATTATTCCTCGAGATTTAATTATTACTTCTACTCTTGAATTTATTGATTATAGAAACCAAGACCAAAACTTCCCAGATTTCTATTTAAATTTTGGTTCTAATCAATTATATATTGCTAATAATATTTTGTTAGATACTGATAATACTGTATTAATAAAATTATATGATCCTTTACCTACAGATATTGAATTAAAAACTTCATTATGGGTAGTTGAAAAATTATCTGAGGGATTAGCTTATAGAGTTGAATTTAATAATCAAATAGTATTTACTACTAACCCTAATATACAATTAAAGGGTCCAAACCTTAATTTAAGTCAAAAAGATCAATTAAATAATTCTACTGAGGCTACAGATTTAAATTCTTTTACATCTCCTAATAGCCAATCAGCATATCAAATTGGTTCATATTTTGAAGATCCTAGTATAGCTATAAATGTAGATTATAGTGATTTTTCAAACTTTGTACATTTCTCTTCAGCTAAATCTAGATTAGAAAATTTTTGGTATAAAATAGGATTAATTCAATCTGCAAGTTTTCAAATTACAAGTCAAAGTGCGGCTACTACTACTCTAGCCACCTCAGCAAGTATAGCTTCTTTAAACCAAATTATAGATAGCACCATTACTAATTTTGATAAGTATGAATATTATCTATATTTTGAATCTAGCTCTACTTCATATCCTAAGGTATCATCAACCCCTCCTTACGAGAATGAATTAACAAGTAATATTGCAGCCCAAAATTGGATTACTTCAAGCTTAGCCACAGCCGAAGATTACGATGAATTTAATCCAAATTGGTTATACTATTCAATCCCAGAATATATTAGAGAAGATTCAACTAATATTCAATATATTACCTTCACTAACATGATAGGTCATTTTGTAGATGAAACTGTTTGGATTTATCTACAAGACACTACTAATAAATGGGATGCTGATAACCGTATTAATGCTGGTGTATCTAAAGATTTAGTTGCCCAAGTCTTAAGAGACATGGGTGTTAAACTTTATCAAAACAACTATAGCTCAGGTGATCTATATTCTTCATTTTTAGGATTTACAGATTCTGGAAGTTTATTCCCATTCCCTTATATGACGGGATCACTTCCAACTCCTAGTGGCTACGAATATATTTCAAACTTTATATCATCAAGTAACGAAGCTATACCATTAGATGACATAAATAAGCGCATTTACAAACGTATCTATCATAACTTGCCATACTTATTGAAGTCAAAAGGTACCGTCGCTGGTCTGCGTACTTTAATAACAGCTTATGGCATTCCTGATACTATTTTACGTATTAGTGAATTTGGAGGTAAAGATAGAAATAACACAAATGATTGGGATCTTTGGAAACATCAGTATAATTACCAATATTTAACTAACAATAACGGATTTGTAGAATCCGAATGGCCTCTTAATTCAAATTGGGTTTCTGGAGATAATGTTCCTGCTACTTTAGAGTTTAGATTTAAAGCTCCTGATTTACAATCTGGTATAGATTTCCCTGATCAAGTACTATGGAGTTCAGATACTAATACTTACGTTGTATTAGAATATACAGGTTCAGGATATACCTCAGGTTCATATACTGGTTCTATTGTTGATCCTTATAATCAATATGCTACCTTAAAGTTTGTTCCTGACTGGCAGAATTACCCTAATTCTTCAGCTAGTGTTTACCTTCCATTTTATGATGGTAATTGGTGGTCTGTAGCAGTTACTCGTGAAGCTAATAACTTTAATTTATTTGCTGGAAATAAAATCTACTCAGGATCTGATGGTTCTAAGATTGGATTTGTAGGTACTTCTTCTATAAGTGAAGACCCTAATTCATGGTTAAATGGAACTAATTCTTATTTCCCATCAAATAATCGTAATGATGTAAATGGTTATTCTGCATTTAGTGGTTCATATCAAGAAATTAGATATTTAAATACTCCTATTTCATATAGTGTTTTTGAGGATTACGTAATGAACCCTCAATCAACAGAAGGTAATGGTGTAAACGGTTCATATAGTCAATTAGCATTTAGAGCTACTTTAGGTGGAGAACTATATACCGGATCAGTATCTACTCATCCTAGAGTATCTGGAAGCTATGTAACTCAATCTTTTGCTTCTGATTCGGATTTTGTAGTAAATAATGGTAGTTTTACAACAAATCGTGAATGGGTATTCTATGATTCACCTCCTGTTGGTATTAAAAACAGAAATACAGATAAGATTAAACAACAAGAATTAATCTTACCTTCTGGGGATACTTTATCTAACTTAGGTTCAATTCAACAACAATCCTATACTACTCAAGATTACACTAATAACCTTAATCTTTTAGAAGTAGCATTTTCACCTCAAAATCAAATCAATGATGATATTATTGGTCAAATTGGTTACTTTAATATTGGTGATTATATAGGTGATCCTAGATTAATATCCTCTAGTGCTAATACTTATCCTTCTTTAGTTGAATTATCTCAACAATATTTTGACAAGTATTCATCAAATTATGATGTTTATGATTATATAAGACTTATCAAATTCTTTGATAATTCCTTATTTAAAATGGTTAAGGATTTTGTACCTGCAAGAACAGGTATTGCTTCTGGTATTGTTATTAAACAACATATTTTAGAAAGACAGAAATATCCTCAACCTCAAGCATCTTGGACTCGCCCTGAATATAGTGGTTCTATAGGTAGTTTACCTGGTATGAATAATAATCTTCTAAGAGAATATACCTCTTCAGATGCTTATACTTCATACCCAATTGAATCTATAACTGGTAGTGCAGCTGGTGCTACTCCTACACTTACAGTTGATTTTGCAAATAGTTTTGGTTACACTACCACAGATATAGTTAACGTAACACAGAGTTATAACGAAGTTATAACTACACCTTTAGGATACGTTTCTGAAACTTTCGCATCAGCTAAAGAATTTATTGATGGGGAATACAGTGGATCAACTTTAACAGTAACTACTCAAAGTTTAGATCCATACTGTTTTCAAGTATTTCTAAAAGGTGGGGATGAAGCTGCTTATTATACTATGTCTATCTTTTCAGAAAATGATGATGTAGATGCAAATGACTTTTTAAATTTTTATAATACACCTCTTGCAGGACAATGTTATTTATATTGGGATGCTGGAGCATTAGCTGATCCTGTATCCCCAGGAGGGCCAGTCGTAACATCCCCAATTTAAAAATTAATCTATGGCAACCGGAGGATTAGAATTTGCTTCAGGAATTAAATACGTTAGGATAGCTAAGGTTGATGCTAATGGTATTGATAATTCTTTATCATTATCTTCTTTATCTAACTTAAGAATTAAGTATAGTGATAAAACTAACCCTGTTAACTACCCAATAGTTGGCATTACAGAATATCAAGATTATTACCAATATGCAGTAACAACCACTTCAGTTACATCTTCTGCTGATAATTTTAAAGCTGATTGGGGATTAGATTTAGATAAAAGTAGTTTTACCATTACTATGGGAGGTGATGGGTATGATACTATTACTAACTGGAATGTTAATACAGATAATTTATCTATATTAAATAATACTACAGGAAAAATTGATATTCCTATTTCTTCAAATGTTGTCCAAAACTATAGGATTGCTGTAACTTCTAGTCTAGTAGTTATAGGAAGTATGCGTCTTGTTAGTGATGTAAGAGGTGTAATTGCTGCCGGATCTTACACTTCTGGATTTACTGCAGGTAAAGAACTAACAGGAAAAATTATCCCTTATGCTGGGGAAAATTTATATGTCCAAGTAGCATTATATCCCGGATCTGGAACTGGTAATATTGCTCATGCAGAATGGACAATGACCCCTTCTGGTAGCTACTCAGCTAATAATGCCTCTCCTGCTTTAACATTATTTGAACCTTACCTTACATCACCGTTTTACGGTACTGATTGTGATGTTTTATATGGAAATGTTAACATTACTGAAACAAGTACCTTATACATGGATATAGACTACTCAGATAATGCCATTCAAGCCGTAAACCAAGATCAACTTATTGCAGGTACTGCTACTAAAGCTCAACTTCAAGATTTTAACTATTATTCTAATAGAAGTATCCTTCCTCGATATAAAGGTAGTAAAAACACTTCAGATGAATATAATGAGGAAAATGGTGCTATCGATGTTACACAAGCGTATTTTGCTTACTTTAATTATGTAGGTGGAACTTCACCTGAATGGGGTAATGGTTTAGAAGATAGAAGTGGTGTTAGTCTTAGATTTTTAATTGATAAACAAGGTAGTATTATTAAACCTATTAATGATTCTCAAGGAATTAATTTAGGCATAGTTAGAAATAATTTTACTGAAACTAAAAATGCTACTTTAGCATTTGATGATACCCAAGCTGTTAGTACTGCCTTTAGTAATTTAGTAGGAACTCATACTATATTTAAAAGTGGTAAAACTATTGCCCCAATTTGCTATTCTCAAACAGCTAGCATTGCTTCTGGTTCAAGTGGGGGTTATACTGATACTTTAGTATTTGTTCAAGGTGACCAACAACAGTCATCTGCAAATGATTATAGATTATTAGCTTATAACCAAGGAGATACTATTGCAACCACAGGTAAAATAAATTACCAAAACGTAGTAATACAAGATGGAACTTACGTAGACTGGACAGGAGACGATACTTATTCTCCTACCGCAGGTAATAACCCAGGCTCAGAAGGAGTAACATTATATTTTACAGCTACTTTGAAACGAGTAGGAGGACCTGTTAATAAAACAGTTGTAATTCAATGGTATAAAAATGGTAGTGCTGTAGGTATGGGTCAATACTTTAATTTTAATAACCCTACTTACAATAATGTAAGTGTATCATACACTGATGCTTCAGTCTTAGCTTCCGATAATTACGATGTAAGAATTACCGCTATCTCAGGTCCTGGTGTCTTAGAATTAAGTACAGATTCTTATGTTCAAGTTTCCCAAAACCCAGTACCTAGTATTGGCAATGCTACTTCTCCATTCTGGAATCAAAGTGGTGTAAGCTCTAACCAAATCAAAGCTGCAGGCTTAAAAGCATTCTACGGTCAAAAACAAGAAGACATTGAAAATAGTGGTTTCTTTGCTATCACTAATGACTTTGAAGTTCAAGAAGGAGATGAAATTAGATTTGAAGGTACTGAAACTCAATCATATCGTGTTATGTCTGTATCAACAGCCGGTGGTGAGGTTGTACTTACCTTAGATAGAGAAGTAACAGCTTCAGATCTAGATTGGTTCTTAATTAGAAGATACGTAGACGATCCTGCTAATATTATATTAGAAGTAGATAAATCCGCAGGTGGTACAGCACCCGGTATTTTAAAACCTCAATATTTAACTCGAGATGTTGAAAATAATATTGACATTATCTTAGAAAGATTAAGAACAGACCAATTAATTTAAAAAATAACTTGCTAAAAAAATAAAATTTTCGTATATTTATAACTTGACGAATAAACTATAAAACAATGGGATATTTAAATAATACAGTAGTAACAGTTGATGCTATTTTGACCACTAAGGGTCGCCAGCTGTTAGCTCAAAATGATGGTTCATTTAGAATTACACAATTTGCTCTAGCAGATGATGAGATCGATTATACACTTTATAATCCAACTCACCCTTCTGGATCAGCTTACTATGGTCAAGCAATTGACAATATGCCATTATTAGAAGCATTTCCACAAGAAACTCAAATCATGAAATACAAACTTACCACTTTACCTCGTGGTACAGCTAAAATGCCTATTCTTGATTTGGGTTACAACGCAATTGTAATTAAACAAGGTGCTTCATTAGCTATTACACCTCAAACATTGAACTACTTAGGTGGTAACCAATCAGAAACTTCTGGTTATACAGCTACTATTTCGGACGTTAGAACAATGTCAACATTTGATGGTGTAGGTATTAATACTGCTAATGCTACTGCTCTTAACGCTACTACTACTGTAGGTACTAACGTATCTAAAACAGTTGTTGGTACTACTATTAACTTAAGAGCAACTACTGTTAATACATTATTTGGTTCTAACAGTACTTTATATGCTACATTAACCGTAGTAGGTAGAGATAGTGGTGCAAGAGTTCAAATCCCAGTTCAAGTAGTTAAAGTATCCTAAAACATAAGATATGTCATTTAAACAATTAATAGCAGACGATTTTGTAGTATCAGCTGATAGCATTACAGCTGGTTTGTGGACAGGTGGTTCACCTACACTTACTGGTTTTTACACATCGTCAACACAAGAATTATCATCAGCAGGTA
>Ga0208161_1000440_pt1 | contig 23634 bp, 27 predicted proteins | sample CB_VirMetaG_3_FD_184538 | JGI IMG/M metagenome (GOLD analysis project Ga0208161, IMG submission 184538) | Freshwater to marine saline gradient viral communities from Chesapeake Bay - CB_1508_1S Viral MetaG (SPAdes) (version 4) | ecosystem: Environmental > Aquatic > Marine > Coastal | place: USA...
CACTTCCAGGTCGGGTCGAGGGCCTCACGCAAAGAGTTCGTGGTCTATTCGGACATAAAGGACATCCCCAAATAAAGGTCCCCAGAAACGCCAATAGAGGGGTACCCCTAGTGGGGTACCCCTCGTGGCTGTTAGGCCCTCAGAATGGCTTACAGGGCCTCCTGGAGGCATCCTGTGCTGCCTTGTTACTTAGCCGTAAGCTCGTTCCAGCGGTCGAGCATGACCTGCCAGGCTGAACGCCTGCCCTTCATGAGGCGGGCAATCCGCCTGCGCTCCCTCGGCAGGCTCAGCCGATCCGGGTCGTTCTTGCGACCCGGCGCGTAGGTCTTGTGAAACTCCAAAGCCACCTTCGGATCCAGGTCGTAGTGCTTCATCAGCACGGCGATCCCCTTGCGGATCGAATCCAACTGGGCCTTGGGCCAGGGCTCGTTCAGCGTGTGGTCGCACTCGATGCCCAGGTAATACTGATTACCTGTGGAGTTCGGAGCCAGCGGGCTGGATCCGACACCTGCATGGTTCGTCAACCCGGCGGCGTAGATCCACCACTTGCCCTTCATGTCCACCCAGATGGCAGCGCACGGAGCAAGCTCGGAGTACATGCACCAACCGAGCGCTCCGGGACTCGGACCCGCTGGGGAGGCATCGTGATGGAGCATGATGCCGCGCAGCTCCTTGTAGCCCAAGCCATTCCAACCGACCTGCTTCCAGCTCTTACCTGCGTAGCGACCGTACTTGTAGGTCAGGCCCTCTGCGTCGATGCCACCCTGACGGAGCACCTTCACAAGATCAGTGAGCCACACACCACTCATGCGCCACCGTCAAGCTCGAACGTGACGTGGTCCTCAACGCCACGTCCGTAGCGGTAGTCCTTGGGGTTGAGGTAGTTGATGACCACGGGCAACACCGCAGCCGACAGAGCCACCACCAAGGGATGAATCTCAGCGGTCGCCAAGTAAGAGCCGATTGCGCCCAGCGCAGCGGCGAGCGCAATCTTGATGAATGAACCAGTCGGGCTGTTGGCCAGCCAACGCTCGAAATCGGTCACAGCTTGTCCTCCAAGTGCCACGTAATGTGATCGTCAAGCCGCTCGGCAGTGCGGCGAACGTCTACCTGAATATCCTGTTGTCGTTCCTCGATCCGGTCGACGGCGTCCCTTAGAGACGACCCGCCATTTCGATGAAGCTCCTTACGAATGGAGTCAATGTCCTTGCGCACCGGACCAAAGACAATTCGATGGAGTGCAACCAGACCGCTGGCAATAACCACAAGGGCGCCAATTACCGCTCCCATCCATAGGACAACGTCATCTATCTGAGGCGTATCAAACATGCGACCGTTTCTCCGTCAAGCTCCCCGGTAATGGGGAGTCGGTTTGCTAGTTGAAGACCGCGCACACGTGCAGCGGTCGCCTCATCGAAGACACCATCAGCCGGGGCGATGCCCAGCTTTCCTTGAGCCCATGCCACATCGGGCCCGTCATCACCAAGTGATGCGGGCACAAGGCGAGCCCTCATACCGTGCGAACCGTCAGCGAGACGACGCCACCAAATCCAGAACCATCAGTGGGCGGTGCGATCTGAGTGAAGCTGAGTTCCTCGACTACTACGGTCAACGTCTCCAGAGTGTTCAAGTCCTGGAGGCGCACAGTGGGGCCGTAGTTGACGGTGTCACGCAGCGCTTGCCAGCGTGCGAGGGCTGATCCGGTGTAGCCCTTGAGCACGCCGTACTGGTCACGCTCGAAGTCGAAGCAGGAAAGCTGCAATCGGAGCAACTCAGCCCTGGTCACAGCGGGCAGCGCGCGGATCTGCCAGCCCTGAATGATCGGCCCAGTCGTGGCGTCAGTAGCGTCACGCGCCAGCTCAAGCCGAACGGCGAGCTGCTGCTGCGGAACTGTCGGGTAGCCGACAGCGAAGGACTGATCCAGGTTGGAGCTCGTGTCGGCCACACCTACGGACGTGGCCGTGCCGTCACGATCCACCACCTTGATAGTGGTTGAACCCTTGATCGGCCTTGCGATCTCCATGCGGATCGAGTCGAAGTTCTTGAGCTCCAAGGTTCCGTACCGGACGGCACCTGACTGGACGAATCCAGTCGCCTCGAGGTCGGTGGTTGTGGCGTACACCCGAGCCGAAGCCCCAGTCAGCACCAACGCTAGGTCAGAGGCAGAGGTGGCCACGATCCCTGTCACAGTGCCGGACTGCCCGGACGGGACGCGAATGTCATTCGCCCACGGCACCCGACCAGACTCATCCAGGTCGGACAGATCCATGCGGATCAGTCCTGGCCGACCCTCTCCGGCGTCAGCAACACCCGTGAAGACGAACCGATCGAATGGGCGCAGGCCACCAGAGGTGGCGCCCTCGTAGGTAAACGGGCCGTAAGTGATCTGACCCTCAGTGGCCACCGTGCCGACACGAACCCCCAGGTTCGTGGCGATGATGACGTAAGCACCCAGGTAGCTGACGATGTCCAGGATCTGCTCCCCAACGGGAAGCTCTGCCGTGGTGATCGCACCCGACAGGGTGGGCAGATCGCCCTGGGCGTCGAGGACAAAGCGGTAGATGGCTGAACCGGAGTCACCGTAGCCAGCGACGAGCAGGGCGCCAGGAGCTTCCGCCGCACTCGTCCACACCCAGGACGAGTCGGGATGGGAGTAGAACTCCGTCTCAGTATCTAGGTTGCCGCCCGCCAGGGACAGCTCAAATAGATCTTGCCCTTGTGCGACGAGTAGTCGCTGCTTTACCCACCATGCCTTGGTGGCACCGTTAGAGGTGGTCCATAGGCTGGAGAAGGTGGTAGTCCCATTGGTAGCAGAGTAGATATTTCCAGCAGCATTCACGGCAAGGACGTTCGGTCCAGCCAGCAGGAGCTGGCTGAGCGTCCCGGAGAATCCAGTGGTCGCTGTTGTAGTTCCAGCGTTGTAGCGATCAATGTCGCTACCAACGCCCATGTAGAACTGAACACCTGTGCCGTACTTGACGAGGCGGGCGGTGCTAGTCGAAGCGAAGGACTTGACCTGCGAGGTGGAGCGGAGCAGGGACGCCTGTCCAATCTCCCAGACATCGACACCAGCGCTTACGTCGAAGCGCCGCTGGATCCGCTCGTTATCGGCAGGCTCCATGAACTTGACGCCTGCACCACCAGACCAGTCAGTCTGCGAGCGCAGCCACCAGGAGTCCAGGGACTGGTCGCCAGGGGCTGCCGACTGGTCGACCTGCTGCTTGCGCACTGGCGCAAGCGCCCGCTCGTACGGAGTTGTATCCGAGGTGAGCGACAAGAAAGGAAGCTCACCGATCGCGTAGTCGTAGCGGATCGACTCAGGGTCATAAGAAGCGGCAACGCCAACCACTCCAACGGGAATGATTGGCGTTGTAACTACGCTCTGAGGCAAGGGTGCTCCTTAGTCTTCGTCGTATTCGACGTATCCGAGGAAGTCCCAGATGTCGTCATCCATCACAACTCCAAACAGGGAAAAATGAACAGGGATCGTCAATCCCTAGGTTCCGGACTAGACGCCAAGCAGGGCGGCAGCCTCGTCAGCGGTGAGGCCGAGGGCTTCCAACTTGGCGAGGGCGCTGGCCTTAGCGGCAGCCTTAGCCTCCTCCGCAGCCAGACGCTCAGCCTCCGCAGCGGCAGCCGCAGCGGCGTCAGCCTCACGCTGCGCGATCTCCTCGGGCGTGAGGGGCCGCTCCTCGACCTGGCCTGTCTCGCAATTCACGATGACGGCGATGGGGGTGGTGTCAGACATGAGGCTCCTTATGCCTTAGTGATGCCGTACAGGAAGGCGCTGCTATTGGCGGCGAAGTTCTGCGTAGGCGCGACCTTGACCGAGGTAATCGCTGCCGTATTGCTCCACAGCCCAGCACCCGCCGACAGAATCCAGTCGCTAGAACTGTTGTTCTCGGCGGCAGCCTCCATCGAGAAACTCTTGTTCGTGCTGCCTGCGTAGTTTGGGATGTAGAACATGACGGAGGTGAATGTGCTGGAGGTTGCGTTTGCGCTTGAGATTCGCCAAGCGTCGAATGAGGAGGTGCCGCTGGTGCCGCTTGAGACGGTGCTAGTACCAGCGCCGAAAAGCCAGCGGCCTGAGTAGCCCGTAGATGAGCCATTGAAGGTGAAGAACGCTTGCTCACGGGCGATGCCTGACGCTGTTGCCGTATCCCGCAGACTGCACACCAGTAAGAGATCGGCGTAGGGTGTGGCGGGGATGTTGGTGAACTCGATGTTGGAGGCTGACGATCCCAACGTGGTCTGAGCGATCAGCTTCATGGTCGTCGCCATCAGCGGCCCCCTGTCCTGAACTCATGGGTTAGTGACATCAGACAGCCGCCTTGATTCCGTAGAGTGAGGCCGTGGCCCCACTAACGAAGTTGGGGCCAAGTCCAGTCTGTAAACGGATTGACGTAATGGCGGCGGTAGAGCGCCAGAGGCCGACGTAGCGGCTGACTGGGTACGCCTCTGCGGAGGCAGCGCCGCTGCCTAGAACAGTCTTGAATACGCTCGTAGATGCGTAGGACATTATCTGCGCTACGGCAATAGCGGGGGACGTGTTGCCACTCACCGATGGGTTGAATCGGGCAAACTCAACGTTGGTAATGTTTGACGCCCGATTGCTTGCAGTCGCGGCCCCGCTGCCGAGTAGATACGTCAAGGAGTAATTGCTACCTGAATCACTATTGAACCTCATACCCACGGCCTCAAAAGCATCCGTGGTACGGCTGGTCCGTCCAGTTAGGACAAGCACTAAATCGGTGTAGGTGCCAGGGATTGAGGTAAACTCAATGTTGGCCGTGTCGGACCCTAGCGTCTGCGAGGCAATCGGCTCATAGGTGCTAGCCACAATCCACCCCCGTCTGTAACTGTGTCATTAGTGATCCGGTCATGGGGCTTTCACCCCAAAGAGCGCGGCGGTGGAGTGCTGGACAAAGCTGTAGCCCGAACTGGGATACAGCTTTATGCTCGTCACAGCGTTTGTATCTGCCCATAGATTTGAGGAAATGCCAACGCGCCCTGTCGTATTGTTGGCATTCAACTCAAGGCCATAGAACCAGCGCAGGGTCTTATTCTTTGAGGTGCTTGCATAGTCAAGAATGTCTATTACAAAGACCCCGAAGGCATTCGCCAGAGCCCCAGACGCGGGAACAATTCCTAGAACTGAACCACCTGACGATTGGCTGGCGTAGCCGTCCGCCCCAGCAGAACTGCCGTCACCAAATAGCCTATGAAATGCGTAATTTGATCCCGTGTCGCCATTTAGTCGTAAAAGAACGTCAGCGGTGCTGGCGTTCGTTCCGTGCCTAGCGATACCCCTAATCTGTAGATGCTGGTAGGCGCTGCTGATTGAGGCAAACTCAATCTCCGCGGCCCCGCCGCTCCCCACAGTCACCGAACTTATGGCCTCGTAATCACCCCCAGCCACCGCAAACGTGAACGGGTTGATGAGGAAACTCATGCGCGAGTACCAATCAGCCACACCTTGAGGCCAGCACCCGCAACCGTGGACCCCACTTGGTCAATGTCAATGGTGATCTCCGCATCGTCAGCCAAGGCGCTGTCGCTAATCACGGCAGCCGTGGCAGCCGTAGTCGAGGTTTTCTCTGAGGCGTCGATGCTCAACTTGGTAGACAGGACCGAGGTGCCTGCCTCATTGATGTCCACGATCACCGTCGATCCCGTAGGGGCCGTCGTCACGCTGGCCCTCACAGCCGTCAGCGTCATCGCAAACGGCATACGGAACGTCACAACCCCCGTGCCCGTCGCCAGGTCCGTAGTCTCATCAGAGCAGGCCACACCGATAACCTCAGACTGACCCTGCCACGCGAGCCCCGTTGTCTCACCGGAGGCTGCGACAAGGATCTGCCCATTAGTCCCGACCGCTAGACGGGCAGGAGTGTTATCCGCAGAGGCAGCGATCAGGTCGCCCTTGGCGTCAACCAGGGAGTTAGCGACAGCCCCTACGTCAGCGGCAGTCACACTATGAGGATTACCCGAAGTGGTATTGACGTGAGCATTAGCCTCATCAAAGTCACGAGCTGAAACGCCATGCTTGACGGTCCCACCATTGGAATGCGAGACGGCACTGGTGCCGTCCTCGCCTCGAGTGACCGTGAGGTTTAGTGACGCCACCCCGGTAACGGTGACGACCTCCTCGTTTACCGTTCCCTCGTCCAGGATGAGTGTAAAGGGAGTTGTCCCAGGAAAGCCCGAGGTGGACGCCACGGGCAGAGTGGTGGCCGAGTTGGACACCGAAGATGTCAGGGTCGTCTCGACCGCTGTCGAGCTGTAATAGCGTCGTGCCATGGCCTACCTCGTGTAGTGGGTTTGTGCCGGGTACTCATCGAGAAGCCAGGCTCGCTCCTCTGCGAGTCGAGCCTGGAAAAGCTGGAACATGAATCGGGCTGCGGTCTGGCCTGCACCCGGAACGATCTTGGAATCCATCGTGTTGGCCTCGATCGCCCTGGTGGCGATCAGGCCCATGTCCACAGAGGACAGCAGTCGATAGGTGGCACCCAGGACGATGCAGTCCCGAGTGCGCTCCTGGAGTCCAGTCGCCGTGGTGTACACGTCCGACTCTGAGGACATCGTCCCAACCTGCTTGCGGTAGGACACGTTGATCGTTCGGCCTGGGGTGATGTCCTCAAAGATGTCGAGGGTCTTGCCAGTGGGCCAGGAAGTTGTGTTTGCGTTCTGATTGAACTTCCAACGCCGAACTGACAGCCACTCTCGAGTGGGACCGACAATCTGCCAGGTCACCTCGTTCACGCCTTCGGTATCTGCGGGCAGGGCATAGGTGGTGTACGCAGCGTTTGCTGTCAGCGTGGTCGCTGCGACTCCGAACAGGGTTCCCGTCAGGGACCGGAGAGTGTCGTTGATAGACCTAGCTACTGCGTAGCGGGGGAATAGGGGCTGGTAGATGACCCGGTCGTCCGTCAAGTGGGCGGCTGCCGTGGTGCCATCCATGCCTCGCCCATACGGGGCGATGGTGGCGGTATTGGTAGAGCGATCGACGGAGTCAATCCACACCAGCTCGGAGCCGATCTCGGCCCGCCCGCGAGACAGGACCGTCGCATCATTGACGGTCATCGAGGTAGCCGAGGAGTTGATTCCGGCTGTCAAGTGCGTCGACAGTTCCTGGTCTCGGACGTAGCCGCGAAGGTGTGACAACACCTCGTCGATGGTCTGAGCGAAAGTAGTCACGTCATACCGCCTGGAAGGCCGAGCCAGTCAGGTCGGAGACCTGTACGGCAGTTTCAATGTCGCGCTTCTTGGTGGACCTAGGCTGGATGCCCTGAGCGCGAGCCGACTTGTAAGAGTCCAGCTCGCTATCCCACTGCTTCTGCTTGGTTGCGTCGCCGCCACCAATTCCGCAGTAGGCGATCTTCAAGCTCGCCGCCCTGGCGCACTCACCCCATGTGGCATGGTCCTGTGTGGGGCAGCCTGACCGACAGGCCATCAGTCCTCCTCGATGTAGCTGCCATACCCGGCAGCTACCAGCTCGTTCTTCTGTGTTCCCGTCAGCTCGGTTCGGTAACCGCCACGGTAGGCACGCTCAGCGGCAGCAATCTCGTCACCAGTGGGCGTGATGGTTTCTCGCCACACACCGCTCTCCCTGAGCAGGGTGATCCCGTCCGCGTTCTCCACCCACCACAGGGGAGAGTTCTTGCGCCCATGTCCGTAGCGGAGCTCTGGGCCGACGAAGTAATAGCGAGTCGGCTCAACTGTCCCGCGTCCGTACTTGGTGTCCGGCCAGATGCCGTAGCCAATTAGGGTTACTGCTCCAGGGGCGACGGTTCCGGCACCTAAGGTTGGAGCACTACTCAACCCGGATCCGGAAATTGAGTAGGTAGTGGAGATTGAACCTAGGCCGAACGTGACCGTGAATTCATCGGTCTCATCGTCGATAACGGTGATTCCACCAATGGAGGCGATGCCGACACCGAAGTCTGGAGTATCTGTCAGTCCCGAGCCAGCTACGGTAACTGGGCCGGGTAGTACAGAACCACTGCCAAACGTAACCGGGTAGTCGTCAGTCTCGTCGTCCACGACGGAGACTGGACCAGTTGCAACGGATCCCGTGCCAAAGTCTGGAGTGTCCGAGAGTCCAGAACCGATTAGTCGATAGACAACCGCACCAGTGCCGTAGTCAACACCATCGGAAAGGCCAGATCCAATGATGCGAATGTCTGGGTCTGGCAGACCGAGTGGAAAGACTGGGCGGTCAATGACCCCAGTCATTCAGATCACCAGGAGAAGATCTTGTTGGAGCCGCTGTCCCACTCGATCGTGATGTCGCCACCGTTGGGCGTCACCGGAAGATTGGTGTAGGCGTCGACGAACATAATGAGTCGACGATCGGCGTCAGTTGCGCCATCCTGATACAGGACGAAGTTGTCACACGCCGCGCCATTGGCGACGGCAGTCCACGTCACATCATTGGCATCGAATACGCCAGACGTGAAAGTCTTGGAGGCCAAGGTTGTAGTAGCAACGACCGTCCCACCAGCTCCGGTGATGTCAGCGACATCCTCGTGCGCAGAGCTGTAGGTGTAGCTGCGCAGAAGGGCAGCCTTGATCGTTCCGCTGGACAGAGTAATAGTCTCGTCCAGGATTCCTTCCTTGCCCTTGGGGTAGAGAGCGTTAGCCACAGGGACTCCTTATTGTGGTGGGTTCGAGCATCAGAGCTCGCCCCCAGTCCCACGCATCCTGTTGGGACTGAGAGCCAGCCATGACGACTAGATGGACGCGATGGACTCCACGCGCTGGAGGCACTCCTCGCGGTAGCGAGACCAGCCAAGCAAGCCGTACCAGCCGACCGTCATGAAGCGACGGAAGCGGTCGATCTGCGGCGAGACCACGATGCCGGGCTCGATGGAGACGGCCTCTGCGAGCGCCTCCTTGCCCATGATGAGGGTGCGATGCACCGTCGCGGACGACGCACCATCAGCCGCGCTGTAGGTACGCGGGGTCTCGATCCACTTGACGCCCTCGTACACACCGATCTCGCCCTTCCAGATGAGGTCGGTGCCAGTGCCGTTGTAGACGTGCGGGTCGCGCCAATTCGCGACACCTGTCTCGGCGCGTAGGTCGTGACTAACATCCGGGTGGATGAAGCCGACGAAGTAGCCGTCATCGAACTCGAGTGCTGCGCGGCCACGCATCTTGGCGACCGAGTAGCGAACCAGCTTCGAGCTGAACACGTCAGTGGCACCAACCGTGTTGGTCGGGCCAGTCGTATCGACGTTGCCAGCGTTCGAGTAGACGACGTTGGTGCCCTGGCGAAGAACGCTAAGCACCAGCGAGTCGAGCGAGTTCCGCAGGTTGCGGGACACCAGCTCGGCCTGAGCAACGTCGATGTTGCTCAGCGAGAACTGGCGCAGGCGCAGCGTAGAGATCGTCGCGTTGCCGTACTCGTTCAGGGTGATGGAGACCGAGGACGGGTTGGCCAGGGCCACCGCGTCCGGGTCGGTCGTTTCGGCCAGCGTCGACGTGGCGTTCGCCAGGTCGGCGTGGATGTACTTGGTGATTGACGAACCGGGGTTGGTCAGGTCTGTGTACTCCACCGAAGCGAAGCGACGGAACATGGGCTCCGTCCAGAGCTGCATGTCAACGACCTTGGAGAAGGCCGTCTTGACAAGGTTCGTCAATACACCAGTTGTGGTAGGAACGTCAGCCATTCCTTACCCTCCTTTGTATTGGCGAGTGAGTTATGCGGAGCGAAGGACGGCCATGAGCTCATCCATCGTCTTGGCGCCTGAGATGCGCGCCTCCAAGTCGGCGGGGACCGTTATGGTTGACTCTGGCCCAATCTCCGCCATTTCCATTCGGACCTGAGACTCGGGCGCAGTCGGCGGTGCCGATGTCTGTCGAGTCTCAGTGTCCACTTCGCTCAGGCGTGCCCCTGAGAAAACGTCGCCGTTTTCGTCCAGCCAAGATTTGATTGCATCTTCGGTGAGCTCGAGATCGGTTGGCATGAAGTTCGCCACCTTCGGACTAAAGCCGTTGTCCTGGAGAATCTGATTTAGATTCGCCTTGCGCTGGCTTGCCTTGAGACTGGCGTTCTCCTCCGAAAGCTCCTTGAGCTTGGACGACAACTCGTCGATCTTGCTTCTCAGCTTCTTGGGAAGACTGGTCTCCTCGGCGTCATCGTCGAGCAGAAAGTCCAGATCATCCTGAGCCATGGTGTATCTCCCTTGTGTAACCCCGGTTCGGGGTGTCGCCACGAGCGCCCAGGTCTGCCGGGGTAGCAGTTGGGGATGTGTGGCTATCGGACTCAATACGCGCGCAGGGGCCGATCGATCCTGCTGCGGAGTGGAGGTGCTGGGAATCGAACCCAGGTTGAGTCTGCTGCCTTCGTGAGGCTCTACAGTCTCCCTATCCGTTCACCCCCGAGCCCTAGACCTGGCCAATTCGATTGGCAGACAGGCTGGACTGGCCCAGTGCTGACGTTCCGCTGAACGCGGCACGTTCTCGACTGGCAAGCTTGCGCTTCTTAGTTGCAGTCTCGGCTCCACCGCCGAGACCGAAGGTCTCCTGGACCAGCTCATCAGTGCTGGTCTGAACTCCGTAGAGCTGGCCAAGTCTGCGGTACGGGTTCTCCTGCATCCGGACCTGGGAAAGTCCGGCTGCGGAGCGGTTGTAGTCGTAGCCCATGGATGCGATCTGGTCGCGAAGTGGGGTAGACAGACCGAAGCCGACATCCTGAGCTGCACCACTGACATTGGCCTGACCGACCCTGCGGGTGTACTCGGACTCCAGGGCTGCCAGTGATTGCTTCTTGCCCTCACTGGTGTCGAGCATGTAGGCAGCCATCTCGTCGTTGGTCATGCCGTACAGGGTGCGCAACTGCTCCTTGACGGATGCAGGTGCCACCATGTTGACGTAGTCCTTAGCCATCTGGACACGTGAGGCCAGTTCCTGTGGGCTGACCTCAGCCGTCATAAAGCTTGCGTAGTTGGCTCGAGTTCCGTAGATCTTCTCGAAGCCTGCGGCTGAAAGAACCTGTAGGTAGGAACGCTCGTTACTGATGTACTCAGCCTCGGAGATGGCCATGCCCTTCTTTGACAGGGCATCCATGCCAGGAAACCTGGCCCTGTACTGGTCAGTCCTGCGAAGCTCGAGCTTGATCCAGTCCATGGACTTATCGCCTTTGAGCCATCCCCAGATGAGCGAAGACAGCGACTGTCCCTGCTGAGTTGCGGCATCGTCGATGCCGAACTCGGTGAACCACGAGGTCAAAGTGTCGAGGGCGGACTGGCGCTTAGCCTCCTTCTCGGCGCTTTCCCTGTCGAGCCTGGCCTGCTCCTCCGGGGAGACGTATCCGGGGGTCGGGTAGCCGACCCACTCCTGACCACTCCAATAGAAGGTCATGCCGGGGACTACTGGCATGGGTGGTCGCGTATCCGTGACGGGGTCCGTCACGGGGTCCGTCACGGGAGTTGGGGATGTTCCCTGTGATGATCCGCCGAGGGATCGGTAGTCAGAGCGCATCTCGCGAAAGTTGTCATGCCCGTACTGCTTGGCAATCTGATTTGCCTTCTGGCGATCTTCCCGATTGCCAGATGCGTAAAGAGCTTGAGCTGCTGCGTATGCAGCATCTTCATTAGCGTACTTCTTCGCCATGACTAACTCACAAACCCGAACATCGACAGAATGTCGCTGGCAAGACCGTCAGCCATGGTGTTCGCCTGCTTCGTGTACTGCCAACGATCGTCCTTCCTGAGTGCCTTCTGGAAGTCCCACAGCCCCATCGCTCGGGGTTCGCCTGTGGCCGGGTCAACGCCTTGGAGCGCCTCGCGCATGTACGGATCGCGCAGGCTGATCTCTGACGGATTTAGCTCGAGCGTGTCCGCGTAGATCTCGAAGTAGGCAGCAGCGATGTCTTCCATGTTCTGGCCCTGCCGGATCCGGTCAGCGAAGACCGGGAAGGCAGTGGCTGCCTGTTCACGAATGAACGACTGGGCATCAGATATCGCCATATCCCCGAGAGCCAGGGAGTTGACGGTGCTCGTAATCCACGACTGCCAGCGCTCCGATTGCGGATCGAATCCGTTTGCAAGCAGCGTGGCCGTGAGGGAGTCCTGGTTGGACAGTGCCTGTCCACCAACCTCCTTGCCGTTGTTGCGCGCCTTGATGAAGTTGTCGCCAAGCCAGTCCTGGTACACGGACTCGTTCTGCCCCTGGTCGAAACCCAAAAGCAGGAACCGCCGTCCCATCTGAGCAAGTCGCGCCTCGGAGATATCCTCGACGCGAATGCCCATGGCGATCAGGTCGTCCTTGACCTTTGCCTTGGCGCCATCGAGACGGCGCTGGTACGTCTGCGGATCTGTCTTCTCAAGGGCAAGAATGGTGCGGCGGTAGCCGTCATTCTCCTTGAACCAGTCCGAGTCCATGAGACTCGCAATGAACCTGGGAGTCTCCCAGCCATTGTCGATCGCCTCATTCCAGAGCTCTTTGAGCTCGGGATCGGACTTGATGAGCTTCCATGCCCAGGAGAACTCGGAGTTCATTAGGTCGGCTTCTAGCCGATCACGACGAAACTCGCTCTCACTCGACCTGTCCGCAGCGGCCTGCTCTTTCTTATTGAGCTTGCCGTCCTTGTCCTTATCGAACTTCTGGAGCTCTAGGTCCTTCTCGTCTATCGTGCCGTCGTTGTTGTAGTCAGCGCGAGCCTTCTTCGGCTCGTTGGGACCACCTGACGGTGACTTGTCAGTAACACCTGGAGTGTCTGCCATTACCTCACCGGACCTTGGAGGATGCCCAGGAAGGCATCCATGAGATCAGTTGCTGCGCGATACTCCGCGTAGTCAGGGCGAGACTGTGAGAACTCCTCGCTGAACTGAGCCGCATCGAATCCGCCTTCCACCATTTGGCTCTGGCTAGATGCGTCAGCCGTAATGGTCTGAATGGTGGGGTTCTCTCGCTCGCCCTCGTTCAGGGCTTCCAGGAACTTGCGGCGCTCCTCCTTGGTCGCCTCACGACCAAGGTAGGAACCCATCGCCTGGTTGATGAGTCGCTTCGCGGTATCGGCGTTGGTGATGTTGGTCGTGGTGACAGTGGTGGTACCACCGCCTCCACCCCCACCGCCTCCACCGCCTCCGCTTGACCCATCGCCCGGAGCACCGAAGTACATTCCTGCTGCGATGTCCCCAAGGATCTCCATGGGGTCACGGTTGATACCCATGGCAAGAAGGTTCTGGGACTGAGCCACGGCCATCTGGAATACCTGCGGGTAGAGTGAGGGCCTAGACTTAGAGATGTCGTATCCAGCAAAGGCGAAAGCCGCCTGATCCAGCAGGCGTAGCTCGCTGGGAGTAAAGCGATTCCACCCGGCCCCACCGTCGAGGTAGCCGTACGCAGGAACGGTGGTGTAGGGGTTCGCTGGGCCTCGACCGCGATCACCGGGGCGGTACGTACCAAACGATGGTACGTATTGCTGCGGGATCCTGATGGGCACGACAGGCTCTGGGACAGGACCGTAAGTCCTGTCCGAGTAGCGGTACATCCCGTTGGTCCCCTGTGTATTTGGGCCTGCGGTCGAAGATGACTGCGCCGCCAGCCAGCGAGCGTAGCCGTCGGCAGACAGATTAGTTTGGGCCCACTGCTGCTGTTTGTCCTGCCTCGTGGGGGTGTCACTGTTATGTCCAGGAATATGTGTCACGGAGAAACACCTCCCATAGCCATCTCGGGTTGCTGCAAATACTCGCTCTGGAGAACGATTCGATCCTCGGGATCTCCAGGGAGCAGCGTGTCGTAGTCGAGGAAACGGTTGTAGAAGTCGGCAAACGCTAGGTTCTCTCGCTTCTTCTGCAAGACCCATTCGTCCCACATCATCTTGATGGGGGCGTTCGTGCTGGAGTTGATGTTCAGGCTCGCATCGTCGCCCAGCTCGCGCTTCTGCTCGATGAGGATCTGACCGATCTCACGGCGCTTGTCGCGCCACTCGGCGACATCCACCCACAGTGGCTCGTCTCCGTGCGCATCCATGAACTTCTTATTGCCCAGGATGAGGTCGATGTTCTTGACGACAGTCTTCCACTCGCCACGATCGAACACGTCCTTCTGCCGCTCCCACTCCGGGTTGGCCTTAGCGATGTCTGCTTCGAGGAGCATCTTCAGATCCTTCAGATCTTCGGCCCCGGTCTGCTCGAAGCTCGTCAAGCCTCGCTCCTCCAGCATGGCCTCTAGGCCATTCATGCCGTCTCGGTACAGAATCCACCCACGGGCCACCTGGCCCTTCTTGATGACATCCTCGGGGTCACCGCCACGCATCAGCGTGGTCGAGTTCTCGAACGCTCGATTCATCTGGTAGGCGTACACGGGCTGCGAGAACTCTCCCGAATACGGGGAGGTAATCATGGCTACGTGGTCGATCTCACCGCTCGTGGCGAGGTCACTAGCCAGGGTCGGGTTCTGCTCCAGGATCTTGTACTCGCCTACCGAGGCACCCACACCAGCTCGGCCAGATGCCGACTGGGTGAGGTAGAAGAAGGGCTTGCCGTGCAGATCAAGAAACTCTCTCAGTGCTGCCCGGTAACCAATCGGCTGATCGTCAGGCAGCGGCACACCGAATCGTGCCGCGCTGTCCTGGATCTGCGTGTGCTTGTCGCTGATCCGGCGCCACTCCTCAACGTACGGCTGGTACTTGGACTGGTAGCTGACAGCGAAGGGGAGCGTGAAGGATCCCACTGCGCGCACCGCGAATAGCTCGCGGGCTCGAGCAGTAGCCTCCTCCGGCTTGGGCGGGTCTCCTTGGCGCCCATCACGCTCCCAGTCGATTGTCATGTCTCGGCGGATCTCCTCCACCGTGCCAACAAACTCGGCATCGCTCCAGCCGAGGATGGCCGTCAAGGCCCTGCGGGCCGTGGTCGGAGTGAACTGATCTAGGGCTGCTGCCCAGATCTGCTTCTCCGCCGTGGGCCTCGCGAAGGGCACCACGGTCTTGGTGATGGCGTCACCAATAGGCAAGCCACCCGCCTCGAAGTTGATAATCGCGTCGGCATAGTCAGGCTTCTGCGCAGCAATCCAGCTCACGGGAACCGAAACGATCGGGCCGAAGTTTGTGAGCCAGGGGTAGTCGCCCTGGAGGGCGACGTTGAGTGAGCCCTTGGAGATGCGGATCTGACCCTTGGTGCCGAGGTCCAGGCCAGGGATCTTGCTGATGTTGTCAGCAACACCCTGGGGTAGCGAGAACTGGAGGTACGCCTCGCCTGGTGCAAACAGCGCCTCGGGCAGTGCGAAAATGCCCCGCTTGGCCTCGATGGGATTGCCATCCCCATCGACAACAATGCCCATTGAGTTGGGCGCGTTGTAGATCTGGGTGTAGCGCATGAGGTTTTCGGGACGCTGCACGAACTCGCGGGCCCAGAATCGAAGTGCATTTTCCCAGGCCGGGAAGAACGGAATGAGCAGACCGAGCGCGGCGGCTGGGGTCGACAGGCGTGAGATCGTGTAGGTCGTCTCACGAGTGGCGCGCAGCGCACCAGCGTGAGCCGAGCGCCGCATAGCATCGACCTGAGCCGGAGAGAATGAGGTGACCCCATTCATCTCGTACTCGTCAACTTGCTGCTGCATCAGCTCCTTCCACCGCTTGCGGTAGAAGGGGTGACGGATGAGGTTGTCCTCGGGGATAGTGCCCAGTCCGGACATGGCCCGGTTGAGGAACCTGCGGTACAGGTTCCCGATCTCGGCAAGTTCCTTCTCCTCGATGGTGACAAGGTCGTCACGCCAAGCCAGCTTCGCCTGGATCTGATCCGGCTGGAGCGGTCCACGCCCAGCCGCAGCCATCAACTCGTCATCGGGAAGCCACTGGTAGACCTTCTCGCGCAGTTCCGCGATAGTCGTCTCGAGGTTTGCCGTGTCATAGATGCCTGTCCTCACACCCTGGAGGAAGGCATCATCCTGGACCAGCTCACGGATGAGGGCCTCGTTCTGAGCGGCGATGGCGTCAGGATCATCCAGTGCAACTCGCGGCTGCTGGATGATGCGTCGCATGATTGGGTCCTGGCGAATGTTGTCATTGACCAGGCCAGTCATGGCCAGCCAGTAGCGGTCGTCCCCAGGCTTGTACTTGACGAAGTTGAAAGATCGCTCGTACTGGGCGTAACGATTCTGCATGTAGCCCACGATCATCAGATCGTGGAAGCTTCCCGAGGACGCCAGGCTCTGATACTGACCGGAGAGGGCCTCGTTCGGGTCAAACACTTCGCCCGTGTCGAGCCGAGCCTGACCTTGGCGACCGACAATCTCTACTCGCTTCTCGCTCTCGATTCCACCCGTAACCACTTTGCGGCGGGCCTTCGGTCGGAGACGATCAAGGGAGTCTCCTAGCTCCCTGAGAGTTGCCCGTCGCTGACCGACAGACTTGTTCAGGGTGGCGCCGATGCGATCCAATTCACGCATCTTGGCCATGTCGTCGGCGTACTCAGGACTCTTGGCAAGGATCGCAGCCACGCGATCATCGACCTCGTCCTTGAGGCCAAGACGAACGTAGGCCAGACCAGCTCCGTCCTGACCGATCAGCTCAGAGGCTGACAGCAGGACGGGTTGCTTGCCCTTCGATGTCGGCAGAAGTACGTGGGTGAAGCTGCCACGCTCCATGAACATGGCGAGCTTAGCCTTGTCGTTACGACTGAGCGTGCCACGGAATGCGCGCTTGGCCAGCGCGGGGTCGTACTCCTCGAGAATCTGGCGGCTTGCGGAGCCAGTGCTGATGTCGATGACAGACGGGTTACCTCGGCCTGCCTCGGCCACCTGGCCGGGGATCAGGTTATCCAGGAAGCCTTCGTTGGTGCTCACCATGTCAGGCACAAACAGTGCCCGGAAACCCTCGGTCGTGGCGGGGTCATCCACGAGTACCTTGCCGTAGCCGCGCTCCCGCGCGTACTGCGTGAGCAGTCGCTCAATCTTTGCATTGACTGCACCGAAGCCCTCGCCTGGCTTGGGGTTAGTGATTGACATCGAGCGAGCGTCGTAGCCAGCGCCACTTTCATAGATCAATCTGTCGCGCGCGGCATTGGCCTCAGTTGCCCTCAAGGCCCGGAGCCTGCCCTCCATGGAGCGCATCTCCAGCCCGAGGTCGGAGATGTCATCTAGGCGAGTAAGAGGTATGTCCTTCGCCCACCATCCGTAGACAGTCTTTCCTTCGCCCCCGCTGATGTGGGTAAATCCGTCGTACCCAGCTTTGCGAATCGCATCGAGGATCTCGTAGGTCATGTCTGCTGCCGAGGCTGTTCCATCCCCGATGCGCCTCGCTCTTGGCACCTCGCGAACCCAGCTCCAAGCATCTCCGACGTTGGTCAGGAGCCCGTCGTCGATGACCTGACTGAGCATCGCGCCAAGGGTCGTGGATGTGCCGTCCATTGAGAACTTCGGGTCGTCCAGGACCTGAATGACATCTGCAAGCTGAGGGTTCAGCTCACCGTCCGCCAGGCGCAGCGGTGCGTCAAGATCGAGCCAGGCGAAGTCTCCCGGATCCGGAAGTACATAGATGACTGGATCGGCGATCGGAAGTCCGGATCCATCTATGTCCGCCCTGGCCTGGACGTGTGCCAAGTAGTAGCCGCGCGAGGTACTCGGAGCGTCGTAGATCGAGTAAAGCCCAGGTCCATGCAGGTAGTTGAGAGTCGTTCCGTCGATGAGGATGTCTGAGAGAGTGTCGTTGGCAATCTCTCTGCCGCCATGTAGTACCTGACCCTCTGGGTAGTTGGCGGGGTCATTCAACTGATCGCGAATGTCCTGGCCGCGTTGCTGGTTCTGACCAATTTCGCGCTGGATACGACGCTCTCTGCGAACAATCTTCTTCATCTCTGTATTGGAAATGATTAGTTTGTTCTTGGTTGCCCAATCGATGAAGTCGTCTGGAAGTCGATCTGCATTGTCTTCGATCCACTTGCGAACCGCGATTGCGCGCGCAAGTTGAGGGTCCTTGCTTGCCGCCACGGCAGCAGCTTCAATGTTAGCGAGGACTTCCCTGTCGGTAAGCAGGCGACTATCCGTCAGCAGGTTAGCCAAGTCTCGGCCAAAGGTTGCTACTAGCGCGTCATTAGCGCGCTCCAGAGCATCCCGTCTGGCCAAGTTCAGTGGCGCATCCATATCCTGGAGAGCTTCGTCCAGGGTCTGGTTTGCGAGCGATGCAGTGCTTAGCTCTGCTCTACTCGCAGCAATTCCCTCTGGCGTCTCGAGGTACCTGAGCTCGTCCAGGGGATCCTGGATTCGCTGGCTGGCAGCTCTGACATTCAGCATCTCTTGCTGGACATTCGTCCGAATGTCCAGGACTCCGCCGTACACATCGGCCTTGGCATAGCGGGGATTCACTGACTTGGGAACCGCGACGATTGCACCGGAGTTGAACTCGTCAAAGGTGATGTCGTCGAACGTGCTAGAGCGAATAACCTTGAATCGCCCGTCTCGGTCAATACGACCAATCCGGTAGTCGGACTTGGCGAGCTGACGCAGGCGGCGTACATACGCAGCCTGGAGCATGTCCTGGTGCTCGAATGCGGCGGCGTCATCGACCCACGCGCCAGCGTTCTCATCCCAGTAGGCGGCAACAAACTCGTCGTAGTTGCGCAGCATGCTCGGTGTCATGAAGTCGCGAGGTGAGAGCTCGTCGGCCATGCCGCCGATCTCCACGCCTTCCGGCCCCATCATGGATCGGGTGAGAGCTTCGGCGTCAGCGACGCCGACCCCAGTGGCCGGGTCCGGCTCGAGTAGTCCACGAGCGGTGATCGAGCTGGTGGCGTTCGGGTCATAGATGAGAGTGTCCGCAGTGTCCAACATGCGGACCTGAGCCTCGGTCAGGTCCTCAGAGATCTGAGTCCAAACTGGTGACTCCATCACCTGCATGGTGGTGCGCCTGCGACGCAGGAACTCTTGCTCGGCTGCTCTGCGCGCAGCCTTGCGACGCCTGGCCATCTGCTTGGCCAGTGCGCGCCGCTCCTCACGGTTGAGCTTGAGGTCGGCAAGGTCACGATCCTGCTGCTGACGCATTTTGGCCATGTTGCGGCGGATCTTTCGTAGGCCCTGCCGCTTGACGATCATGTTGCGGAAGCGGTTGGTCCCCCCGGCGATACGGTCACCGGCATTGAGAAAGAAGTTCTTGGAGCTTGTGCCGACATGGCCAGTGGTCGGCACCTCACCAAAGGCGGCAAGTGTGCGCAGATAGCCTTCGGCCACGTTGCGCTGGGTGTAACCCAAGCGCAGCAGAACTAGCGGACGCCAGACGTAGTCAATGGCGGTAAGCAGCTTCTCGGCAGCCCCGCGCGCCTTGCGAGCTCCAGCTCCAGACCGCTCGATCTTGATGGAGTCCTGGAGCCACTTGAAGTCCATGAGAGTGTAGCCGTTGCGCTGGGTTGCAAGAGTCATCTCGTCGAGGACGACAACCTCGCCGTTATCTACGACCCACTTATGGTTAGCCAGGTGCCCGCGCACGAATGACCGTCTGGATACATACTTCTTGGCGATTGCCTGCATCGCCGCAGGTGACTCCCCCAGGGCCGAGGCCATAGCCTCGACCATCTCCATCTCGAACCGCTCGGCAAATGCAGCCTTGGCTGCGGGAGTGGACAGTGCTACTTCCTGCGCCTCGGATAGGAGGCGGGTGCGAAACTCCTCAACAGACTCTGTGACCGTGTCGCCGTTAGGAAGGCGGCGAGTAATCAGCCTGCCTTCGCCAGTCTTCTTGGCTGCTCTGCGAAGGAAGGGTGCAGTCTCGAGTGCTGCGCGGAACTCGCGCATGAACTCGACGTTGTCCTGGAAGTTGAGCACGCCCGTCTGGCGATGCTTGCCCAGGTAGTCAAGACCGCTTCGGATATTGACGAATCGAATGCCGCGATTCATTCCGGGGAGCTTGATGACTGTGTGCTCGTAGGCCGAGCCAGTGAAGCGCTCCATGCGACGCTGAGCCTTGGCCTGCATACCGCGCGCGGAGCGCTTGCTGTAGACGCCAGCTCGCTTGTCGTAGCGGAATGTCCGACCGCGGCCACCGCGGGTGGCCCGCCCAATCACCGGATTGAGGGACACCTCTGTCCCGAAGCGACCCGTTGTGAATGCCGAGACGGTGTCAGCCTTGGCTACGTCATCCTTGAGGGACTTGACGGCACCCTCTGCAATATCGGCGAGCTGGTCGTAGTGGTCCAGATTCTGCGACACGTCGGTGCCGAAGATTGCTGCATAGTTGTCGCCAAGATCGGTGTAGTCATCGAGGTTGCGGTCGGCTCCGTTGCGGATATTCCACCGCAGGGCATCGAGCTCCTCCTTGGCGCCAAGAAGGTTGTCGTACAGGTCAATGCGTTGAGCCTTGAGGCGACTAGCTGCTCCATAATCACCGAGCATGGCAAGGAACGCATCGGCAGCCTGGTCCTTGGAGTCGAATGTGGTTCCGACAATTGAGGCAACCAGGGCCGGATTATCCGAGTCCAGCACGATCGGGTGATGCGCAGCTTCCTCGGGGGTCATCCGGTAGATCTCGTCAATGAGCTGACCCTCGGCGGTTACCTCGACGCCAGCGTTATGTGAGATCACGCGAGCCTTGAACTCGCCCGGATTGATCGATCCTCGAGACCCGCCCGTGGCGAGTACCTGCTGAGTGGCCTTTCGGTATCCACCCATGATGCCCTTGGCTACGAGCACGTCAATGCCAACCGCAATCGCGATCGTGGCGTCTGCGGCTCCAGTGATCCATCGGCCAAGCCCCTGATTGAAGGCTGAGTCCTTGTCGTTCTCCTCGAAGGGATCGAAGTCTGAGTGCAGTCCCATCAGCCACGAGCGCAACTGGCGCTCGTTGGTGGGATCGGCCAAGCGTGCCGCGTTGTCCGCCTCGATGTAGGCGTCCAGCTTGCGCTGCATGTCCAGGCCGACAATGCCGTTGAGGAACTTCACTCGGTCGGCCCAGGCAATACCAATCGCCTGACCGGGAGTGATCTCCGCATCCCAGACCTGGCCGTAGTAGTTCCAGATATCACCCAGGGTTACGCCGTCCGTGGGGTCTGCGTCGAAGCGAGTAACGTAGCTCGGGTTGTTGAGAGCCATCGTCGTACCAGCAACGGCGGTGTTGAACGCCCGGAACGGTGCGTCCACGACTTGCATGAACTGCTCACCGGACTGCTGCGGAGTCTGATCCGTAATGCCTTCGATCACTTGGTTCTGTGAACCGACTGCATCGAAGTACGGGCGGAAGCCGCGCGTACCCGTGTAAGCCTGACGCTGGCGGGCCTGAGGCCCGCTCGTGTAGTCGTACCTCTTGACCGCACCCATGAAGTCGACGTACTCAGCAGACGTTCCGTCTGCCAGGGCAGGCGTGTACGTCGGAGCATTCTGTGCGTCAATGCGTGCCTGGGTGTCGTACTGAGCTTGACGCTGCTGCGCCTGCTGCTGCTGGGCATAGACGTAGCTACTGCTCATGGACGAGCGGAAGTCGGAGAACTTGCTCACGCTTGGTCCTCCCTGGCGATTAGATACAGGAACTCGTCAAACTGCTCGACGCTTTCCCAACCAGCCGTAGCGAGGCCCCACACGATCGGTGAGTTCTCCAGGCCGAGCACGTTCACTCCGGAAGCAATCAGCTTCTCGAGAGTGGGTGGTGTCACTTGGGTCTGTATCCCTTCAGATACCTAACGAACATTCGGAACGACTGGGGTGCGTCTGGGCTGTCGGCCCGAGACTCCAGCATTGGCAAGTAGCGAGCGATTGCTCGCATGTCCTCGCTGAGTGCGTTGTCAAGGCTGGGCAGCGCATCCATGCCAGGGCCGGGACCCATAGCCGCACCAGCGGTAATGGGCTCATCGGGGCGCGTAGTGGGAGCGTCAATGCCCAACGGCATTGGCGCAGAGGGTCCGGACTCCTCGTACATCGGAGCTGCACCCTGGATGTTCATGAACTCCGCCTGCTCGCCGTACGCAGCGTCGGGGATTGCACGCATCGGCTGGCGATCGGCGGGACCGCCGTCAGTGCGCGCAGACATCGCTCCTGGCCCGGAGACCGGGGCGGGATTAGAAGGGGCTCGATAGCCGCCTTGCTCAGCCATCAGTCTCCTTCGCTTCGATTAGCTTGGCGATATCCGCGGAGGTTTCCTCCGCGAACTCATCGCGATCCGCCTGAACCCACTCATGCGCTGACTGGCCCAAGGCCAGCATCGCCAGGTTCTGGAAGTGATCTGCTGCTGCCTGAGCCATCTGAGACGCGAACATCATGGATGTGGCGACCGTGTCGGAGTTGAACCATGGCGTGGCTTCGACGACTACGGGTTCATCTTCGACAATCTCGATGATGTCGTCTTCTTCCATGGTTACCTCACCACTTGACTTTGTCGGCCCAGTAGGCCGCGCTCATCTTTCCCTTGGCGATGTTCTTGGCATGGCGTGCCTTGAAGGACGCCTGCCGTTTCGTAGGCTGCCTGTCACCCGTCACACCCTGCTGACCAAAGCGAATCGTCTTGATCTGCGAACCTTCCTTAGCCACAACGACATGCGACTTCGTGGGATGTTTAGGTGTGCGCTTCGGCTTGTTATAGCCGGAAACACCAGCACGAGTCAGACGTGAATCCTTCTTAGCGGCCATTACGACTTCGGTGCCTTCTTGTTCTTCACCTTGCCGTACTCGAAAATCTGCTCAACCTGCGACTCAGTGCGCTCATGCTGCTTCTCCGTGTCAGGCATCTTCCGACCGCCGTAGCCGTTACCGACCTTGGCTTGGCATCCACACCAGTTACACATTCAGCGACCACGCTTCTTCACGGGTGCCGACCGCTTTGGACCCTCAGCCCCAGCCTTCTTGGCTGCCTTAGCGGCAATGCTCTTGGCCTTATTGGACACCATCTTGTTTGACACGGGGTACGCCTTGTCCACGGCCTTCACCACGCTTTTGCCGCGGATTGCGGACTGTGACGATCCTCGACCTGAGCCTCCGCTGTTGCGAGGAACGGCTCCGCGAGTGGGAAAACCTTTACGTCCTGTCCCATATGCGCGGCCACTACCGACGCGACCAGTTGAACTTCCCTTAGCCGCAGGCATTAGCGAGCCTTCTTCTTGGGCTTGTAAGTAATCTTGGCGCTGGTCTTCTTCTTCGGCTTGTAAGTAATGCGTGCGGGAAGCTCGCTGAACTTACGGCCACTAGAACCTTTACCAGTTTTACCTGCCTGAGCCTTCATTACTTTCTCCGCTTCTTTGGCTTGTTCGCAGCGACTCCGGGGCCAGCATGACCCCGGCCAGTGCCGCTCTTGGGGGTAGCCTTCTTGGCCGCTTTCGCAAGCTTGCGGAGGGGATTCGAGGAACCAGCCGCCTTGTACATCTTGCGATAGCTGCTCGCGTTGCTACCGCGAGCGGCCTGAGACTTCACTTACCCGAGCCCTTCGAGAACTTCGGGAGCTTGCTATTGGCGCCAGCCTGGGGAGGCTTGGTTCCCTTGATGCGGTCGTTCATGCCAGGGCCCTTGCCAGTCGGCGCGGACGGCGGGAACGGGGGGTGCGGGTTCGTCTTCTTGACGCCGCCCTGGGATGCCTGAAGTGCCATGTATTTCTCCTTATTGAGCGGCAGGAACCTGCCGGACCACCCGACTTGCCATCTGCGGCCTGCCGGACTCTGACAACCCAGCCAGCAACTGCTGCATGGCTGGGGGCGCTTGAGGCCCCGCCCCCAAGTC
>Ga0208161_1000445_pt1 | contig 23541 bp, 30 predicted proteins | sample CB_VirMetaG_3_FD_184538 | JGI IMG/M metagenome (GOLD analysis project Ga0208161, IMG submission 184538) | Freshwater to marine saline gradient viral communities from Chesapeake Bay - CB_1508_1S Viral MetaG (SPAdes) (version 4) | ecosystem: Environmental > Aquatic > Marine > Coastal | place: USA...
TTGTGTTTGTCTCTACTATAGGGTCCAAAGAACACAGGAGTGTTGGGAAAGTACTTTTGTGCCCACTCTACCTTATCGTGCATAGCATATTGCACATCATTCTTTCTAGGTATAGCAGTTAAAAAAGCGACCCTATAATCTAACTTTTTAGCTAGTTTTGTGCAAAAATCGTGTAATTGTGTGGCGTAATAGGTAAGTTTTAAATCTCTATATAGTCTTGGGTTCTCTATTAGTTTTTCCCATACTGTTTCGGGATATTTTCCTTCGCTGGGACCAAGACCTAGTAGTTGGTGTGCGTAGCCATCAAAATCTGCAACTACGCCATCCATATCTAAGTAAATGGAACTCATCGTCTAAGTAATCTTGATAGTAATTGTGAGACTAAATTGTCTTGTAAATTTAATTTTATTTTAAGTGAATTTAACTGATCGCGAAGGTTAGAAACTTCACGCTTTAGTTCTTCATGACTTGTTTCTTGATCACGCAGTTTTTTATCATGACTCAACAAGTTTGGACGCGGCGGAGCATCAGGATCCACAGGACGCTTCTTCTTTGCTCTCATACTTTTTAACATTGCTGGGTTCATATAAGGTATTTATCAGAGGGTATGCTGGGGAATTTAATTGCTACAACTTTGGTATCTTCAACGTAGTGCGCTCTGTATTCTTCACCAGGTTCACTAAGGTATATGTCTCCTGGACCAAACTCTACACCATTAATCACCATACGTCCTTCAGTGATTAACTGTAGTTCTGTTATTACTTTGTGTTTGTGTGGTGTGTCGACTTTACCTGCAGGATTTGCTTGCCAGCAGGCTTCAAAGTCTTTAGTGCGAACTATGGCCTTGTCAAAATCTCCAACAAACCAACCACGCTCACCTGCATCACTCAGCTTTAACTTCTTCATCTGTTGCTACTGGTAGTTCTTGTTCTTCAGGTACAACTAAATTTAAGTTAGGATTAATTGCTTTAACAGCATCTTGTATGTATTGCTCGTAACCTTCGTAAAAATATTTAAACAGTGATTTAAATTCTCTGTTTTCGTTAAAACTATTACGTACAACTATACCTTCCATTAGGTTAAGTATAACCTGCGCCTGTGTCATATCTTTGTCACGCACTCTGTTAGCAACCTGTACTTCTTCGTCCCATTGCATATTGTTAGGATCTTTCATATAATCTGCGAAACGAGTCATACTAGGATCTTTTGGTCTTTGCACATAACGTGCTATTAAAAATATACCCTTCATGATATTTGACTTAACTCCACTAGTGTTGCACTTAGATTGATTTCAAAGTCAGCAACTAGACTGTGATTAACTGCACCTTTGCGTATGGCAAGTATTGCTTCGTCCTGCCCTTCTGGTGTTTTACTCCACAAGTCTAAGTTCTGATACATCCAAGTAAATATTTCTTCCATCTCATCTGCACTTGCATTAGCACAAAGACGTTGTCTACCTTCTCTAATCTTGCCTGCTTTAAACAGTTCAACAACTTCAAGTTTGTAGTCGCCTGTACCACTGTCTCGACTGTTATTAATAATAAGTCGACCTGTTACACTGTTCATCTGTAACATCTTTAAACAGTTACGCAAGTCTGGATATGTTGCTTTTACATAACTGTCTAGTGTGTCAATATCAAACTCTACACCTTCGTCTAACATAACCTGTGCGGCTCTAGCAGTAAACTCTGTTGTGTCTGTTTTGTCTATAACAATGTGTGTGCTTCTGCTTTTTAGCGGACTAATAATTTTGTGCGCCAAGTTAGCAGTAAGTATAAACCTTGCCTGACTTTGATACGTTTCCATAAGTCCACGCAGTATTGCCTGTGCGTTATGCGACAAGTAGTCTGCCTCATCTAACAGTACAATCTTCAGTTCACCAAACGGCAATGTGCTAACAAAGCCTTCAATCTTGTTCTTTAAAAAGTCTACTCCATTATCCCTACTAGCATTAACCTGTAAAAAGTCATAGTCGTCAATTTCAAGTACATTGACCAAGATCTTTGCCAGTGTTGTTTTACCAGTACCTGCAGGACCAGTTAACAACAAGTGTGGGATTGATTTTTCTTTGACCATGTGTTCAATCTGCTCCCTTGTGTTGGGATCAGTAAACACATAGCCATCTAGTGTTTTAGGGCGATACTTTTCAGTCCAAAGTTCTTTCATAAGTTATCTTTATGTAAACAGAGTAGGTCACTAGTTTTAGGTCGTCGAATTGGATCTATTTCTTCCATTGTTTCTGGATTAAATGCTACATACCCGCAGTCTTCGATTGTTTCAAATAATTTTTTGTCATCATCAAGTCCATATGCATCAAACCATTCAGTAAACAGTACAGGCTTATATTTTAACAGAATGTCACGAGAATTCCTAATGATTTCTATATCATGTCCTTCTGTATCTGTTTTAATAAATCCAATTTTATCTATATCATCTTTGGTTAGATATTTGTCTAACATTGTTTCTAGTGTTAGTCCTGATACAGTTATGGTATGTCCTTTGAAACCATCTACATTGTGCTTGGTTGTTTCACTCCAATTTTCATCAAGTATGCCACCATTACACATCAGATTCTGATGATCAGCAAAAGTTAGGTTGTTGGTATTTTGATTAGTAACCGCTTCCCATGCAATAACAAACTTTCCTAAATGATTATTGATAGCGCAGTTATATTCTAAGAAAGGACGTATAACAGGATTAGGCTCTACAGTTAGTACAGTACCTCTACTATACACCATCATAGGAATGGCAGTATCACCACTATGCCCGCCTATATCAATACAGGTCATGCCTGGCTTTATCCACTTGGCCCAGTGCATCTTTTTTACATAGTAGTCAAATAGTGTTTGCCAGTCCGGAGACCCGTCTTTGGGATGACTCATTTTGAGCCAGTAACAATGCTCTCCTGAGAACCCGTAGTCGTCTAGTTCAAGTCGGTAACCTGTAGTGAAGTCTGTTGCTGTCTGCATCATACCATTTCCTCTACGACTCCTAATAGTTCTGCGATTACAAAACCAGCACCAGCCCACCAAAACTCACCGTACATTAAGCAGATACCTGCTACTATACGAATAAAACTTTTTGCGAAACTGATATTTTTATGCTTTTGTGGATCTGGGTGTTCTACTTTTTGTTTAGTGTTTGCCACACTCTTTCCTTTTCCATTTCATTGAGCCACTCTTGCTCTCCGGCATAAGTGGGTGCTTCATCTAATAATTGATCAACCAAGAATTTTACACGATATAGGTCTTGCTTACAACCCCAAGTTTCAAACCCTGTGGCGTAGCGATCGTGCATAGCATAGTTACATTTCCTGAGCTCGTTAGTTATCCTTTCGAGACTCCAGTCAATAATCATTAAGCGTATTCTCGTGTCTTACGTTCTGCGTGAACTGAGGTTGAAATTGTTTCTGCTTCGGGCTGTTCGTCGCTAATCATCATAATAGCTTCTGGATCTGCTCTACGTATAGTAAACTCTTCTCCATCTTGCTGAATCTTAATACCGCGACTCCAACGTCCGTGCTCAAGTAATACCCATTGTCCTACTGTAACATCTGTTTGCTCTGGACCTACTGCGTATACTCGAGCCCAACGTGGACGTATACCATCTGTTTTACCGTCGTCTGCTAGTAGCACAATTCCGCTGTCTAGTGTACGACCTTCAAAACTCATGTCTCGAACAATAACATTATTGTGTAATGCTCTAATTTTCTTGCCTTCAAAGTCAAGGCTAAATTGATACCCAATGTTTCTATCAAATGGATTTTCTACTGCCATATTTTCCTCTTAGAATCTTTCTGGTTTTTTACGTGGTGGTGTATAGTTTTCAACTGTGGTTTTAGAAGCAAGTGCATCTGCTAAACTGCCTCTAAGTTTTGGGCGAGGCGCTCCATCAGTAACAGGATTCTCTGTTGGTGTTACTTCTGGCTCTTCCCAATCATCAGTTAAATCTTTTTTCTGTACTGTACGTTGTTGAGGCTGTGGTGGATTATCCTCGGCCACCGGAGTGTTTAGTTTATAGTAATCTTGCATTACTTGGTCCTTAGTTCGAAGTATACGACCACCAGGACCTAATTTATCTCCTCTGGCGTTAACATCCATATTACCAACAGCAATGGCTTTTTCATTTACAGCCATTAACGCATCCATATTAATCTGTCTTCCGTTTGCTGTTCTATATGTTTTTGGCATTGTTTTCTCCTTATGCGCTGGTATTTACCGTAGAAATTCGTGGATATCAAGATTATATTTTATGCTGTCAATCTTGTGTACACCTAATAGGTATAACACATAACTGGCAACACTGGATCCACGTCCTACACCCCAGACTATGTTATTCTTTCGCCAAGTATCTATAATATACTTTAATTGTCTTAATAAGTCAAACATTCCACGCTCTTGGTACATTAATAATTCTGTACCAACACGTTCAATTTCTGCATCTGTTTTACACTGACCGATCAACCATTCTGCAATATCTAATGCACGATATTCATCTGGCATATTCCAAGTTGACTGCATCTGTTGATCAAATTCTGCAATGTCAATGTTGGCATTTTGATATTGTCTAAGTTTTTCAAATCCAGCAAATAGTTGATCTACTGCACCATTAAACTGTGCAGGATCATTTACATAAACACGTTCTATATTTGCCTGTGGATTTTGGTATAGCAGGTCACAAAGTTCACTTGAGTCTGCAACTGCTACACCGCAACGGTCATACTTCATCTTTTCTTACCGATATCAATTAAGTCTTTCCATTTTTCATCTTTGCCTGCAAGATCATCTAACATTTTACGATGTCTTGCATTAAGTTCATACTGGTAACTCTCTAGCATCATTTGTAGTTGACGAACAACTTCGGGGTTTCCCATTCTATATGCTTGGTTCAGTTTTGTAGTTAGTTCGGTATGCTTTGCCTGTATTTCTTCGTTAGACAATGTAGACAATTTACCTATTAGTGGATGTTCCATATCCTTCTCCAGTTTAGCTACAGTATACAAATTAACTGGAGGAAAGTAAATATCTCTCCAATCAATTTTACAGGTCTCCGTCTTTGCGGTTTTCTGAATAGTATGCATCAAACTCTCCGCCAGGATAACGTGCTTTTAATTTATTTACATTCTCTGCAATCACTTCATTTGGATCTAATCCCAATGCTCTGCAGGCATTTATCCAATACCACATGATATCCCCCAGTTCACGCTTCATATGGAATACGGCATCTTCATCACAAGGTTTATTTTGGAATACGATCTTTTTGGGTATCTCAGCAAACTCCCCAGTCTCTGCGGCTAGTCCAATAGCGGCAGTTAGTAGTAGTGATGGATTAACTTGTAAATTAGTTTCAGTGTGTACATCAATCATTCTATTGTACATCTGCATAACAGAATCACTGGCATCGCTAGTAACACCTGCTACAAATTCTTTATATTTGTTCAAATCGATTTGCATAAAAGAAAACTCCTAGTTTGTAATAGTATAAACTAAAACAAGACTAGGAGTCAAGTATTTGTATAAGATTACTTTAGGATCTTATCCAGGCACTAACACCTGTACTATAATTCAAATTAACTGCTACATTACCACTTGATACTGTACCAGTTGGCACCCACTTAACAGCACCTGCAACGTTAGCACTAACATTTTGGACAACCAAAGAAGTAACTGGAGCGTGGAAGCTCAATTTTAATTCGTGTCCATCTGGTGCGCTGTCAGGAACAGTAACATACAAGTTAGCAATAGTGTCTGAATCTGTTGTATCAATGTGATATGTGTTAACTTCGTTGTTAACAAAAAGATTGTCGCCTGTTGCAACTGTGTGGTATGCATAGTTGGTATTAACTTGACCGTCGTTGACAGTTAAGTTACCTGTTACTGCTAGTCCACTGTGTACCGCGGCTCTATTTCTGGTTAGGTCACGTACTTCAATGGTTGTACCTGAATCAACTGTACTAAATTCTAAGAAATAATCGTTTGAATTTGCTAATTCGTCTGCACTAAATGTAATTACACTACCTGAAATACCAGCAATAGTATCTTTATCTCCTAGTGTAACTGCGGCAGGAAGTGTTACTGTGTGTGCGCTATCACTCACATTAATCCAAACAACAATGCGAGCATTTTGATTTGCGGCATTACTTGGGAAAGTAAATGCTAATGTAGTAGCACCACCTAATGTAATCTTCTGATAATTGCCGTTAGCAAAATCAATAGTAGTGGAACCACTTACTGCACCAACATTATTGTATGATTCTCGCCATCCTTTGAAAGATGGATTAATCATAACATTACCAGCTAAATCATTATTCAGTGTGGTGTTATTTAGAGCAGATTTTAATACTGCTTTATTTTGTAAATCTTCAATCTCTGTTTTAGCAAAGGTAAGATTATTACGTATGTTTGTAAAATTATCGCGGAATCCTTGACTATCATTGTCCTGTCCAGCAACTGGATAGGTCCCGTCGATATTATTTGGGTTAACTTGGCTTGTCATTTATACAAATACTCCATTCTTTGGGAACTTGATATATTTATCTTCAGTTCCGGGTTCGACAAATTTGTCTCTATTATTACTGAACGCGGTACCACCACGTACTCCTCCTGTTGATGGATCACCTTCTCTACATCCACAACTACCGCCATCAAATGTGGTTTCATTTGCGGCTAGACTACCTGTAAATATTCTATATCTTGGTGTGGATTCACCAACATTAAATCTATATTGTAGTGTACTTGCTGGGAAACTCTTACCACTCCTGACATAAACTGTCTGCGATACATTTACTTCTTGTACAAAGGTTAAGAATACTTCGTAATCACCCCCTTGATCAAATCTTGAATGCTGTAAACCAATACTTTCTTCGTCAAATCCAACACTGTCGTCATCAAATCCTAAACTAGGCAGTGTTCTCCAGTTAATCTCCCAGACACCTCCACGCTGATTAACACTTGCTAAACCCACACTCTTTTCTAAGTAACCGTATATAAAAGTACCATCACCTTTGACCCAGCCGTCGTTTACAGTTTCAAAATCAAATCCAAATTGGTTTGCAAATATTAATTTTTCAAGCGGTACTAGACTGGTAACACCATCAACATATCCTTCTGACTTTACCTTTGACAATAGTTCGCTATCTATTCTATTAAATGATGTGCTTACTGCGTAGTCAACCCTGGCTGTGCCATCAAACTTCACTACAGCGCCACTGGTTGCAGAAACATTTCCGCTAAGTGTCAAATCAATTGCAGGTTGGCCCGATACTGTAGTGCCTGTAACACTTGTTACGTACACATTTTCCTCAATGGTTGAGTTCGTGTCAACACCTGTAAATATCCATCCGTATCCTACATTAAGATTATCGCTGGTAACAATGGAGTTAGAATTAGTTACAGTACCTAATACTGTTGCCTGTATGACATCTGACCCAACACCAAGGTTTGGATATTTGTCGAACGTTGTATCTCTACTAGGTAAGAATCTATTTGTAGCAGGATCAAAGAACTTGCTGAGAACATTATCCCACTGATATCTATCTGCTACAAAGTGTATGGAATTCAGACTGAATCCACTGTTACGTAATCGATATGCAATTAACTCGCTGCCGCCAGGTTTGGTGTACACTAAAGGTACAGCTCTAATTAAACCAAGTACACGACCATTACTTTGTACACTGGTCATCCATCCTGGTAATGCTCCTCTATTGGTATACCCTATTCCAGTTTCTAATCTTCTTTGCATATTATAAAAACTATTAGTGTAAATAGTATCATATTCGTTACCGGCAGAGTCTATAAATTTATTACTAATTTTACTCGATAGTGAAGTACTAAGCGGTGGGCTGTTACCTCCAAACTGTTGATTGTCAATGACCTCTGCGTACACTATTTCGTATTCCACTGTGCCATTTTCATTAATAGATTTAGCAGTTTTTATGTTTCCAAAATTAATAGTCTTAGTATAATGATTTAGAGAAATAGCTGTCATCATTTCTGATGCTTGTGCAGGACTCAAACCTGGTAAGAATAACAAATTAAGTCCTGTTTGTATGCCAAAGTTTGGGTCATCACTTCTATATAATAATGACGGTGGCACATAACTCTCATTGTGCAATAGATTTTCTAATTGTAATCTTTGAGAATATTTTGGTAATGCCTTTAAGTAAAGGTTTTCGTAAGGTGCTAAGTTTCTAGGATTGATATGAATTTTGAAACTCTTAGTTGAACTAATAGATCCATCTCTTGCAGTTGCTTTAACACTAAATCTACAATCTTGATCAAACGTTGTGTCACCGCTATCAATAGCGGTGCTAATAGCATTAGCACTAGTAGTAACAATATATGTGTCCGTGTCGCTTGTAAAAGTTAAAGGCGTACCTTGTACCACATATATAGCAGGTTGTACTTCAATGGTATTAGAATTGATTATACTTTTTATTTCACATCCGGCAGCAACACCAACCCCTTGAATGCTCATACCAACTTCTAAATTTTCAGTAGAAGTAACCGGTAAAAATCCTGTCTCGCCGTCTAAACTAAAATATCTAAATGTAACACGCCCAATGAATTCACCCGAAGGTAGCATTTTTAAACCTTGGGGGATTTTACGATACGGCTGATAAGTGATTTCGTAATCCAATGGCTTGTCTAATGTATTGTAGGCCTGAATAGCTATTTCACTTACACCTCCGTTATCCATTTGCCCTAAGTCGGTTGGGGTCATCCAAACAATTTCTTCGTTACGTGTACGTTTTACATTTAAATTGAAGATAACAGGATTACTTGCTACACCAGGTGTTAATTTTCGATAGGCAATAACTGCTAACTCGTAAGTCTCTATGTCTGGTACCTGCTCGGGTAGTGTTCCAAATAACCAACCGGTATCTCTATCAATTACTAATCCGCTTGGTAAGCCTTCTGCACCTTGATCCCACAATAGTGAATCAAAACCAGTACCTGATGCTATATATAATATTTCAATTACATCTGCGGCTCCAGGTGTTAGACTAGTAAATGTTAAATCTGTACCCGATGTTGTATAATCTGTGGTATGGTAGTATATTGTATCGTTAATTCTAACACTGATATTATCAGCCGACACTGCTCTATCCATTGTATAAGGGCCTGACGTACCGTCGCCATTTAAAGTTTGGTTAACCGGATAGTCTAATTCGTCTAATCCGCTAAAAAGCAATTCATCAACACGCCATTGTATAAGTTGTTCTTCGGGATCGTAGGCTAAAAATTTATAAGCAAAAGTATCTCCAACAACTCTCATTGGAAGAGAGTCTGGAGCGTTAAGTATAATTGGTCTATAGCTATTGTCATGATCGATAGTAATAAATGTATTGTTTACTACTGTAATGTCGTTATCTGCTGTAAAGTTTGCCTTGCTAACAATAAGTGCTCTACATTGTAGAGTATTAAACTTAGCACCATCAGTAACTTGTATGGTAAAATTATATGCTCTGTCTGTACTTTCTGGCAATGCATCAAAAATTACACTTTCTACTCCAGCGGCTTCAAATCCTAAATCATCTACATTGGCTGCAATAATGTCAACATATCCAGACAATAAACCTGTAGTGCTCAGTGTTGTACCTGGCGGCAAATCTCCGTTAAGCAATGTCCAGTATGTTTGTGCAGACGGATTGTCGTTTGTAGATTCAAATTGATAACTTAAAAATTCGCCGTCAAAAAATGCACCAATTAAGTCAGGACGTGGAGTAATAACAGGGCCAACAGTATTACTTACAGTTATGCTGAATGATCTATCAGCAACAAGTCCATCTGGATTACTTGCTCTAACTGTAAATGCATAGGTTTTAATTTGATCAATGGAACTAAGAATGGTAGGTGCACCACGTAGTTCTCCACCTCTGGTAACGTACATGCCACCAGGCAATTCTCCACTAATGAAACTGTATATAAGTGGTTGATCACTTATTTCTGTAGCTTCAAGATGTAGCGAAAAGAATTGTGATTCGGGTATTGTTCCTAAATCACCTTTTTTAGTTACCCAGTTTACGATAGCCATATTATAACACTAAAACTTCAATTACCCTACTAGTATCCCAATCACTAGTCTCTAATGCAATAGCAAATGTATCGTGCGATCTAACTTCCGCACGTTGTGCTACGCCGTTTGCACCAGCAATAAGTGCATCACCTTTTGTAATTGCACCAATAACTTTACAAGGTACACGACCTTTAAGTGCAACTGCTTGTCCTTCTGCATCTTTATTCATTAAGAACGCTGGTGCTGTAGATATAACACCAATAGCTCTCGAGCCTTCTGTACAGGCTGTGACTTCAGCATCTCCGCCAACCATTACAACTGTGCCTGGATCGTAGCGTGTATCTGTTTTATAAACCTCAGCCAAGTCAGCGTATAATGCTTGTGTTGCTGTACCTACTAAGTAATTTGCAGTTACGTTACCACTAAACGTACCAGTTGTACCACTAACTGTTGTGGCCTGTAAACTGGTGGCACTAGCATGGTTTAGACTTATATTACCGTTGACTGTAAGAACATTAGTGGTCTTATTCCATGTCATATCAGAATCGCCACCAAACACGCCACTGTCGTTAAATTGAATGTAAGTATCTGATCCACTTGGTGCACTACTAAATGCGGCACTATTACCTGACCAATACACACCATTGTCAACATAAAGTTTATCGGATCTTATATCACCACCAACTCCAATACCACCTGATCCTGTTACTACAATAGCACCTGTAGTTTTATTGGTACTTGCTGTAGTTGATGTAACAAGCATGTTTGATTGGAAATTTGCAATGCCTGTTGAAGTATAACCTGATCCATCAATGGTGTTAACATCAATTGTATTAATATAGGCTTTGAGATAAGAACTTCCTGACTGTCCTAACCAATGAGTATTACCAACAGAAGGAATAATATTTCCTGTTGTGGTTTGTCCTGACACACTTAAACTTGTAAGTGTACCTAAACTTGTAACATTTGGCTGTGCATTTGTTTGTAGAGTACCTATTAGGTTACCACGGAATGCGGCATTAGAGCCTACTGCGTGTATATTGCTAACAAAAGTGTTTCCACTGACGCCTAAACCACCTGTAACTACAACTGCTCCAGTTGTTTTACTAGTTGAATTAGTTGCAGATGCAAACGTAGTTGCTAAACCAACTGTACCACCATTAAATGCTGTAGCGGCAGTTTGTACTGGACTACCGTTAATATAAATTGTGTCTGCACCGCTAAAGTTCATGTTACCAACATGCCAACCTCTAACAGTGATATTACCTACACTGACCACGCCAGTGTTTGCTACAACAACATTACCTGCTGTGTGTATATTGCCAGCAATACCAGCACCACCTGCTACTTGTAGTGCGCCAGTTGTAGTTGATGTTGTGGCTGTTGTATTTGCTAATCGTAAACTACCTAATTGTACATTACCAAATGTACCTGCAGTTACAATGTTAGATGTGATAGTAGCATCATCTAAGTAAACTAAACTTTCTGATGTATTCTGCCAACCTAAGAATGCAAACTTTTCTGCGCCACCGTCGTAGTATTGCCATGATGTACCAATGTCTTTGCCATCATTACTAACAAGAGGTGTGGGAGAATAGTGTAATTCTATAATAGGTGCCGCTGTGTTCTGACTTGCTGAGCTTGTTTGGCTACCTGTAACATTTAAGTTACCAACAATATTAACATTACCAACAATATAAGCACCGTCTTGGCTAACATATAAGTTACCATAACTGGTAACGGTATTACCTACAATACTATCTGCATTAACATAGGTTGTGGCTAAAATATGTGTATTGGATTGGACATATCCACCTGTTACACTCAAGGCACTGATTATACTTTGTCTTGTTCCTGCAAAGACAGCATCATTAAATGTTTGGAAGTTATCATTTACCGTGCTGAACGCAGAACGTAGATTATCACCGGTTCCGTCGTTTGCTACTGCACCTGTGTTAATGTTTATGTACGCCATTTCTTATCCGTTTCCAATATTTACTCGTTTATTTTATGGGTTCTCTAAGTTATAAATTCTCTGTGCCAGTTGATCTAACGCTACCGCAACATTTGAAACTGGTGTTGTCCAGTGTGTTGCGTTACCCATTGTATAGTCAACTGAAGCATTAACAATATTATCTGCCGAAACATTACCTGAGAATGTTCCGGTTGTACCAGCAACTGCACCTGTGTGTGCTGGTAAGTACTCTGCTACCTGTGTATTACCATATGTGCCTGCGCCAATAGCATCACCATTAATATATAAGTTACCACCAGCGGCTGTAATTGTATAATCACCAAGTTTGATACTTGTGTAAACTACTGCATGATCCCAGCCATATGCCTCACTACCAATGTTACCACCAATGTTTGCACTTGGCAACACATCTGTAGTAATTGCTTGTACGTTACTAAACTCTACATTAGCGTATGTCTGGAAAGCGCCAACGTTAGCGTCAAGAGCTGGTATTGTTGTACTAACTATTGTACCAACATTAGCATCTAACGTATCAAAGTTACTATCGAGTGTACTAATATTTGTAGTAGCGGTGCCTAAGTTAGCATCAAGTGTTGTAATGTTGGTTGTTGCTGTACCTAAGTTCGCATCTAAGGTACTAATATCTGTAGTAGCAGTGCCTAAGTTAGCATCAAGTGTTAGGATAGTTGTAGCAACAATAGTTCCAACATTAGCATCAAGTGTTGGGATAGTTGTAGCAACAATAGTTCCAACATTAGCATCAAGGACAGCAATAGCGGCATTCGCGGCAGCCACATTAGCGTCTGTGTTTGTTAATGCTGTAAAGTCAATTGCATCAATAGCAAGGTTAGCCGCTGTAATATTAGCACGTAGCTCGTCAATGGCTGTGCTTTGTGCCGCGGCATTTGCTGTGAGTGTTGTTAGCTCACCTGTTTGTGTTGCGGCATTGGCTAACAATGTTGTTAAGTCAGTTGCTTGGCTTGCCGCATTGGCTAGCAAGTCAATTAATTGTGTCTCTTGTGAAACTGCATTACCAGACAATGAATCTAGTACTGCGGCTTGTACTCCTGCATTAGCAATTAGTGATGTAATGTTTGTTGTGATAGTTCCTACGTTAGCATCAAGCGTAGGTATAGTTGTTCCAACTACAGTACCCAAGTTAGCGTCAAGCGTAGTTATAGTGGTGCCAACAATATTTCCGATATTGGCATTCATAGTATCAAAGGTTAGATTACTATATGTTTGGAATGCCCCTACATTGGCTCTTAAATCAAATATACTAACAGTGGCTGCATTTGCTTCGATTTCTACCCCGTTTAGCCTTAACTCAAGACTGTCTGTTACAAGTGTAGTGTATGCAGTGCTTTGTAGTGAACCATCACTAAAGACTAGATTTCCTGTTACTAACTTGAAATTACCATCTTCTTCAATAATGATAACATTATTGTTAGCTCCGATGAAAACGTTGGCATCTGATTTAATAGTAGCATTACCACCAACTACAGAAAAATAACCATCATGTGGAAATTCTGGTAATCCTGTATCTCCATATCTTCCTACAAAGTTACCCGACCAATTACTATTATTAAGACCAAGATTGACAAAATTTACCTCATCAGTGGAGTCGTCGGTGTTGAGTACCAGATCAGTACTGGCAGACGAGCTATTGCTAAAGTTTTGTATAATAACCTGATAGTAACTATCTACATTGCCACCAAAGAATCCACCCTGTCCTGGGAAATTTTCTTGTGCAATTTCTCCAACTTCAATACCTCCGTCTACTTTAACATTGGCACTGGCTAACAAGTATGTGGCACCTACGTTTCCTGTGAATGTAGCACCGGTTGCTGTATTGGCAAAATAGGTGTTTACTATTCCAAGGTTAGCTGAGAAATTATTTAATATGTTAGTGGCATCACTAATATTAGCGTTAATTAAAGCTATGTCAGATGTATTTGTAGAGACATTAGACTCTAGTGTTGAAATAGCAACGTTAATAGCAGTAATGTTACTGTTAATAGCATCAATCTGACCTATATTAGCATCAATTGTAATTAGGTCAAGAGATATTGATCCAATGTTAGCATCAATGGTTGTGATACTATTATGTTGTGTTGCGGCATTACTAAAAAGTGTAGTAATGTTAGTAGTTGCTGTACCTAAGTTAGCGTCAAGTGTTTGAATACTGTTATGTTGGGTAACAGCATTGGCGGTTAAGGTTGTAAGTGTTGCACCTATACCACCTAAATTAGCATCAAGTGTTCTAATTTGTGCACCTTGTGTAGCGGCATTTGAATACAACGCAGTTACATCTACTTGTACGGCAGGAATAGTTGTACCAACTATTGTACCAATATTAGCATCGTGTGTTGTGATGTTAGTAGTAGCAGTACCCAAGTTAGCATCAAGTGTTGGTATAGTAACACTGACTACGGTACCAACATTAGCTCTTAGTGTTTCGTATGCAATACCGTGTGCACCAATGTTAGCATCGTGTGCTAAAAGAGTTGCGGCCTGTGCTTTAGCATTGGTCCATAAAGCATCATCTTCTAACTGAAGATTGTATATGGCAGTATGTTGAGTTGCGGCATTAGCAGTTAATGTAGCAAGTGAAGTTGCTTGTGCGGCCGCATTAGATATCAGCGTAGTAGTTTCGTTATATCTCAAACCTAAATTAGCATCTAGTGTTTGTATTTGAGTTGTATGAGTAGCAATTTGCGCATTAGCCGCTGATACATTAGCATTGATAGTAGTAACATTAGCAAGAACAGCATTCGAGCTAAGTGCATTATCAATACTGGTATCAACATAACTGATTGTTGCTTTTGTGGCACTGAGTGTGCCCACATTACCCCACAATGTTCCAACGTTAGCGTCTAGTGTAGATATCTGAGTTGTATGAGTTGATATGGCACTATTAGCCGCTGTTACGTTGGCGTTTACGCTTGTGAAGTTTGCATTTAAGGTAGCAACATTACCTGCGATAGCGTTAGTAACGTAGCCTTTGCTTGCGGCATTGTCTATGTTATTAACTGTTAGTGTAACGTCCCCGGTCTGACCGTTGACTGACAAAACTGGATTAGCAGGAGAACCCACTGCTGTAACTGTAGCAATGTTTCCTACTGTAACGTTTGCTAAGGTAGCAACAGTGACAGTAACGTCATTTACGCTACTTGTACCACCTAGTACATTACCCCAAATGGTAATTGTGTCGCTTGCGGCATAACCTGTGCCGTCAAAGCCACTGACTAAATCTACTGTATAAGAATTGGCAAAACGAGAAACTGTAAAACGTGCGCCTGTACCAGAGCCTGACGTTGCTCCAACGGCTAAATTTGCATAGGTAAGTCCACCGTATTCGCTAACTGCGTAAAGTTCGGTGAAATTATCATTAATTTTATCAAATGCTACTCTAAGTTCGTCACCTGTACCGTCACTGGCGGACGATCCAATATTAATAGTTTGCTTTGCCATAAATCATCCTCATACGAAGTATTTATGGCAATTATTAAGTTTAGTGTTTTGGGAGATTAAGCGGCGAAGCTACTTCCACAACCACAGGTTGCTGTGGCATTTGGGTTAACAATAGCAAAACTACTGCTCATTAGGTCTTTAGTGAACTTGATCGTGGCACCTTTGAGGTATTCTGCGCTCATATAGTCAACTACAATACTAACACCGTCACCAGCATTAATAGTATAATCGTCGTCATTGGTTTCTTCATCAAATGTAAAACCATATTGGAAACCCGAACAACCTCCACCTTGAACAAATATGCGTAGTTTAAGGTCAGGATTGCCTTCTTCAGCAATAAGTTCTTTTAGTTTATTTGTTGCGCTTTCTTCAACTGTCAGTATTTCCATCATCTTCTTCCTTTTTATTACATACTTCACAATAACATTCGGTACAGTAATCACAGTCCTCGTCTATACAACTATGCCCACAATGTGCGGCGTGTAAACAAGCTCTGCATATTCCTACTGTATTCATATTCATCACCAAGTCAACATCTCTAAATCAACACAATCATTACACCAACATTCTTGGCAAGTGCAACTTTCCTCTGCACAATTAACCGCTTCGTGTACGTAGTGATCTGTACCACAATGTGCCGGATGTTGGCAAGAACTACATACACCTTCCGGATTGTTTTGGTTAAAGACCTGCTTTAACCAATGTTTTAATTTCGAGAACATTGTGATTAGGATCCTTACAAAAAAATGTTTCTTGTTCGTATTCTGTTCCTGCAAATCTTATGTAGGGTTCATCTAAAAACCCTACACTATTCTTTACTGATTCTTTTACACGATCAAATACTTCACGCTCTAAGTGTACACCATAGTGCGGAACTACTACTTCTCCCATCATTACGTGATGTCGTTCACCGCAAGTACTGGTGCGTGGTGTTGAACTGTGTAATGTTAATTCGTTGCCCCAGAAGTCAATGTCTATCCATTTGCCTTCTTCAAAATTGTCTCGCCTACATCCTAGTACATCTTCATAAAATTTTGCCGTTGTTTCTAGATCGCCTGCTTCTATTGCACAATGGAAAATGTTACTCATCTTGTACTCCACCTCCTAGTCGCTTGTTAATATGTTCCCAGTCAATGATTCGCCAAATTCTATCTATATAACGTCCTTTGTCTCCGCCGTAGTCTGGTAACCAGGCATGCTCCCACCAATCAACCAATAATACAATATTTTTACGTATTTGGTGATTACGTATGGTGCTAATGCCACCACTACGGTTAAGGTAGATCCAACTTGATCCTTGTAGTTTCATTGCTTCTGTTTTGAAGTCTTTCTTAAAATCTACAAATGATCCAAAATGTTTATCTATAAATTCTTTTGTTGAACCTCTCGGAACATTGCCATCGCGTGGCGGTCTAAATTGTGCAAACCAAATATTGTGCAAGAATGCACCTGCTTCATTAAAGTCTTTATCACCTTCACCCTTGTTGTAGCGATCAACATATCCTTTGGCTAATTTACCATAGTGATTCTTAATATTAGACTGTGTTAGAACAGGCGAAAGACTTCCTTGGCCGTAAGGTAGTTTTTTAAGTTTTAACTTTTTTCCTGATTCTAATAGTGTGATTAGGTCTCGCATAACACTATTTATTGCGATACACTATGCGTCCACGCTTGAGATCGTACGGGCTCATCTCTACATCTACTTTGTCGCCCAGTGCTACTCTAATATTGTACTGTCTTAGTTTACCAGCGATGCTGGCTAGTATTTCGTGTTCACTTTCGTCTAGTTTTACTCTAAAGTTTGCATTAGGTAGTAGGTCTGTTACTACACCCGAAAACTTTATAATTTCCTCTTTTGCCAAGTTATCTCCTCATTTTGCTGATCGCAATCGCATCTTCATCATTAAAGATAGGTACTGCATTGGACTTGTGCATAGTGCCAATGCCTTTGACCTTTGTACCAGTGTATACTTTATCTGGTTGACGAACTGCGGTGCCTACACCATCACCATAACTGGGATAATCAAGTCCGTCCCTGCGGTATGGCTTTGGTGGTGTGTATGTGCCTGTTTCTAAACGCTTAGGCACTTTTTTCTCTACAGGTTTGACATTGTGCTTGTCAAGTAGACGTTGCCACTCTTCAGCATTTTGTCTTGCCTTCTGTGCTTGCTCTGCTGTACGATACTTATGCTTGCCTTTGCGCTTGCCAGTGGTACTGAGCCACGGGCCTTCTAGATGCATTGTCATATTATACTGGATCGCTTAGTTTAGTGTCGGGTTCAACGATCACAAAAGTTTGGGTTGGATAGTACTTACGAAGATTGTCAATCGCTTCATCCTCTGTCAGACCCTGTCCCAAGTAATTGTGATCTCTGTCATATAATAACACAACAGAGTTGTTTTCTCTATCGGTTACTGTGTCAGATCTAACAATCATTACACGCTCTTCTTTGCCGTCACCTTTGGAAGCATACTCAACGCCGTGTAAGAAAGAGTTCAATCTCTGTTGCTTCATGTATGTAGCAAATAGTACATAAAATGAATAAAGTAAAAAACCCCAAAGTAATAGATCAAATATTGTCATAATAGTATTTACATCCATTTAAGAGTAAAAATTTCTGCATCTATTGCATCGCGAAAGAAAAAACGCATTTCGTCTTGATTACTTTTGTATGCCCATTTGCAACAATCACAGGTACTGTTACGTGGTTTGCCAAATGTTTGTAAGCACCATTCTGTAAGTTGGTCCCAGTATGTAATGTTATGCCCTGTTTCCCAGGGCTTAACTATTTCTGTCCAATTAGCTGGCTTGCGAGTCACTCCACCGTATCCTTTATGGTATAGCAGATCTACAACTATGAATATTGGTTTGTAAATACTGCCCATCTGTTAATAATATACGTATATTATAGACTCAATATGCGCTAAAGTCAACCTACTTTTTGAGGCTAAAAATCCATGTAAGTACTTGATTTGCTTGCTGTTCATCTACAGGATTTGGTGGCATTGGGATTGGTCCCCAGGATCCTTTGCCGCCTTTAATGATTTTGTTAACCAAAAACTCGCGGTCTGCTTCTGTGTATTTTTTGGCAACATCTTGAAATGCAGGGCCTACTAGTTTCATATCTACACGATGACAGGATAAACAGTTATTCTGTTTAGCAACCAATTCGCCTGCTGGCTTTATGTTAGCACCTGATTGTGGTGCGGCTGTGCCTGTAACACCTGCCCAACCTTGTGTTGCGATCATAGCCCACATTAAAATACCTAACAATGTCAAACAAAATATTAAACCAACTATTCTTTCTTTCCAGTTCATTATGTTCCCCAAGTAAGAATAAAAAGTGTTTTGTCTCTGTTCCATTTGAATGCCACTCCTAAGTTATATGTAATTGGGCAATCGTCCCATGCCCATACATGATGTCTTGAACCAATACACTGTTGAAGCCAGTCTTCAATTTGCTCAATACCCCAGACCCAATCTACCTGCAGATTGTCCGGTTTTCCAGGCCACGGCACAGTTGCGTGGTACTGGAAGGTATGATGCAAATCGACCAGCATACAAATACTTATTAAAAAAGGGTCTCATTTGGACCCTTTTGCTGTTACTCTTTTACGTAAATCACTAGAGCTAAATCTGTGATCCCGTTTATTAAAGTATAGTTGTATGCCTCGTTTTTTACAAATATCTTTGCCTGTAAAGTCTTTATCCCTGTATTCATCGCCTAGTATGCGTACATCAATGTGATACATAGACAGTATATCCTCTAGGTCACGCTCGTAAGCATAAGGTATAATTTCGTCTACGTATTTGACTGCGTGTAGTTGTGCGTAACGTTCTACTACAGTCTGTACAGGTGAATTCTTTTCAGGTCTGTCCAGTGTGGGGTCAACTTGTAGTCCACATATCAAATAGTCGCATTGTTCTTTGGCATCACGCAACATCTGTACGTGTCCTGCGTGAAGTAGATCAAATGTGCTACAGGTAAATCCTACTTTCAAACCCAGTCCTCCAAGTCGATAAGTTCCATCTCAATGCCTTTACCTGTAGTATCACCACCATAGTTGTCTAGGTCTTGTCCATCATACACTACCATACCAAGACAGGCTTGCCAGTCATTGACAGCATAGCCAGTTAGTGCAAGTTTCTTTAAGTCTAGTGGTTGTGTAAGTGGTAGTTCACATTCCCAGAACGTGCCTTTTTCTGAACTGCGAGAGTGTACAAGATATCTACCATCTTCCATCCAGGCTTTTGCAGACTCTGGATTGTCTACATCACACTCATAGGCCCAATCGTACTCAATACCATTGTCGTACAGTTCTTGCGATCCCAAACCAATTTCAACTACCTCAACTTCATTCTCATCGTAAATGGTCATGTGGCAATGATCGCTCATCTCTACACCCCAGACACGACCACAGTTATCAGCTTCTGACCAGTCTCGAAAGTATTCGCCAGTTTCTTGATCCATAAGTGGATGTTTTTCTAGTGGGTGCCCTGCTTCAGTCCATTCGTCTGAGTCCATAAACATCGCTTCTTCAAAGTCAATATCGTTTTCCTGTAGATAAGCAATACTGGATTGATTAGGAACGTGACCGCAGGCGTGTTCCATACCGTATCCCCAAAATCTAATAGTGTATGTACGTGGTGTAAACTTCAGTACTTCTACTAGTTCTTCTTTTTCCTTTTTAGTTGCCATGACATCTCCTAAGGTCGTTTATCGATGATCTTGTCTACAAGTCCATATTCTAGTGCTTCCTGTGCGCTCATGAATGTGTCTCTATCCATATCACGAGCAAACTCTTCGTAGGTCTTACCTGCTGAATTATGTTTAACGTACAGGTCAGTTAAGATGTGTTTCATTTTAGTGATCTCGTGATACTGTATTTCAATATCACTTTGCATACCACGTGTGCCGCCACTGGGCTGATGTATCATATGTCTAGCGTAGGGCAGTATGTGTCGTTTGCCTGCTGTACCTGCTTGTGCTAGGAATGATCCCATACTACAGGCCTGTCCAATAACAAAAGTAGCCACATCACATTTAATAAACTGCATAGTATCATAAATGGCCATACCTGCTGTGATAACACCACCTGGGCTGTTAACAAATAGATTAATGTCTTTGTCTGGATCTTCTGATTCTAGGAACAGTAATTGGCTAACAATCAAGTTGCTCATTGTATCTTCTACAGGTCCGTTGAGCATAATGATACGCTCTTTTAGTAAGCGACTGTAGATGTCATAGGCACGTTCACCTTTTGACGTTGTTTCAATTACCATTGGTACTAGTGACATACTGTTCCTTATAATTTGGTACCTAGGGCCGGAGTCGAACCGGCACGGTATTACTACCGAGGGATTTTCTTACCACTATAGCTTTCGCTACCTGTTAAGTTTGTGGTCTGGACTATATCTTCATCATAGCTCTCGCTTTAGATGCTCGCCGTCTAGTCTCTACACCTTCAACAGTATTTCTACTGAAGCTTGGCTCGGTATTAGCATTTTACAGCCTTCACCGAATTTGACGAGTTCTACTCCTAAAGTTTCCTCTAGGGCACTCAATTTTTTATTTCAAGTCCCTTGCGTCTACCTATTTCGCCACCCAGGCATTTGTGATTCATATATTGTTAAGAAAAGTAAGAAGTGGTGCTGGCACCAAGAATCGAACTCGGGACATCCTGATTACAAATCAGGTGCTCTACCAACTGAGCTATGCCAGCACAATGCAGACTGCATCCTACTATTTACTTCTCTTTGCTAACTCGTTCATAATTTTTGTTTTCATCCTTGGTCTGCATCTACCAAGTAGTTCTTCTAACTTAGGCACACTTAACGGTCCCAGTCTGGGCTTACCGCTTAGGTGTGTTAGTGAATTCCATTTTTTCTTTATCATAGTTGCCTCTTGTTATTCTGGCGGAAGCGGAGGGATTCGAACCCTCGATACGGATCAACTCCGTATAACACCTTAGCAGGGTGCCGATTTCAGCCACTCATCCACACTTCCATGTTGTTAATTATATGCTATGTTAAGTGGTTAGTCAATAAATATTTACAGCATTATTACCATACCATGAAAATAACCTCAAACCAAATTGATAAACATTTATACACTATAGAATTACAGGACACACCTGAATATTCTGGGTCCATATTACATGAATTAGAAAAAGAAACCAGATGGACTTTACATGAGAACAGTGATGGATCGTACATTGGAGATTTTGTACCAACGGACACTGATACTAATCTATTCAAATACCGTGATAATATTCTAAGTGATAATTTTAAATATCAGCTATATTCTTTGTTAACATCAAATGATGTTTTTATTGATAGGCACCCAACATATACCGTAGACTTTTTAATAGACAATGCAAAATTGTTTTCCCAATACTACGTGGTATCAGAAGATCATAAGTTAGGAGGGCAACACGTTGATGAACCAATTAATCAAATCATTGCATTAGGGTTAGTTTACTTTATGTACGAAGATAATCCGCTAAAAGGAACACTAATACGCAACTGGAACGATACGCATAATATTATTGTACCAACAGGATATGAAAAAGGATGGTTGTTAATTAATTCCGATAAATCAAAACATCAAATTTGTAACTTTGGCCTTAAGCGTTACGGAATAAAGTTTTGGGTTAATGTATTTTAAAAGTATTCGTTTGATGTTAAAAACTCCATAAACGTTGTATATTCTTTTTGTCGTACAAAGTCTGGAATATTACAATGTTTAAAAAGTTTATTTTTATATTCTGTAGCTCTAGCAAGTTTTAATCTGTCAAGGCTTTGCCAATCAATACTACTATGATCTAACTTAGAATATTCATCCATACTTGAATTAGATAATCCTGCTAAATGTAAGCAATGTCTGCCTGATATAGATTGTGTATCTTTTTTAATTTCCTTCCCTCGAACAGCCATCTCTTCTATTAGACTAATTACTTCGTTAAAATCAGTATACTGATTCTTCCATGGTATTAATCCTTTTGTATAAAACTTTGATGTCTTAATACCAGTATCAATATATCCGTAACTTTTCCAGTTTCTATCAATATCACTGATGAAACCATTGCCGCCTTCAACAAGGTCTGTATTCCTAATCATCAATGGAAGTGTTAACCATGAGTCTAGCGGGTTATCGTCGCTTAATAACCAGTCTGCTGTTTCTCGCATGCTTTGTAAAGACTCATACGGTAAACCAAAAATAAATCCACCAGTCTGATTAATATTATAGGTTTTATTAACAAACTTTAATGTGTCAATAAGTTTTTCTCTGGGCCCACCTTTCCCAATGAACTTTGCACTTTCTTCGTTTAATGATTCTATGCCGTAGAACGTAGCTCGCAATCCGCTTTTGTACAACATCTCTATTGTTTCAGGATGCGCAGTTAAAAGATCTAATCTTATGTATGCCCAGTACTCAGGTTGAAATGGCAATCGCTCTGCAATGTTAGCCAGCATTTCACATTTCTCAACACAGTCATTTAGTGTATCATCACTGATTTGATATCTGGTTATACCATGCTTTTCATAATTTTCTAAAAACTCTGTATACAAACTTTCTTCTGTACGCACATGGTCTAGTTTCTTCTTGCCATTGAGAGGATAACTACAGAATTTACACTGAAAGATACACCCACGTCCAACTTCAATAACCATTGGTTCATTCTCTAATAGAGCGTCGTGATCTTCGTATGTCATAATATGATTGACAAAATCATAACTAGCGGCCTTACTATCATCTATTACAATAAACCCGTGATGACTTTTGTATGATTTGTCTAAATCGATTACAGGGTTTTCTAAATGTTTTGCTAAGTTGATTACAGACATTTCCCCATAACCTAGCAATACATAATCAAAACTATTATAATCTTCTATATCACATGCATTAGGGCCACCAATTACTAATTTACATTTTGGATTGCATTCCTGAATATAGTTTTTAATCTGCTCATTGTAGTGTTTACCATGTGGTATAATTGAGCCGGTGTCTTGAAAAACTAAATCTAGTTTGCCGTCGTTGTTTATAGGTTTGTAATAAAAGAAATTATTGACG
>Ga0208161_1000446_pt1 | contig 23540 bp, 27 predicted proteins | sample CB_VirMetaG_3_FD_184538 | JGI IMG/M metagenome (GOLD analysis project Ga0208161, IMG submission 184538) | Freshwater to marine saline gradient viral communities from Chesapeake Bay - CB_1508_1S Viral MetaG (SPAdes) (version 4) | ecosystem: Environmental > Aquatic > Marine > Coastal | place: USA...
CCCTAGCGGTCGTGCTCTCTTGCGCCCTGACAACAGTAAGCGTATTGCTTGAGATGGCAGTCACCTTCACCACCTCCAACACGTCTATGTCATCTAGGTCGATAATGGTCGCCAGCGTGTAATCACTCCCCGACAAAGCCGGAAAGCCAGACGCATCGACAACCGTTATGCTGGTCGCTGAACTTGTGATCCCAGACGAAAGCTCCGTCTTGACGTTGTTACTGAACTTAACCGCCATGAAAAGCTCCTTTTAGGAAACGGTGACAGTCCATGTAATCGTCATGCTGTCGGCGGTTCCCTTGTTGACCACATCAAAGACGGTACGGCAGAGCATGGTCCCAGCGGATGACGCATTCAGCAGACCCGCTTCAGTGACAGCCGCCGCAGAAGACGGTGTGCCAGCCCCAAACGTAGCCACATAAGTGACAGTGTTTGAGCTAACCGTGGTGCTGGTAAGGGCAACCCGAGCAACCTCGCTACCGAGAGCGCTATCGCCAGCCGCCGCCGCAGTGCTACCAGTGCCGATAGCCATGTGAGACATTACTGCGTCAGTAGTGCCTTCCATGCGAGACGCGACAAAGTCCTTGCCGTCTGAAACAACAAGGTTGTCTACCTCTTTAACTACCTCATCATTGATGGCAATAGAGAGCTTGCCTGTGAGCTTCAAGTTTTCTTGCAACATGAGTATTTCTCCTACTCGTTAAAAGCAAAGGCGTTTATAGCGCCCGTGTTAAAAATACTTTTCCCGCGATATTCGGTGTTTAAAACAGAAGCCACCTCAGACATCGTGACGCTTTCGGAGTTGTTCTTGCCAAACTCCATAACGTCCGAATCCGAGACTCCTGTTGTCTCCGCAAAAGACGTAGCAAATTGCTTTGCTAACGACTCTTGCATGGACAGCGTGTCAGCCACCGCCTTGGACGCCGCATAAGCGAGGTCTTCTGAGATGGTGGCTACGTTCTCTTTGTCGAGGACAGCCTGCTTTGCAAAATCTCCGATTTGCGCGAGGTCATCCAAAACAAAAACATCAGAGAATGTCCTGTTGAACTGGACAACTCGGGACAATGACTCAGACATCAAGAGGGTTTCAGACAGGCCTTTTCCATAATTAGGCGAGTAAACCTCTGACACTGATATGCCGTCGCTTTGCGGCAGGGCAGTTCCAATCGCAGGTGAGTCCTGAACCGAAGCGGACTCAGAAAAACTGGCGGAGAATGAATAGGACAACGCCTCAGTAGCGGAGACGGAGTCTGTAAGACTTTTGCCAAACTGTGCCTCAAGGGCTTCGCTAATTGACGTGGAGTCTGACGCGGGCTTCTCCACAGAAAAAGCTTGGGCGTCGGAGACAGAAGCCTGATCCGCTTCTGCCATATCAAAAGAAAACGAAGAGACCTCTGTGACTGAGGCTTGATCAGTAAACCCTCTTCGATAATCAACTTCTCTGGAGAGGCTTTCCGTTACTGAAACTCCGTCTGTCTCTGCCTTCTGGAACGAGAATGAATGCTCCTCAGAAAGCGTATACGAGTCAGATACTGACTTACCAAATACTAGAGCCAAGCTTTCCAGCATAGACACCGAATCGTCCCTGAAATATCTATTCAGGGTGGATGGATCCAGTGCGACGTCTACAAGCTTGGTGTTCTCATACTCAACAGAAAAACGGAGCTTCACTATATCCGTAGTGATGCTGGCCCGAGGTAGCTGGTATGAGAGAAATAACTTAATCATCAGTCAAAGTCGTCTCGGATCTTGAGCTTGATGAGATCGTTGACAGTTTGTATTCCGCCAGCAGAATTTGTTATTTCGACTTCGGCCTCAAAAATTCCTGCGGTATCAAGAGTCCCTGTTGGGAAGTCGGTCGTCACCTTGCCGTTTGTAGGCTCTGTAACCGTGCAGGTAAGAGTGGCTTTTACTGTAGTCTCGCCAAGCTGACGGATACGCAGACGTACAGTTGATCCAGTCAAGTTAATTGGTCGCCAGGTGTCGCTATTTGTCTCGTCCAAGGTGCTGCCGATAGCAGCTTTGTTGCTATCTTTTAAGGTAATAGTGAGCTCGGGCAAGGTATCCCCAACCACTAAATTAAGCGTGTCCGAGTAAGCCATAGTTATTCCTCTGCACCATTATATTACCACCACTAATACTCATTAGTAAGCCCAAATCACGGGTTCTTGGGTCCGTATGTCCACATGAACGAAGGTTTTAGCAATTCCAATACCACCAAAACCAAGCTCTAATGCGTGCTTTACAATCGCCCGCCTCTGCGAACCTGTAGAAACGGCAATGTCTGCAGCAATTCCCTGGGCGTGAGTACCGGGCGCTTGCTTAGCGGCTTCGATACTGTGTCTTTCTGAGCGATACCCGGACGTTATGGTGAACGGAAACCCGCACTTTTCACGGAGCTCATCAAGGCTATGTATAAATTCGGGTAGCATTTCGTTCTCACCCGTTTCTTGACAATCAAACTCTGAAATATCGAAATACTTAAACATCACTCCTTTTTCCCCAAGAAAAGCCCAAATGCGCCAGTCAACGCACCTGTCATAACTGACACCAAAGCAGCCTGCTCTGGGTTAGGGTCAGGCAGGCTCATAAACCATTCTACTGTCCTGTAAGTCATCACGATCATTGCGAACATCAAAATACGCGGAACAACCCGCCACGCGTTTAGCTCCTCTGGTGTCATTTCTCTCTTTGGACCCCCTTCATCTTTTCGTAAGTACGAAGCCCACCCAATCCGAGCATGCCCATCAGCACAGTCATAAGACTTTGCATGTCAAAAGTCGGCAATTCAGGCAAATCAGACCCCATGTATGCAGTTACAAACAGAGTCACTGGGAGCCCCAGGAAATGCCAAAACAACGCTAGCCCGCACGTCCAGCCCACGAAAGGACGCCACCCCGCCACAAACATAGACTTATGCGCCGCTTCTGCCTTATTGACCTCCAGTTGCCCTTTCGCCAGCTCGTGTGCATGACGCTCTGACATGGTGGCAATCTCATGGGCAAGTCGGTTGCGCTCATCCGCGTCTGGGATGAACTTGTCCAGAAGTCCGGTAACTGGTCCTATTAGAGCGTCTAACATCCTTGTCTCCTACAGCTGGCTATATATAGGTATTAGTCGGTTACCCAGAGTACGGTCGACGCGCCAGCCATTCTTAAACACCTCTTCGATCGTCTCAGCGGTTGGGCCTAGCAAGCTAAAGATTGCGGAGCCGCCCCACTCTGAATTTTGATGCGCCATCTGAGCCATGCTGAGCGGCCCCAGGAATCCTGATTTCTCGATAATCTCAAACCAGTAGTCGTCCCAGTCCATCTTGTCTGACCGGAAGTACTTTTGATCCGCTTCGACACCCGGTAGTAGCCACGCCAGCCCGTTTTTGGCGTACTCACGAAGCTCCATACCCAACATTGCGAGTGGCATGGTGGCAACTGCGGTGAGCAGGAGCACAGAAGCAACGGCAGTTAGCTGCGCCATCCCTGTCGTCGTTTCTGTACGCGCCTCTGCTTCGCGCAGTACCCCGCCCATGATGGTCTTGTAGTAGCTGTAGAAGTAACCCTTCAGCTGCCAAACCAGTGCCCAGCGCGGATCTGAGGCCCATACAGGTCTCTCTGCAGCGTTGGGACGCATGATGGATGACTCTACAAAGCGGGCTAATGCGTCTCGAACCTTTACGCCCTCGGGGGTATCGAAGCTCCTGTTTTCATTCCATGCGAGCACTTCTTCGGCAGTAACTCCCAGTTCTTGCAAGTATCTTGCAGAGTTGGGGTTATTAAATTTGTTACGAGCGTGGTTCAGTAAAAACTGCACGCCCATGTTAGATGCGAACTCACGGCTAAACTTAGTAAAAAAATCCAAACCGATAAGACGGAAGTAGCCATCTGACAACTTGCGGACCATGGGGTCCATGTAGTCCTGCTCCGCTTGGGTCACCCACGCGTTGGCGACTGTTTCGCTAGTAACGACCCCTATGTCCCTGGCAAGCTGCTCTGCTTCTTGCTTATTCTTAATGGTAGCGGCTATCTGCTTGAAGCCCGTCCACAGACCGCTAAAGTCCTTGTGGTTGATGATTGGTCCTGCCAGATCAGGCAGAGAGGCGATTGTGGCGAACGGCAGGATCGTTACAAATTGTAGGAACTGGCCCCAGCTGTTTAGCTTTCGCATCCACGGAGCAATAGGCTCTTTTTGATAGCCGAGGTAAGAAGCAATTACGTCTTCGGCCGTCTTGCGGTCTTCGTCTGACAGCTCTGCCAGTCTCTCTCGCAACGCCTCTGGCCCACCTGTCGCTTTGTTGAACTCGACGCGTTTAATTACGTGGCGCATGTAATCGATAAACGCTGCGTCTGGAGAGTTTACAAAGTCGCCCAACAGCTCCCTGTCAATGTTAGCGGTCAGCCTAATAGTTTGCTCTACCGCTGCCGCCGGGTTTGTAGGGTCGATGGCGGTCTCTTCTTCAATTGACTGGCCAAGCTTCACAAGGCGGTCGATCGCTGCGTCAATAGTCTTTGGGTCGAGATCTGGGTCGTTATTTAGTAAAAGCTGCTTAAATTCAGCGCGACGTTCTGTGATCTCAAACAAGTTTAATGAGACTGGGAAGTAGTCTAGGCGCTTGCCGATACCTGTATTGCTAGGCTCGATGTACTCGTCGTAGAACGCCTCTAGGTAGTCACGAATCTGTCGCGCTACGCCAGTAAGCTCAGCAGTTGGAGTGCTAGCAAAAGCTGCTGTAAAACCGTCTTGAACCTCTTGCGAACTCATATCGCCAATCTCGCGCTCAAAACGATTCTTCCAACGAGCAATTGTAGTGTTAGTGGCGCGAAGGAACCCAAGCTTGCCGCGACCCGCCAGATCCTGCGCTCGGACGTAGAACATGTCTGCAATCTCGTCCCCCGCTACTCTACGGAGAATGTTGTCTGCGGGAAGTAACAGACTTCGGATTGCACCAGCGAGGTTGCTCTTGGTGGCCTTTTCGTAAGCCCGTGCAGTAGAACGAGCTCCAGGCGTGTTTTGCACCTGCTCGACTATGTCGGGGACCATCGTTTGTTGCATCGTCTGCGTATTGGCCTCGGCGCTATGACGTGCTGCCGCATCCAACGTACCTTCTATGTACTGCTCAAACGTCTCGTTGACCATGTCGTAGTTAGCAAAGCGGCGCTTGAAGTTGACTCGCGTGATGCTGTTAAACAGATCTTTCAGGCGTCTCGCCAACTTCTTAAAGTGACGCTCCGGTAGGTTACGAGCCTGTCGGTTGATGTACTGCTTACTAGCCCAACGAGCCACTTGATCGGCGTACCATTCTTCAAAGCCGTTCTCAAACCGCTCGTAAGAGTCGTATTTTTTGTTGGCTTTATAAGCAGCTTCCAGACGAGACCGCAAAGCCGGATTTGCCATCGCTTTGGCCTGCTCTTGCCGAAATAATGCGTGTCCAAGTTCATGAGCTAAAACCAATGCGTCCTGCATGGAGTTGCCGGTCTCTTTGACGACGATGGTGTTTGTTTGACGGTCGTAGTACCCAAAAGCTGTCGACCGCTCAGTCAGTAGGCGACGCATGTTGAGGATTGCAGCAGCAACTGGAGGCGCGTACCGACTCCGTACTTCGGCATCTGACATGCTCTGCAACATAGAAAAGCTGACAATCAAGGGCCGCTCATCCAGGTTAAGACGGGACTGTAGCTCGTCGTGTACGCCCTTAACGATCGGGTCACTTTCCCAAGTAGCCGTTGGACGAGAGACGCGCGTGGGTTCAAACTCAGGCCCCTCCTGTTCAGGAGCGCGTTCGTCAGCACGGGTCGGTATCGGCTGATTGACGCGAGCGCCGGTAGTAGGGGCCGGACCTGTGCGTCGATCTGGATTACCGCCAAACGCTTCGTCGCGAGTGGGCTCCTGAAGAGATACCTCCTCGGTCTCCATCTCTGTACTAGCGGCCCGCTGCGCTATATCGTTGGGATCTTCTTCCGCTACGTTACGAGCGTCTATTTCGGGATCAAAATCTCGGCGCTCGTCTATCGGACCCACGTCGCTAACGGTTTCTCTTACTTCAGACGCAAGCTCGGCACCGCGCGGGGTGCGGTTCATCATGAAGTTAATGTCTTGAGGCTTGCCGTTTACTATCGCAGCCGTGACAGGCTGGCCGCTAAACTGACCGTTGGAACCGTAGTTAGCTTGGTTGAGCAGGCTAACTCCGTTGGCGTCCTGCAGGTCATAGCCCTCAAGAGCAAGATCAGCGAACATCTCTGACAAACCAGCCCGCTGTGCGTTTAGATACCCGCCACTTCCGGTATATTGCGTACCCTCGCGTCCTTCTACGAGGAAGCGTCCAGCATTTACCAAAGAAACAAGGCTGATCTCAGCAGTAGTTCCATCCGGTCTTACAAGAACTGCGTTCCGAAACTGCTTTGGTGCTCCCTGCGCGTAACCAATCTGCCGCTCAAGAAACTGTTGTAGCGGGAGGCGCTCAATTTTCCCGTCGCGCTCAAAGCGGTATAACTTGTCAAAATCCTGCCGAACAACTTCAAACTTACCGTCGCGCTCAACAACTGACACAATCGAACTTGGGTTAGCTTTCTGCTCAGCAACCGCTGTTTCAAGCAGCTTCTGCGAAAATTGCCCTACACGGGAGTCGTTGCCAAACTCGGTAACGAACGCCTCTCTCGCTGCCTGCTCGCCGGGGAACAGATCGCCCTCTTTACGCGGCGTGTAGCTAGCGACAATAGTCTCTTCTGCGTCTACTATTTGATCGGGATCGCCCTCAAACGCTTCGCGCACGTCATCAGGGATATCCATGGCGCGTGGTGCTTCGTCCTCAAGCTTACGCTTGCGGGTTTCGAGGGCTTGGTCAGCAGATATGACACGGACGCCAGCAGAACCAAGTGGCGACAAACCTGCCGCGTTCTCTTGCGCTGCTCCTAGATTTGCAGCTGTCGTTAGCTCAGCGGAGACGACGTTCTCATTAGCGTCAAGGGCTTCGACGACCAGATCCGCGCCGTCTACCTTTGTTGATGTATATCCAAGAGCTTCAGCCAGTGATTCTTCACTAGCGCCTGACTTGACCACTTCATCAGCAAGCTGTTCGCTCTTGGTGACGATGGTGCCGCGTCCTGGGACGTACCGCGCATGGAAGACTTTGTCGTTAATGATGTAACGACCGTCCTCGGGGAACTGCTCTTTTCCTTGCTCTCCTGCAATCCAAACAGCCTTCTTGGTGCTATTTGAATCGTGGATAGCGTCGAGCTGGGCATCGAGATCTGCTTTCGGCTCAGGGGTGGTTACTCCCGCGTCGGTTTCACCAAACTGTTCCGCGTTGATCTCTTCGTCAACGCGTTGTTCCTGAGCTTGATTTAGCCTCTCTCTGGCTTTGTCAAAGATACGCTTAGACTCACCAGCGGCAGCGCCTAATGTACCACCCGCTGCTCCAGCGGCTTTACCACCTAGGAAACCGGCAAACGCCGATTCTGCTAGACGCAGAGCCGCCTCTTCCCCAGTGAAGTCGTCATCGAGGTCGAACCTGTTAGCTACGCTAATACCTTCTTGCACAAATTCGGTTGTGCCTTCGATTGCCCCACCCTTCAGAGCGGAGCCAGCGATGTCGCTAGCGAGGCGATTAAAGATGCCACCTTCCTTGGCAGCGCGTTTACCGGCCACGTTCCCGACCAGCTTGAGCAAAGCGACTTCGCCCAAAACTCCAACGGCAGCTTGTGGTGCGCCCACTACTGCTGCACGGAATGCCTGCATTGGATCTAGCTCCTTGCCGGAATCCAAGGCTTCAGACAGGTTGCTGCCTGACAGGGGTACATACTCAGACGTAAAAGCACCGCCCAACGCTCCGCGCCGGAAGTACTTATACATTTCGTTTGCAAGTTGAGTCTCGTCAGGAGTAGCAACGCCCTTTGCTGTTTTTGACAATGCGTCACTAACAACTCGTTTTGCCGCGTTGCGGCCTGTTGCTGACAAGACCCCCCGCCCAGCTACTGCGGTGATACCACCAATGCCTGCTCCCGCTATGGTGGAGACAGCGGATGGTGTGATCTGACCTACTGCCTTGACGGACTGCGTGAGGAAGCCTTCGAAGGTTGGCTGATCCAAAAATTCTTCAAAAGACTGAATGTCCCCCATGAGAGATGAGGTGTATTCCTCAGTCTGACGGGCATCTGCTATGTTAGCGGCGGCAGCTTCATCTGCCCCGACAAGCGTTTGAGCAAGCGCCTGGAAATAGTCTACGTCGGCAGCTAGCCCTTCTGCGCCGCTTTGAACGGATCGGGCAAAAACCTCCGAAAGAGGTATGTCGCGCTCGACTTCCGCCATTTATTAGTCCCTACCACGATTAGCAACTGCGGCCATTACCAATATGTCGTAAAGCGTTTGATCCTGATCCTGTATCGTTTTGGCCTCTACAGACTCATCCAGCTTCATACCGGCAGAATCGGTAAACCAGAAACCCCGCAGCTTCGGTGGATTATCATTAGTAAAGTCGCCCTTAACACGGCTTAGGTCGAAATCAGTTTTAGAAACATTTTCGCGATCAATATCACCACGGAATATAGATAGGAACGACTCAGACAACCCGCCCTCTTCCTGCGCCGCATAAGACGCAAGAATTTCTGATACGACGGGGTTTAATGCCCTTATATAAGCGCTTTTCACATAGTCCGGCGCATTCTGGTACTCGTTGAGGTACGGAGCGGCCTGAGTGTTTAAGAAACGCATTGCGTCTTCGAAGCTATCTCCGTCTCCAGCGTCCTTAATCTTGCCCCACTCTTTCAACATTTCAGTACCAGCGTTGCTAGCTGCTTGTACATCTTCTTGGAAGTCGTTAGTCAGGGCTCGTCGTAGCTCAGCAGCACGCAGGTCTGCGTTTTGTCGCTGTACGCCCAGCGTTGCTGCGTCAGAAGCGGACATTGACGCTGTGCCGGTCTCAAAGATGTTTGCCATCTGCTCTAACATTGCCCTCTGAGTAGCACGGTCGGGGGCTCTGCCGTTACTTGTGCCACCGATAGCTGCAATCATGGCAACCCGAGCCATGGCCCGATCCCGTCGATTCTCAAGCTTCGCCAAGTCGTTGACAGTTTGCACGCCTGCCGCCTGCAGCTGTGCTGCTACCGCTGCCTGCTCTTGTGGTGACATCGTGACTTCACCGGACATGACTTTCTCTACAACCTGATCGGTAGGCATGTCCTTAGTTTCTTCAACAACTTTGTCGACGGACGCCTGTTGCTCGGGCGTGTCCATGGTGAATGTTGCAGGTTCGAGTTCGGCTATTTCTTCTTTCAGCCTATTAACGCGGTTTTGAGCGCCTCTCATTGCATTCTTACTTCGGCCTGATTTTTTCAGGTTTTCAAGGCGAGCCTCTTCTGCTTCGAGCTGCTCTCGCTTCTTTTCTAAGCCCGAGTTCATCTTGCGCTCTTCAATTCGGCGCAACATCTCTTGGTTACGTCCGATTTGCTCAGGCTTGGGTTCAGGCTTGGGTTCAGGTTCGGGGGGTGGCTCACCGGATGCAACAGAGTCAATGAACTGCTGGCGCTCGGTCGGGTCTTCGATATTTGCAGCACCTGCTATTACGCCCCTGCGGACAGCGACCTGCTGCTCTACCGGCTGGTTAGCAATACTTTCTTCGAGGGCAGAAAAATCGGCATCTACCATGCCTTCAGCGGCCAAGGCACCTTGTATATCGTATGCAGTTTGAATTCTGCGTGAAGCACCTAGAGCGACATCAGCAGATTTTACGAAATCCTCTAGTGTTGCGAACTTCGCAACAGGCGCATTAGGATCTTTTGATCCATCCGCTGTAATAACGCCGAAAGTCCCGTCTTCGTTCGATGTTTGAATGACCCAGCCTTTACCATCAGGAGCTTTGACGAAACGGATGTCTTTTACTGAAGGATCTATCAAGCCAGAAGTGCGAGCGATATTCTTCATTGCATCTATAGATGCGGCGTCACCAGCTTCTAGCTTGGCTGCTGCTTTTGAGAGGTCAATCCGAGTCTTGGTGTCGTTGAAAAGACCCGCGTCGTCGACCATCAGCATATTCTGGTTGGCGGCAGCTACGTCTAAGCGCTCCCGCTCTTTGATGGCATCGCGACGTTCTTGAGCTTCCCGTATAGTGAGCTCTCGCTCTAATCGATCAGCTTGCTTCTGGGCAGAGATGGCTGAACCCGCTCCCGCTAAGCCTATCCCGACGCCCGCTAATCCATCCAAAAGACTCATGACAGTTCCTTATATGAATGCCGCAAGAATAGCCGCAGCGCCGAGACTGCCGATCAGCCCGTAGGTCTGAGATTTTTGCGCGGCTTTAGCTTGCTCATACTGGTTCTTTCGAGCAGTCGCATCTGCTGCAGCCGATCCCATTTGCTGCAAAGAACTCCGATTCACGCCCTGTCCAATATTGATCAGATCTGCCAGCAGTGTCTGATTGGCGTCGCGTTGCGCTAGGCGGGCGTCGCCAAGTGCCTGAATCCCGCCTAAAGTATTACTGCGGCCCAAGCTACGCTGCATCTCTTGTTGCTGTGCGGGGGTAAGTGCAGTTCCGTAACGACTAATGTTTCGCTGAGCGATGTCACGCGCCTGCTGCTGTGCACCTGCAATGTCTTCCCGCGCCTGATCAATAATGCTGGTATCAGTCTGCGCTTGATTAATTAGATCTTCTTCGAATCCGCCGTAGTTATTAATAAAGTCTATGTACTGCTGTCTAGTAAGATCAGCAAAGGCTTGATCAGGATCACTGACTGTCGGAATGTTGACAGCGTTGCTTGGTGGCGTGTAACCGGGTGGCAAGGTGTAATTAAAACCCATTTGCGCGGTTTGGATCTCTGGTGTTTGCTCAACTACAGATAAGTTAAGTTGCGGATCCGATTGCCGCTGTTGTCGCCGCAGCACCATTTGCTGCTGCTGAACAGTTAATTCTTTAGGAAGGCCATAAAGTGCCATTAGATCCCCCCTTGATTTTGCATATTGTCAAAGAATCTCTGGGTAAAACCGCCTACCTTCGAGTCGGCAAATTCAGGGTTTGCTTCCATGTACTTATTCAATCCGGCCCCAATTGCGGCTCCGGCCAACTGACCGCCTGCCTTGTACTTAGCAGCAGCTACCTGTTGATTCGCTCGGGCTTTTGTTAACGCCTCAGAAGTAGCAAGACGCGATGCCTGGGCAAGTCCGCTTTGTGCTTCTGCGGCTTGTCCGCGAGCAGTGCCGAGCACGCCAGTTTTCATCCGGTTCTCGATGCCTTTAGCAGCTGCGGTTGCTTGGCCCAGCTGACCCTGAATAGCAGCAGCGCGATCACCAGCAGCTCCAACGCGCATCGTCTCCTGAAAGCCACCGTCAGCCAGCGCCTGCTGGGTGTCGGCGTTAGCTCTGCCGCGCAACGTGGTTTTGTAGTCGTCGGTCATAGACTTGTCGCGCATCTGCTGAAGCAATGGGTCGTACAACTGCTTGAAACGGTCGTACTCTGCTTTTGCTACGCCTGCTGAAACCTTCTCAGCTTCGGACTGTTTTGGTTTATCTGGGCTGCTGCTCATTGCCGCACGTCCTTCTTTAAAGAAATAAAGTCGACATCCCAACCGACTTGCTTTTCAACATATTCAGCTAGTTTCTTATTAAGAGTCCTAACTTCGACAAAACTAGCTCCTATATCGCGAGCCACTTGCTCAAAAAAAGCAGTATGTCTAACTGCTTCTGCCCCACCGCGCTTTTTTGCCCATGCAAACCACATAAATAAAGATTTAGCTCCGCTAAACATGGCCGTAGAGACAGTAGTCACAACAAACCCATCATCTGTAACCCAAAGATGTGCATCCTGTGCTTTACATGCTGCGTAAACGTCTTCGGGAATAATCTCAAGATATGAAGTGCTCTCAATAATTTCCTCAATCGCCGGTTTAACCCACCACCAATGCTCTTTAATGTCTGCAAGAACCGGATCACTTGATCTCTCTTCCGTATCGGTTTCTTTGGAACTTATACGAGCGATGGACGCCTCCATAATTCACCTTCCTGGCTATTGGCATATCTGCATGACGCGCTCTGCGATCTGCTTCTTGAATACTTTGCTGAAATAATGTGCCGTACACCTGTGCAGCGCCGAAATCCGTCCACTCTTTGCTAGGTAGGCGCAAAAGTCGAAACAGCGCACCCTGCACGATAGCTTCTCGATAGTCAGTCATGACATCGTTGTCACAGGCTCTTGATGAATACGTGGGCTTCAGTTGGACTCGCAGTATTACGGCTGATGACTTCGTTTCGTTGGGTACCGGAACGAGCCAAAATGTAGATTGGTTTACTTTTACAAAATAATCTGGCTCGCCAGCGTTATCTGCGTTTCGCCATTTTGGGACTCTTTGTTCTAGAAGCCCCGTAGAGATCGGCTCTAGGTCATCTCCGTTGTATGTTAGCCACAAAATTTTGTGCACGACTGATCCGCTGGGCGGCTCCAAGTCATACTCATAGATGTTAGCGACAGTCGTTACAGGATCTAACTCCTGCTGATAAACGGGAGCTTTTTCGCAAAGCTCTATCGCTGCAGCTCGGATGTTGCTTTCTATAAGCGTATCGGGGCACCCAGGGACCATCGGTATAATCTCGGGCAGAAGCGTTTCGTATCTAATAGCCACGGGCTATTACCCCACTGCTGTTGTTAAGTTCGGATTAGCTCTACTTTCGGTATTAGGAGTTGTGATCAAATCCACCTGTCCTTTGCCGGTCAAAGACTGCAAGAACAACTGATAGTGTCCGTTAGCACGCTGAGAGTTGCCTGCATACTCTGCGTCTTTTAAGTACGCTTGATACAGCACGTAATTCATAACCGCGTTCGCGTAAATATCAGGAATAGATAGATTGTCGTTAGCCGTGATAGATGCTGGGTTTGCAGAGTAAACAATCTCAATGTAAGCGCTGCCGCTTACCCCAGGGTATACATAAAAGTTGCGCGGATTCTGCTCGTCATAAATATAGTGTTTTACTTCTGTGCCGTGAGCTGCGTCCCCCGTTACAGCAGGATCATGCCAGTCAGGTACTTGAGCATCTAATATCTCTCGCGAGACTAAACGTATAGATCGCTTGCCTGTGCCGCCAGACGCAGCTGACATATTTCGCACTACTCTCAACAAGCGATTTCCCGCACTGGGAATGGACTGTTTTGTACCGGTGGCAAGAGTAATTGTTTCATTAGTAGCAGACGAATCTGGCTTTAGTAACGCAATCTCTCGTTGCGCGTCATTTACCCAGTAAATCAACTCGGCCTCTGGCCATCGAATATTAGAGGTATCCTGCAGGGTAGTCTCTACTCTTGTGAGGACGCTAGCTACCGTAACGCTCATTGAAACTCTCCTTTATGAGTTAAGGGCTTGCTGCCAAGCCTCTTCACGTTCATTCGTGGGTACTGTGCGTCCTGCGTACTTGTTTACAGCGGTAGCTTTTGGCGTTCCGTCTGCTTTGAAATCATCGGGATTAGCCGAATTAATAATTTCGTTCATAACGTCTACCAGTGGTTTATCTTCTTCGGCCACCGGCTTGGGTTTAGGATCCGAGTCAGACTTGGGGGCGTCCCCGGCAATCTCAGCGCCCATGGTCAAGGCGATTTTTCCGATCTCATCACCTACTTCTCTAGCTACGCCTGCTTCAAAAAGCACTACGGCCCCGGATAGCATCGCTATCCTTAAAGGCTCCTTGCTAATAATCTTCATGAGTTTTCCTTAAAAAAGGCCCCCCGAAGGGGGCCATGGACCTTACTGAGCGGTATCGAGGCAGACGACTCCGAAGTCTTCTACGCCACCGTTGATGTCAGCGTTGTACTTAGGCTTGCGAAGACCGAAGATCTTGCCTACCGAAATACCCAGCTGATTACCGTAGTCGAAGGTATCTTCTACGATCTCAGGCAGACCAATGTCAGCCATAGCCAGCGCCTGAGCACCTACAAACAGAGCTCGTGCACCGGTTACGTCTGCATCAGCACCCCACTTGTAGCCAGCAGCACCAGCGTTAGAGGAAGTACCAGTCGTAGCACCTTCAGTTGAGAAGACGTGACGGAACTCGTGAACCATCACACCGTCAACCATCAGGCTTGAAGAACCGGCAAACAACTCGTTGCTGGGGCCACGGATACCTGCGTTACGGACGTTAGCCAGGAAGTCTGAGTCGAGCTTCAGATCAGCCATTTGCTGCGGGGTAACAAACAGGTGGAACACCTCTTGGTTTCCAGCAGCACGCAAGCCACGGATGTAGTTGTCTTTGGCGTATGCCTTGAGCTCTACAATGTGACGATAAGCCAACTTGTCAGTGGCTGTAACAGCAGTAGTGTCGCCCGCAGCCAAAGTCGTACCGCTAACTCGACGGTGTCGGTTAGTAGTAGGAGCAGACACGTCTGAAGCAAACTCCAGGTCTACTAGCTCGTGACCAGCAGATGCAGAGGTTGCACGCAATGCGCCATTGGTCTTGTGGGTATAAGCAACACCAGACAGAGTCAGGAACGCCAACTGGTCGATACGATCAGCCATGGCGTAGGCCAGCATGTCGCGTGAAGTCTCACGGAAGTTAACGATCGTCTTCTGATCGGCAACTCGGCCCGCGATCCGGTTTGCGAAACGCAGCTGGTCCAGCTCAATGGTGATGTCATACGCGCGGAGGGCTTCTTCGTTACCTTCCAGCGTGTTGTCACCAGTGATACCGTCTCCAGTCATGTCAGCAAGCAAGGTTAGGTTAGCCTTTGTGCCTTTCTCTGACTTGGTGAGCTCGGTGATGCGCTGAACAGCAGAGTTCTGGCCGGTTCCAGCAAACTGATTAACAAAAGAAGCGTTGCGGGCAACGCGCCAAAAGTCACGGGACCACGCCTGAAGCTGGTCGCCCGTGAGGGTTCCGAAATTAGTAGTAGCCATTTGGGTTCTCCCTTAATAGGCATAAAAATATTGGCGGCAAAAGCCACCGTTCTTAGCCGACTTAAAGGAGCGGCTAATCCGTATCCCCGTATCGTGAGGCGACGAACTAGCGCTGTTTTACGAGGGGCGACCTCGGCTTCTTTTACGCCTATGCAGGCGAAGGCGTTTTTAGCGTGATCGACACGATCAGTTATCGTACTGATAGACGAATGCTACTCTGATATTAGCGTGAGTAATAGTAAAACGCAAGATCTATGGTGCCGACTTTATAATCAAAAAGACGCCATAAAGTACGACCCCACTAAACCCTAAAGCTAAAATGATAAAAATAGAATCAAGCAGTAAACGTCTACGTCTCCTTTGCTTATAAATTGCTTCTTCGCGCTTCTTCTTGATAGAGCGCCGCAGCATTATCATTTCTTGGTAGGTCTCTACTCCATACGCCCAAACAATAAGTTCGCGAATTTGTTTTTCTTGTTCTTCGAGTTTCTTTTTAGCGATTACGCTGTTTAATGCTTGCTGTTCAACGGTATTGCCATCAAACAGCTTTTTAAAGATGCCTGGATTTTCAGCTTCCTGTTCTGCCTCTTTAATATCGGCTGCAAACGAATACCACTGCCCTAGTTTTTGGGCAACGTGTTCTATCTCAGCCCCCTTATTTACTAGCGTCTGTATACCCTTGAAGGTTGTAGACGCCATAGCGATCATTGATAGGGGATCCATAACTCACCGATAACGTGAGGTCTTCTTAGCAATATTTTTAGGCTGCTTAGAAAACTGTTTACCCTTCCTGGTATCTTCGCGCTTCTTCCTAGAAGTTGCCGCATATTCTTTTGCGGTCAATGCATCGCGGGCTTTCTTCGGTAAGTACCGCTCGCCGGTAGCCTTGCTACCCTGTGTGCTATTCTTCCCGCTTTTGGTGCCCCATTTCTCCTTTGTCCACTTGGACAAGGACTTTTGTGCTTTGGTTTTAGCACCTGAATAACCGCCTCCAGCCTTTTTGTACCTCTGCGTGGCAAGCTGCGCCTTCCTAGCGCTCCACTGGCCGGGCTTACCGCCCTTTGAGCCAGCTTTTACCGCTGCGACAATCCGCTTCCACTTCGCCTCGTCAGTACGGGCCATGGCTACTTCTTCTTGGCCTTTGACTTAGCTTTCTTTTTGGCGGGCTTTTTCTTGCCGCGCATACCACTGCAAGGTTTTCCGTCGTGCATTAGTAGCCTCCGCGCTTCTTCTTGGCCTTGGGCTTAGCTTTCATCTTGGCTTTAGCCTTAGCCGCCGCTTTCTTGCCTGCCTTGGTGTATGGGTACTTCTTTCCGCCTACATTTGGCATAACTAGCTCCCTTTTTTCCATTTGGTTGACTTGGATTTAGTCTTGCTAGGCGACCATTTGACCTTTGCAGACCAATAAGCCGCTGACATCTTTCCTTTCTTAATATTTTTAGCGTGACGAGACTCAAACGCCTTGCGCTGACCAACTGTCTGATTGGTCTTGACCCCCTGCTCACCAAAACGGATGGTTTTGACCTGATCGCCCTCTTTAGCGACCACAATGTGGGACTTGGTCGGGTGAGAGGGGGTGCGCTTGGGCTTGTTGAAGCCTGATACGCCCGCTCTCGCGAGTCGGGGGTCTTTTTCTCTGGCCATTACAAGAGATCTCCTCGTAATCGTTTGATAGTTGCTTCTGGAAGCGCGTTAAATTCGTCTTCCGTCATAGTGCTGATGTCCAGGGCCTTCTCGCCGCGTGCAGCAGAGCTCTCACCAGGCAATTCCGGCGGTTGCGACTTCGCTGCGTTGAGCTTTTTGTTTACTTCGGCGCGTTTTTTGGCAACTTCGTCCTGCACCGGTGCAGCAGACTGCGTCAAGGTAGACTGCTGCGGCGCTTCTTCAGCCAAACCGTGATCTTTAATGACAAAATTAGCCGCCTTAGACAGCGCATCGACCGCATCGAAGCCCTGCACGATGAAAGCGTCGCGCAAATCAATGACTTCTTGCGTGTAATCCGCGTTGTATTCGGCAGAATTCTGATCAAAAACCGGGAAATTTGCCTCCAACTCGTTTGCAGCAGCTTGTAACGCAGTAGCTTGTGCATTTTGTGACACGGTTTGCTGCATCTTTTGACCCATCTCGAACTCAATCTGCGTTTTTTCTGCAGTTCGGATCTCCTGACGCAACTGCACCGCCTCTGCTTCTTTGCCATCAAGCACCAAGTTCATGTACTCGCGCTCTTTAGCGGCAAAATCGTAAGCTTCTGGGGCATCTGCAGGTGGTTCTTGAGCCTTTTTCATGTCCTCTAGCCGCTTTTTCAGGGCTTTTTCTCTCTGCAACACCTCGTCTAGCCGAGATTTCGGCACCATCTTTCCGTCTTTAGTAACGGACGGCTCCTGGGCGGGCTCAGGCTCTGCTTCTTCGGCAACTGCCGCTTCAGCTTCCTCGGCTACAGGCTCCTCTTCCGCAGCTTCTTCCTCTGCTTCTTCGGCTTCAGCAACAACCTCTTCTACCTCTTCGGTCTCCTCGAGTTGAGCAACTGGCTCTTCCACCGGTTCATCACCTAAACCAAAGTTCAGATCAAGTGCCTCAACAACTTCAGTGTCCTTATCAGCACCGGGCATTACGTCGAAAACTTGTTCAAACTGGTCTTTTGGGGTTTCTTCCTTCGCCATGGGGCAATCTCCTATTGGGGGTTACGAAAGTTTGGGATATCAGCCTGCTTGGGACGTGCCGCCTGTTTCTTGGCGGAAGTCTGCATAGCAGTTGCGGCCATACGAGTAGCAGCATTAGTTTCTGACTGGTCTCGGCGGGTCTGATTAGTGAGAGCGGCAAGCTCTCTACGCAGCATGAGTTCCTGCTCCTTCATCTGCATCTTCCCTTGCAGTTCAGCGACGCGGACCTGCGGCTCAACTTCAGCCATGTCCTGAACCTTGGCGACGTTCAACGCGGCCTCGGTCTGAGTCTTCCTCACGTCTGCCTCAAGCTGAGCAATTTCAAGCTGCAACTTGGCGATTGCCATCTGTTGCTGCATGGCCATGGCTTCTGCCTGCTCGGGAGTTGGCGGCTCCTGACCAGTAAGCTGGCGGATGCGCTTAGCCAACTCACCCTTCTTGGCAAGGTGGCTGTATTCGATGATCGCGTCGTCTGGTATGGCGACACCGACCTGACGGAGGTTAAGTGCTTCTGCGAACTGCACCTCATCAAACGAGTCACGGGCTGGCGCTGTAGCAATTACTACGTCGTACTCACCTAGCGTGAGATCGTTGATAATCCGGCCTTCCGGCGTCATTTCGTTAATAACCATAGGCATACGGGGCTGCAGCGGGTCACTTTCATCAGTGACCATGATGATGCGCTGCTCGGTGTAAAAGGACTGAATAAGGTCCAGTACTTTTTCCGCTAGGTACTGCCGTGACTTTCGCAGGTTGTCTAGCGGCACCTGAATCATGACCACGCCACGGTTCTGTTTGGCTTGGATAGCGACCCCTGATACCTCGGCACTGTCGGAGCCGAGCATACTGTCGTTGATGCCCGAGATGGTCTTTATGTTCAGCGCGGCTTTCTGACTGATGCGATCGAGGCCGGTCGGAATTTGATTTGGCTGAATCTTGACAGGTGGTGTAGAGCCACGGTTGTACTCAACAACCAGACCTGTCTCAGCGCCGTGCTCCTCCAAGTCATCGGCAGTCATGCCAACCAACGACCCGCTTTCTACCATCCAGCCACTATTAGCTGTGGTATTAACGATATGCAGCTCTTGACTGGCGATTTTGTTCAACTGCTCCTGCGGTGACAGCAGGTTCCGCACCATGCCGAATGGTCGGCCACGGCGGAAGTAGGCGAAGAACGGTACGATTGTCAGATCGTTGTAGGGACTCCAGTCGTCATGAAGCACGACGTGGTCGCAAGTTACGGTCCATCTTACTCGCCGCTTCACTTTACTGATGATGTCCAGCCCGTACTGCTTGGCGAACTTCTTGGCTTTTGCGTCAGACCAGTTCTCTGGCACATCTCGCTGGTCCCCCGTGTTGGGATCGACGTAGCAGTCCACCCTAGTCATGCGCTTGTGCTGGCGCTCGATGACGCGCAGTGCCCGCACGTTACGGTACTCGTCGTCACCCGGTACGCCTGCGCCGAAATAATCATCTACAGAGTCAGTGTCTCCAAACCGGTTCTCTTCGTATTCGATGGAGTCCCGTCCGAACCCCGCGCCGTTCTCAGCAATGAAGCGCAGCTCTTCTGCTTTCTTCTTACCGTATAGCTCTTCGATTTCGTCGAGGGTCATCCACTTCGTCTCAAACACCTCGTTCCAGGTTTTTGGGTCTGAGTCCTTAGCGTCTGGGTCGATTAAGATGTCGAGCGGATCTTTTGCGGTAATGCGAATTTCACCCTCAACGTGATCGCTGAAGTCCATCCGAACGTCGAAATATCCCCGTCCGTCGAGGATCAAGCCGTCGCTGAACACCTGCTGCTCGACCCAGTCGAGTTTATTGTTATCAGCAATCTGCATATACAGCTTAGTAAGCGTCTGGGCGACCTCGGCCTCACCTGCTCGCCGTGGCTTAAACTGCACGTCAGCTCGGCGGGTGGACTGCTCGCCCAAAACCGTATTCACCGTAGGCAGGATCGTGTTGATGGTCAGGGCAGGACGGCCTTCGTTATCCAGCGCGTGCAGGTCATCCAAATCCCACTGGTCGCCGCGATAAAAGGCATCACACTTCTTAGCCATCTCAATGTATTCAAGGTGCCCGTTATCCCGCGCTCGGATGTACCGGTCCCACTGCTTTGAAGCCACCTCTTGCTGCTCAGCCGCCGTCATCCGTGACAGTGATTTATGATTTGCCATGTTATGCACTCATCGCTGATTTGGAGGCCCGCATGGGCCGTACCATGTGTTCCAGCCGGTCTCGCCACGAAGGTGGCTTCACAACTGGCGCTTGGTATGTCGAAAACTCAGACATCATTAGACCAAGCCACGCCAGCGCGTCGACTTGGTCGTCATGTACACCGTTAGGGAACCGCAACAGTTCTGCGACCAGCGGTCCCGTGAAATCTTCGTCCCTGGGGAAGAACACCATGCCTTGCTGCATCCGCCCCTGAATGGCTCGGGCTCGGGCTTCCTTGTCCCGTCGTCCCGTCTTCAGGTCCTTAAAGTACGCCTCATATAAGCCGCGCTCTCTGACGCGCTTCTCCAAGAACGGCCCCAGTGCCATCTCGATGTGACCTTTCTCAATGCCGACGATGCTAGGCTTCCACGCCTCGTATAGATCAAGAATCTGCTCTACCAGTTCAAAGCCGTCGAACTTACCCCGCACAACATCAATGATGTACAAGCAGTCGCGCTCATCCACGCCAATAACCATCCCTACGGAAAAGTCGTTGCGGTCACGCTTACCGATGGCCAAGTCCCACGCGCAGTAATACCGCATCTGGTTATAGTCGAGGTCTTCTCTGTCGTAGTACTGAATCATTTGGCGCGAGAAGTAGTCGCCGTCGTCCGCGACCGGATTCTGCTGATAGAGGGCCGACCAATCTCTCGGTCCAACGGCTCTTTGTATTTGTTTGAGAGCTTTAACGTCGTATCGCTCAGGATGAAGCGCGTCGCCCTGCTCTCTAAACTCTTCATCCTCTTCTGCAATGGCGGGATACTTAACGACGGTCCATTCATCGCCGCCTTCGGAACCTGCCTTGAGGAGCCGTCCAGCCAGATCGTCATCATGCCAGCGAGTGAGAATGACAAGTACGCCACCACCAGGAGCAAGACGCGTGTAAGCAGTAGACGTATACCAGTCCCAGTTAGCATCGCGATTATTTTGGCTTTCAGCGTCTTCACGGTTTTTTACCGGATCGTCGATGACAAGGATGTGTGCGCCTTTACCAGTAATACCGCCACCCACACCAGCAGCGACGTAGCCACCACCTCCAGTAGTAAGCCACGCTTCTGCAGACTGGCTGTCAGGGTCGAGGCGAGTTTGGAAAGCCGTTTTATACGTGGGCTCTCGAAGGAGCTGACGGACCTTGCGACTGAAGCCCATCGCAAGCGAACCTGAATACGAGCAAGATATAAATTCGTGGTCTGGATAGCGGCCCAGATGCCAAGCCGGGAACGCCACTGACGCCAGGGTACTTTTCCCATGACGAGGTGGCATGAAGAGCATAAGGCGTGGACTTTTCTTTTCAGCCACGTCACAACTGAACTGCTCCAAGCGCTGGCAAATGTCTTTGTGAACCCAACCAGCTTGGTAATCGGGGTTAAACCGCTCGACAAACGGAAGAAGCCTTTTCCTTGTGAGGATGCGTAGCGCCAATTCTGCTTTTGCTTTTTGCTCAAGGCTTTGCTCTTCCTCCTTCCGTTCCTGAAGCGCTGCTTCTACCTCTGGTGCTACTTGTGGCGCTGGTAAAGCTTCTGATTTTTTAGCTAAGCAATAAACACACTCGTCTGCCGTATCACTTGCAAACAGAGTCTCCGGCTGCAGAGTCTTGCAGCAGACACACTCTCTTTTTACGATCTCAATCACTAACCGAAGGCTCTAGGTAAGTCGTATCTTTGCCTGCGATCTTTATCAGCTCTTCGTCGGATAGGCGCTCCAGCTGCTTCGCAGTTGCATTGATCTGCACGTTCACCTGAGCCTGCGGCTCTTGCTGCACCAATCCATGCAGCTTGACCAAGGAATCAGTGGTGTTCTTCATTTCCGTGGCATTGGCAGAAGCGCAGTATGCTTCCATGTACATGCCATGAGCATTGGCGATCGTGAACTTCACGGTTTCCCGTGCCTGCTCGCGAAAATAATCCAAAGCCTTCTGTAACTCGGGTCGACGGACGGCTTTCAGAGCCGCATCATAGGACTTGTACCCTGCCCCACGAGCGGCTGCGGCAATCGACATACCTGATGCTACGAGCATGACCAGTTTTTCCTGCTGCACAGTCAATGTCCCATGGGCCAGGCCCATGTAAGGCATTCGTGCTTGAAACTCTGTGTGGGTCAGGTCAACATCCCTTTTAATGGAGTCGATACCTTCCTCCAGAAGTTCCGCTTTTGAGCTCATACCGTAAGTCGTCGTCCAACCAAACAAACATAGGTGCGCGTTCACCCAGGCTAGCCACATTTAGCTCCTGTATAAACGCCCACAGTGAGAGCTCTGCACCACGGCTCTCTAATAGTTCTTCAACGCGTGCGGCGTCGTACACAAGTACTTCATGGCCGCTTTCTCTTAGTCCAACACCAACCAGAGCCTCAAGAAGCCCATCTATTGCATAAGCGGCGGTATAGTCGGACATACTGTTATATTACCTGTACTAATATTTATTCACAAGAGTGATCGTGAATAGTCTTAACCCACCACCAAAACATGTCTGTCGATAATGTGTGCCGCATAATGTTGATGCGGTACGCGACAAGACGCACATTCATTTGTGAATATCCCTGATCGTTGTTTATTCGGTCGATTGAGGCATTAAATTCTTTAGCGCCAGAACCATCCAGATGATGCGTAAGGGTAACCCCCGATATCGCGCAGCGACCTTTCTGCTTGTTCCAGATGTCAATTATGTCTTCTGGCGTCAGCGACCAGTCATGTGTCTTCTGTCTGTTGTACTTGAGCTTTGAAACCAGTTGCCGCAGGTAGGCTTCGGGAGACCCGTCCATAACCATGTGACGTTTACGTGATTTATGTTTCATGCGGCATGGTTCGCATTGCTTGCGCCATTTGCCGCTCGGGTATTGCTCAAACTGATCTAGTAATAGCTCGGTGTTGCAAAGCGTACACGTCTGTGAATCCACAGGCTGTTTCTCCCCCGCTGCATAAACCGAAGATAAGCCCTTGAAATTATTTTGCAAAAATTTTTTTGAAAAGTATTTCCGTACTGCTGACGCACTGTCTCCCTGCCGGATAGTTCAGCTCCCCCTTCCCCCTTTTCCCGACATGGAACCTTGTTTCGCATCATGTCGCATGAACCTTGTCCGTCAGTAACCCCTTCGACGCTCGCTTCGCTCCCGCCGCCCATACATGTTTGTGAGCAATGACGCTCGCTTACTTTGGAGATTGACCATGCAATACGCACTTCCTATCGACGGTTACGCATCTGAGTACAACGATGACATCGAGTTCTTTGTCGCCTGTTACCAGCACACCGACGACCCGCTTCAGTCCTTCATCCGCCGCGAGATTGAAGTCGCATCCGGTAACTACGACCCTTTCCCGCTGGACGACACCCTTTACTACCCAGCCGACTACAGCCCGTTCTAAGGAGCATGACTCATGAGCAAGACATACATCGCTATTATCGCCGCCCTGTGGTTATTCACGGGGTTTTTCTTCTACTCAGCGTGGATTGCCATCTGGGGTGACGCCTTCGGTTCCCAAGCAGTCTTCACTTTTCTTTGGGGTAGCGCCTTACTAGCCCTTATCGAACCTGAACCATCAAACATGGAGCATGACTCATGAACACTGCAAACATCGCCTTCAAAACTGCCTACTACACCTCATGGGGTATCGGCATGACCAAGTTCCTCGCTCGTGAGGCATGGGACTTCGCTAAGGAGAATCCGGGTGAGCTGTTGCTTGCCTGCATCACCGCAGCCGCTTTTGATGTCGCTGAGAACGTCGAGGACATCGAACGCTTGCTGGAACAGGGGGCATAGTCCCCCATACATGTCCCATGATTCGTGTCTCGTGACGCTCGTCCGTGACGTGTGG
>Ga0208161_1000447_pt1 | contig 23511 bp, 23 predicted proteins | sample CB_VirMetaG_3_FD_184538 | JGI IMG/M metagenome (GOLD analysis project Ga0208161, IMG submission 184538) | Freshwater to marine saline gradient viral communities from Chesapeake Bay - CB_1508_1S Viral MetaG (SPAdes) (version 4) | ecosystem: Environmental > Aquatic > Marine > Coastal | place: USA...
AGTAAGTATTAGATGCGGGTAAATTTGATGTATTATATTCATTTACTCCGACTTGCCCATAAATTTGACCACTTGAGGTTATAGCAGATGCTGTGATATTGCCTTGTACGTTTAAATTTCCATTATCAATTACGTAACTACCACTCAATGTTTTACCAGGGGACCAAGCATTATTCGATCGGTAAATCCATAAATCACCAGGTTCGGATGCGGACCCTGATATACCCGAAATGTTATTAAAATGTACAGGTTCTTGAACTTTAACAAAAATTTCTCCATTTTGTGATTGAGCTCTTTTAACAAATCCTATCTGTACAATGTCGTATGGGAAAGGAGGAGGTGTGTTTCTAAATCCTCCAGAACCGGTTTGAAGATATAAAATATCACCTGCTGTAAAATCTTCAGTATTAACACTTCTAACTATACCTTGTACAGTAGCATAACCAAACCCATTTATACCTACCTCATGTGTAATTAATCCAATTAGGTGGTTCTCATACACAGAGGCTGTTGTATGGTCTTCTGCTATTGCAGGGGCAAATAACATATTAGCACCATTTGCGCCTGAAATACGTACTGGGGTACCATTAGCTAATATTTGGCCTGAGTCGTTTTTTCCGTAAACCCAAAATTCTTGGCCTATTTGTAAGGTAACATCTGCTTCTTCATTATAAAAACCTAAAGCACCGTTACCAGAATCATAGAATAATCTCCCATCAGCATACGCAGGAGTAGTACCATCAAAATCAATATAAGAAGCAGATAATGCTGAGGCTGTTATTGCTCCTGTAATTTCTACACTTCCTGTAATTATTTGATCACCAATAAAAGTATTTGAACCAGTAGTTGCAAATGAACCTGTATCAATAGTAGTTCCTGTAAATTCTTTTACATCATTTCCTGACCCACTACCATAAAATAATCTTCCATCAGTTACATTAAGGGCCATTTCTCCTTGCTCAAGTGAGGAAGGAGTTGAGCTTGGGGTTGCACTATTTTTTATTTTTATTGTTGTAGCCATATTTTAAAATGTACCTCCGTCAATAATAGAAACAAAAGAAGCTGATGTAGCTAATTTAGGTATAAAAAGAGATCCAGTACCATTTCGAATATCTTCCCCATCCATTTGGAGGATGCGTTGATAAGTATCTTCTATGTTTGTTCCTGTTAAATCAGGTAAAGCCATAACCTACTATTTTAACTCTTGGATTAATCCTTTAATTATTTGTTGAGTTTGATCTTCTTTTATAGTATATTTTTCAGTATAAATTCCTATTATATTATTTAACTTATCTTTTTTATATTCAATATTATTAATATTAATATCTTCTCTTAACAAAACTTTTAATAATCTATTAATATGTTTTTTAACTTCTAGATTTATTTCTTTATCTTCTTTTATTCCTGAGATATGAACTTTAGGAGTAGTTTCTGAAATTATTTGAGCGTCTTGTTGTTTAACTTCTACTGTTACTTGTTTAGATGCTGCTACTTTAAAGTCTGATGACCATGGAGTAAAATAAGTATCTTCAGCTATTACTTCTAATTTTATTTTACCTTCAGTAGATTCATCCAATAATCCTTTTAATTTTTTTATAGGTATTTGACAGTTCCCTAAGTTATCAATCTTTCCTTGGAATAACAAGCTAACTTCAGGAGATTCAATAATAAGTCTTGCTTGACTATTTTTTAAGGAAGCCCCTTCAAGTTGTATTTGACATTCAAATACCTCAGTTTTATCTGTGAATAATTTATACATTATAATTTTACTTTTAAGTCTATTCCTAATACTTCTTTAATTACCATTTCTATATCATGTATACGTATTTTAAAATCTTTTACCTCTTTAGTTTCTTTATATTCAATACCTTGAATCTTACATATAAGTTTTATAAATTTTTTCTTTTTTTCTTCTTTTTTAAAAAAATCTTGTATACTACCGCCTGCTCTTACAATATCTGCTATCTCTTCTACTAAAGCTACATCATCCCATTTAAAAGGAGAAGTACTTTGATTTGGAAAAGGTGTCCCATTATTCCATGCAAAATTAGCATTATCCCATTTAAAAGGTACTCTAGTTATCATTAAAAAGATCCTCCATCAATTAAATCAAAACTTCCAGTTACAGCTGATATTGTAGTACTACCTGTTATATTACCTTTTAAATTTAAAAGATTAGTTGCAGGATTAAAAGTAAAGTTAGAATTTCCTGATAAGGAACCTTTATTATTAAATTGAACTTGAGTATCAGAACCTCCAGGTCTGGGGAAGGTTTTCGAGTTTGCAATAGATTCCGAAACATTAGGAATACCTTCAATAGCTAAATTTTTATCTACTGTTACATTTTGTTGGAACTCAACATTTGGGGTAAATATAGGTCCTTTGTCTACTAAAAATTTTTCAGCCATTATAATATTTTAAATAATCTTCTTTTAAGTAAAGATTAAATCCTACCAATTGATTACGTTGTGAAGTTAATGTTACTATATTTTTATTAGTTAAGAATACCTGTTCTTTCACCCCAGTCAATGTCCATGGTAATTTAAATGGTTTATATAATTGCCATGCAATTTGAGAATTCCTATTTAATAATTTATCATAAATATCTTTTTTTATTTCAAGATAGATATTTTGGTTTCTTTTTACACAAAAATATCTCTCAAATTCACCTATCTTATAATTTTCTTCTGTAGGTAAAGTAGGAGAATATGTTGGAAGTTGTTGTAAAGTAGAAGATAAAGAATTTGATATGTTGAGGTAGGTTTCAACATTCTCTAAATTTGGATCTTTATTAATAGTACTCCCAGAAGGAAGATTACTACTATCTAGATCTTCATCGTATCCCACAACATCATATAAAATTAAAATATTTTCTAAATAAACTCCAGGAGGAGAGACTATTTCAGGAGGTATAATAAAAAATAATTCTTTAGGGATACCATCATTTGGGTTTTTCCCAGTAAAAAATCTCCCATTTGAGGTTGACCAATAAAACCCACTATAAAATTCTCCTGTGGCTAATTGAAAGGTATCCCCATACGTGTAAAGATTAGTTTTTATTTGAGATTTTGGATAATACATCTTAAACTGTCCAATCTTTTAGTAATTTTGGGTCTGTAGTCCAAGTGTAATGCCATGGTTCATTTACAGACTTACCCTCGTACCAAGACCAATTATATTTGAATCCATTCTTTTTAACCCATGTTTGAGCTGCTTCCGGTCCAATATCTACAGCTTTACCCCAACCATGATTTGAAGTACCTGGCCAAGCCACAGCGACTTCACCATTAGAATCTACTTTCTTTCTCTTAGCACCTTTAGTTGGCTTTACATCGATTTCATTCTTAATGGTTGCCTCGTGAGTTGGATCACCACCAGTTCGTACATATAAACCCCAGTCCATTATGTCATATTGTGTCTTATATGTTCTATATGCAGATGATACTTCTATATTGATGCCTTCTGCCGCAGCATCATTGAACATTCTTATAAAGTCTTCAGCAGGCCCACCTTTTAATAATTTTCTAGTTCTTTTACTTCCAGGAATTACCATTAATTGATCATCAGAAAGCCTACCATTTTTACCTTTATTTCCTTGTGGGGGTGATTTAGGTAAAGGAGTTTGTTTGGATTGTGCTGATTTCACAATATTTGTTATCCATTGTCTCGTAGTTAGTGGTGGAGAAGCAGAAGTTGATGAAGTTGATTGAACTGAAGGAGTAGATTGTGCTGTTACTGCAACAGTTTTTACTACATTATCTCCTGATATTTTAGGAATGCCTAAAGTTTCTAATTTAGTTACCCAACCATTACTATCAATAGTATGAGAAATTCCTTTAACTAAAAAATCTAAGTTATTTTGGTAACTTTGAGGAAGATATTCTTCATTGATTGTAAATTTTTCATATATCTTTACTCCACTTAAACCATCCATGGTTAAAGATAGATTAATAGGTATAAATCCTCTTCCATCATAGGACACTCCTGATGATTCTTCTTTCCCTAAAAGATAACTAAAATATTGATCAGATAATTCAGTATAATTATCAATTTCATCTTCTTTAACTATACCAATACCTCCATTAACTTGAATAAATAAATCATCAATAAATTTATTAAATTTAATTAGATTTTCCCCAAATACTTCTTTAGGATCTCTAGTAGGAGAACTAGAAGGAGAGCCAGAACTTACATCATTAGAAAAATTATCAGATAAAATTAAAATTCTATTTTCACATCCTGCATTTAAATGAGAAAATCTTGAACCATTAACTCCAGTTTGGTTTGAATCTTGGGAATTGGCGGTAGCAGCTATAGTTAATTCATTGGCAATTTCTTTTGTAATTTCAGAAGAAATAGAAACATCTTTAACAAAACTACCAAAATTATCTTTTAAGGTATTTACATTTATTTTATAAGGATTTTTGTTAATATCAGAAATTAAATTTTTTATACCAGGAATGTAAGTATTGTCTATAATTTTTAAAGTATTAGTTTCAGGATCACAAGTTACTTCAAAATCATTAACATTTCCTAAAGCTTTTTGGATACCCTTCATTAAAGAAGTTAAAAAATCATATAAAGAAAATTCATCATTTTGGTATGATTCATCAAAAATTTTTCTAATATAATTAAAATTAACTCTAATATGCATTAAATAACCAACATTCTTATATGATGCATCTCTAAAACCATCAATATATTGATTAAGTTTTGTAATATTGTCATTTGTTGATGTTGGGGTTATGGAGGATTCTCCTATAATTTCCATATTTAAATTTTTACCTTTTGCACTCACTAATAATGGTTTTGCTTTACTTACAACATATCCTGTATTTCCATAATTCTTAGGGTTACCTAAATAATCTACATATATTTTATCTCCATTTGTATCTAATTTATAAAATCTAAATAGATAATTTACTCTTGTAGGATTTACAGGTATTAAACATACTCTAGGATCTATAGAAGTATGTTGGTCTAACGTAAAACAATAATTACTGTCATAATCAGTAAATATCTTAAATACAGGATTTTTCTTTTTATCATAATATAATAGATAAGATTCAATAAATCTTAATAAAAAACCTAATGTAAAATAATGATTTGTCCCAACATTTCCTGGTCCTTCAGTATCTATTTCATTAAAATCTAATCTAACATATTCATTTGGAGCTTTTTGAGAAGGATCAAGACGAAGAGAAATATTTTGTTTTCCAAAAAATCCCTTAAAATCATCACTAAGTATTTTAGGTTGAGTTACATAATTTGGTTCGTAGAAATATCGCGCAAACCAACTTTGATCTGCCTCAATTTTTTTTTCCCAAAAAAGGAAAAAAGCTTCTAAAGAATTTCTAGTCTTCTTTCCTCCTCCTATTTCAGGAGAAGCAGCATTTCTTAAAGAGAACTTTAGTGATTCAACTATTTCTCCTATTGAAATAAGAGATATTGTAATATCATAAGATCCATCTACATTTAAAGACCAATTAAAGTTTTTAACATAAGCCAAAATTCCATCATAATTTCCCTCAAAATTTTTTCGGTTTTTTTCAATTTCTGAATATATATCATCTTGGGTAGGGGTAGGAATGGATGGATTTTTTCCTAGAAAGGTCTGAGCTATAGTATATATATTTTTTTGTGTGGTTTTGTTTCTATCTAAATAAATAGAATGTCCCCATTCTAATAAAACAGGGTATTTAAGTTTCATAAATAAAGTATCAATTATATCAAATTGAAATTTATTAAAACATTTTATTTTAACTGATGCCTCTTTTAAAGAACCTCTATTCAAAGATTTAATTTCAGCACTTAATAAACCAGGCATAGGGGATAGGCCAAAATTTTTATTAGAAGCCAACCCATATGCTGTATCAGATAAAAAAGCATTATTATAATTATTTAAAATACCTCCTTTTTTTCCATTTCCACTTTCAACACCTCCTCTTAAAATGAAATCACTAGCTAATTTATTATTTGCATAAGTTGCAGAAAGATTTAATTCTGCAGCTTTTTCTTGAGTTATATTTACTCCTGAGGTTAGTTGAATCCATGCTGTTTTACTTGTATAATATTGTAAATCTGAAGGGTTTTGGTTAGAGTATTTACCTAAAACTTCTTGTCTAACTTCTATTTGTTTTCCCACCCAATCAGAAAATGATTCTCCTAGTAGATTATTAGTTTTGCCCATAACTTAAACATTTTGATTTAAAGAATTAAAAGTTAGTTCAATATTTGAGGGATCAATTGGTATTCTTAATTGAGTCCCTTCAGGAATAAATAATGAATTTTGAGATAAATTAGAATTTGCTATAGATATTATCCACCATAAACTTGAATCTCCATAAAATTGTTGAGCTAAAATATCTAATCTATCTCCTGAGTTAGTTATAACATAAATATCATTATTTGACAAGACAACTTCAGGATATTTACTTTCAGCATAATATCTTTTATTGTCTGGGTTTATAAATAAAGGTATGTTTTTATATCTATTCATTATACATTAAAATATTGAGCATCTTTTCTAGGGACAAAATCATGTATAGGTTGAAAGTCCATTCCACTAATTTTTATATGTTTAGGAAGTTGTTCTCCAGCTTTTATTCCCCATCCCCCATCTAATAAACCTTCCATTTTAAATCCTTTTATAATTCCTGGTACTGATTTTAAGTAATCCCCCACAGTTAATTTAACATAAGTTCCTCTCATAAAACCTATTCCACTATAATCTGGGGAAACAATACCCGCAAGTTGGTTTAATTTTGTATAAATAGGTTTTAATTCTTTTTCAGAATGAGCATATATTGTAAATCCTAAAGAAATACTTCTATTAAATCCTCCATAAGCATAAAAACCTTCAGCTCTACCTACATATTTAGTTTCATTCCATGTAGAAGAAAAACCATCACTAAAATTATCAATATAAGCCCTAAAATATAAATACTCAGATTGTAAGCTATCATTATTTATAACTTCTATATAAAATTTAATAATATCATTACCTTCAAGCTTACTATTTTGATTTGTAGAAGTGTATAAATTAGGATTTGTATCTGAATCAGAAGTAGTTATTAAATAACTTACAGCTTTTGATCTTCCATAAGTAGAAGCTGCATCTGTAATAATTTTTCCTGCTTTATTTTCAGGTACATAAAGAGTAAGATTTTGATTAGTAGGTTTATTTTGAGCTAATTGTATACTTTTAAGACTAGTTTGAGTAACTGTAGGATTTGCATTTACCCTATTAGGCATATTTGCTGGAAGAGCGTTTTTTATAGAGGGGTCATTTATACCTCCATCTATTTTAGATATACCTAAAACTCTATCAATATTATTTGTATCTATCCTATTATCTTGGAAAGGGGGGGATATAAAATCTTCTCCTTTTTCTATTTGAGTAATAGGATCTGTAATTATAGGATTATTTTGTCGAGGTTGAAAATCCGGATTAGAGAGTTGGGTATTAGATCTTTGTGGGATATAAAATTTATCATTATAAGAACTTAACCAAGTAGAATACCTAGAAGATAACCCAAAAACTCTTTTCATACTACCGCTATCTATCCTATTATCTTGGAAAGGTTCGAATTCACGTCCTTTTTTTATTTGAGTAGTAGGATCTGTAATTATAGGATTAACAGAAGGAACTTCTCCAGGTTCTAAATTTGTTAATAATGAGGGTTGGGCATTAGATCTTTCTGGGATTAAAGTAAAATTCTCAACAAAACTTAAGTCTTGAAAATAATTAGAAGAGAATCCTAAAACTCGAGGAGTATTAGATGACCCTATTCTATGTTGTTGGGTTGGGGGGAGTGGAGATGTAGGTTGTATCTGACTTAAAGGATTTGTAATTATTTTACTAGAATCAAATGAAGAACTTTTAGCTGTGGCTCTAGTAATATCAGTAGTATTATAAAATGCTAACGCATCCGAAAAACTAATTTCCCCAAATGAACCATTAATATAAGTTTGTCTGATATCTGAATTAGGAGTACTTTCTAATGTAGGAATAGTTGAAGCAGTATCTGTTTTCTTTATAGTTGGATTAGATAATGGAATTATAGTTCTTATTCCCCCAGGTCCTCCTAAATACTTAAATAAGTTATTTGAATTTAAATCATCTATACCATGTAAAGAAGCTCCAGTAGGGAATATAGATTTATTCTGGATTTTACTATTATATAAAATAGTAAGCTTATTAGTAGATTCTTCATTGTATTCTCTAGTCAGTTGTAAGTACTTTCTAGTATCATTAAATAGAGGTAAAAGACCTTGCTTTTCAATATGTAATCCTAAAGCATTTCCTGCCACTTGTGCTATAGTATTAACAGGATTGTATAAACCAGATATAGGAGTTTGTCTATTTGGTTTACCTACAACTATAGGATTTAATAAAGATAAAGCAATTTGTTTGCTTATAAATCCAAATCCACTTAAATTTTTAGTATCAAATAAAAATTGGGTTAATCTTGAAGTATCTTTTCCACTTCTAATTAACGCCCCTTGTCTTAATAAAAAATCAGTCCTTGCCCCTTCAGGTTCTTCTGGGATATCAGTAGTAATATAAGGTTGACCACTCCAACCATTACCTCTTCTATCACCAAAAGATCCATCCCCATATTTAAGAGACTTAAGATCTGTTTTTAAATCAATTAATCCCATTTTTATTGTGGAGGATTATCTAAATATTTTGGTGGGGTTACTCCATCTAAATCTAATTGTGATCCTTCTAACATTATATTTGGAGTGTTTTCTCCTGCTGTGGTGTTTACTGTTGGATTTCCACCATTAAATCCAAAAATAGTTCCAATTTGTGTTAATTTGTTTAATAGTCCCATAATATGTTTTTGTTTATAAATATTAAATTTTATTGAATTTTTGCAGATGAAATTGACATTGCGGTTCCTAATTTTGTAGAATCAATAGAAATATTACTATCTTTATTTAGAATTTGAGTTAAAACATTTTCTATAGACATTAATTTATCTACTAATGGTTGTATGTTTATGGTAGGTGAGGAAACACTTTGTTTGTTATCATCTGATAATAAACCTGGGGCTGCTATGATATCATCATTTTGACGTTTGTTATCATCTGATAATAAACCTGGGGCTGCTATAATATCATCATTTGGGCTTAATTCAAATAATCCTCCTTCTTTAGTTGATATTTGAGTTTTACCCTTAGCCGGGGACATAATATCACCGGCTTTAGAAAATTTTCGATATAAAGCCATACCTCCCGCAGCGGCTGCTGCTATTGCTGCTATTGCTAAGATAGGTCCTATAATAGGTATCCCGGCTACAGCCATACCTGCTTTTAAAGCATATTTACCCACATCTACTAAAAATCCTCCAAGTTGTTTTATTCTAGTTTTAACAGCAGCAAATCCTATCCTATTTTCGGCTGCTTCAGTTCTTGCTTTTGCTCTTGCTCTAAGATTTTCTAATCCTAAAGATACTTTAGTTTTAGCTGTTGTGATTCCTTCTTGTATATTAGTTCTAATAGTTGCACCTAGGGTTTTATTTTTATAAAAATTAGCAGCTCTAGAATTTCTTACACTGTCTTTAGTCATCATATTTGCCGCTTTTTGAGCAACAGTAGCTTGTTGATCGGTTATTAAGCCTAATTTTTTAGCTATATTAATTCTACCTTGAGTAGTGAATATAGAAAACATATTTTTAAATATAGAACTAGTTAATAGTTTCCAAGTACCAAACCCAGCTATTAAATAGGGTAGAGAACCACCGGTAATATAATCTAATCCCTTAAATATTTGCCCAATAAATCCAACTATAGGACCTACTATTTTAGATATTTCAGCAAAAGAATCAACAACCGGAAGTAATGCTTCTCCTAAAGGAACAAATGCCTCTTTTAATTTTTCCATAGTTGCTTGAAATCTTTCTCCTACAGTTTGAGACGCTAACATATTAGAATATGAATTATCACCTGCTATAGCTCTTGCTTCTTCAATACTTTTTCCTTCTTCTAAAGCTTTATTAAATTTTTCTTGAACTTCATTCATAGAAGTTCCTAATTTTTCTAACTCTTCTTGTGTTTTAAGAGATTTAGCTAAATCTTCTCTATTCATACCTACAGCCTTAGCTAAAGCTTCTTGTTGGATTACATTCATCTTTCCAAATTCAGCGGCTGACCCTATATTTTTAGATATTTCTTCAGTTAAAGTAGATAAATCATTTGTTAATGCTGCTTCTCTAGCTTTTTCTAAATTTAGTTGCCTTCCTGTTATTAATTCAGCTGATAATTCATTTGATATAGAAGACTCAAAATCTAATAATGAACTTGCTATATTTTCTACTTCTGCTAAACTCATCCCTAATGCAGTTGCCTTGAAAATAGCTTCAGCTAAAGATTTACCTTGAGCATTAAAAGTTAATAAAGTAGCAGCTGAGGTTTTAGATATTCCTTCTAAGATTTGTTTTTCATTTAAGGCAATACCATATTGGTTATTAAGAGCTGCGGTTTGTCCTAAAAATTCTTTAGTTACATCCTCAGCATTTTCTCCAGTTAATAAGGATAAATCACTTATAGTTCCTATAGTTTCTGAGGTTAGACCTGCTAAATCCTTTAAGTCAGAAAAAGTTTCTAAATTTGCTTCACTAATAACAGCAAAAGTTCCATATCTATTATTTATTTCAGTAAAGGTTTCAGCTAAACCTTGGGTAGTAATATTTAATAAATAAGAAGAATTAGCAGAGTCATTTAACTCACTTGATAAACCCCGAGCCGCATCATAAGAAATACCAAAGTTTTTAGCTAATTTTCCTGCTCTTTCATCAGCACTGACCATAGCATCTACTATAAATCCTATAGCCATAACTGCTAAATCTAAAGGAGCAAAAGCTGAGAATAAATTTTCTCCTAAATTTGATACAAAATTTCCAGCTATTTTGAATTGGTTATTTATAGTTCCTATATCTTCTCCTGAGCTTTTTAAAACTTCAGCATATGATTCAGCCTCATCTTTAGCATCTGATATTCCTAATCTTTCACTTAAACTACTTAATCCTAATTTATTTAAAGATTCAGTTATCCCATCTGCTGCTGTACCAGTTAATCCTAATGCATTTTCAAATTTTTTAGCTTGTGTTATATTATCTTCTAAAGTCTCAGTTGTTTGTTTTAGATTATTGTCTTCATCCTCTAATAGAGCATTAATGTTTTTTAAAGCTAATTCTATTCTTTCTCGTTGCTTTATATCTTTTTCAGTATTTCCTAAAATATCTAATTCTCTTTCTAAAGTTGTTTTAGTATTTTTAGCTATTAATAATTGAGTGTCAATTTTTTTCTTGTTAGTTTCTAATTCTTTTAAAGAAAGTTTTGATATACCTGATTGAGACTTTTGAATATCAAATGCTATGTCTCCTAATTTTTTGTATATACTTGTAGCTTCATTAACCCCAGATTTAAAGTTTTTCATTTCATTAACTGATTCTTTAAATCCCTGAACTGCTGATGAAATATCTGAGGTGAATTCTTTATATTCTTCTTTAACTGCTTGGGCTATTTTTTTTAATTTTTCAAATTCAGCTACTGTGATTTTAGCAGATTGTGTGGGGAACTCATAAGAATCAAAATCCTCACCAATTTTAGATGATAATTTTGAAGTTTCTTCTAATAATTTATTATATTCCTTTAATTGATCTGAGTTTAAGTCCATTTGAATAAGATATTATATAACAATAAATATGGGAATATCATTTTTTTGATACCCCCACATTATAAGAAGTTTTATTGTTATTTTTTAAAAAATCAGGAATATTAACATTTCCCTTTTCATCAATTATGTTATGAACATTACTATTTTGGGATTTTTGGTATTCCTGAGTTTCTTTATCATACCATTCTTTTATTTTATTAAAAGTAAACTTTCTTAACCATATAGGCATATTATAAACTGTATTATAATCATATCCTCCTTTCCCATGGAAAACAATATCATGGATTTGTGAAAATAAATAAATTCTATAATCAGATGTCAGGCCAAAAAAAGGTAGTGTTAATAGGAACATTAACGTCCTCCTCTACGCTATTAGAATTTAAATATGGGAATTTTAATTCAATATCAGGTTGAATTTCTTTGATATAAGATCTTAAAGCTCTAGAGTCTCTGGCTAATAAATAATTATCAACAAATTCTCTAATATGCTTTTTATCAACTTCACCATTTACAGATGTTATTATATATTTCATTCGAGTTGAAATTTCAGGATTGGAATTTTTATTAATTTTTTTTAATCCTTTAATTTCTTGTTCTATCAATTTATCATCTTTTTGGGTTAAAAGTCTAAAAGTTATTGATGTATCAGAATTAGGTAAAATAAAACTAAATTCATTTTTACCTTCAATAGTAAGACTTTCATCTAAGTATTTAGCATTTAACTTAGATAAATCTATAGTAATTTCTTCTCCCTCATAATTAAACGTATAATCTTTACCATAACCTAATATGCGAGCCGCAACTAATAAAGCATTTTTATCTCCTATAAGTAGATCATCTAAATTAACTTTAGATACAATAAGAGATTTTAATAACTCATCAAGTACGGTGCCATTTTTAATATAATTTTGATTGGTTAGGATATCCTCTTCTTTAGCAGTCATATACTTCATTTCAATTTTACCGCTTGATAAAGGATTGTCTTTTGGATACAAAAAACCTTTTGAAGGTAACTCAATAGTTTCAGTTGGGAATTTAAATTCATTCATAGATTTTATTTTTTTAAAACGTTTTCTTATAATAAATATACATTAAAAAAGGAAAGCCCACCAAAAGTGGACTTTCTTTCAAAAGTATTTTAAAATTAAAAATTCAATACTGCGTAATCAATACCTAAAGTTATGTCTAACACAACAGCACTATTTTCTGTATCCCAAGCAAATTCTGGGAAACTAGCTGTTTTAATATATGCTCCTTTTAAGATCCACTCAGAAACAATATCACCTACAGGTCCTAAAACATTAAGAGTTAAATCTTTCTTATAGAAGTCAGAATAACCATCTCTACCTGTCACAGACTCATGATGTAATCTTACCCATTCCATTACAGCCTGAGCACCTGAAGGAGTAATAGGATCAAATAAAGTTAATGATACATCACTCCATTTGGATTTACCTTTAACTTTTCTTAACACATTTATATGGTTAAGAACTACTTCTCCATTTTCTATATTAAAACCCGACACTTTTTTAATCATGAAACTTGGAAAACCATCTGCATAAAGGATAAATCTATTGGCCTGTTTAGGCTCAAAGGCTGTAAAAAATATTTCGTTTGGATCTAATATTGCCATTGTATTTGTTTTTAAGTTTTATTATAAATATTCAGCTTTAAATTTTTTATGCAGGGAATTCAGCTCCTGTAGGTAATATATTGAAATCAAGTATTACAAATTCAGCAGTTCTAGCAGGTTGAATAAAAATCTGACCTACTAATTGATTTCTATCAATTACATCTCCAGTATTATTAGTATCATCCATTACTACTTTAAAAGCAAATAAACCTTGTCTTTGTTGTACACTTTCTAAATAAGGATTTACTTGGCTTAAGAAACTATTTCTTGTTGCTATTGTATTTTGATCAAATACTAAGTTATTTGCAATTTGTGAAATAAATGACTTAAGTGCAATTAACAATCTTCTAACATTTACTCTATCAAGTGCAGTTGCTCTAGTTTGCAAGGTCTTTTGACCAAATACTACAACTCCAGCATTTGGGAAAGTTGCTATTGGATTGACTTTTCCTTGATATAAAGTATCTCTATCAGTATTTGGTAATTTTCTTTCTGCTCTTACTACAGTTGATAAAGTACCTCTATTTAAACCTGCAGGGGCAAACCAAGGAGCTGCTATTCTATCATTAAATGCATATACTCCAGGGATTAGTGTAGAAGCAGGTACCCAAACTGCTTGACCTGTATCAGGGTCAACTACTTGACACCAAGGCCAGTACATCGCAGCATAACTTGTATTACGAGTACCAGCTTCAGTTACTGCTCCTTGAACTGTATCTCCATATAATACAGGATCAATAACTGCGATTGCATCCCCTCTAGTTTGAGTATTAGATATTAAAGTTGTTATAGTTGAAGTATGACCTGCAGCAGCATTGATCATACCAGGTAAAGAGATAACATTATATTGAAATTCATCTTTATTTGCTAATAATCCTAAAGCATCTGTATAGTCACTTCCTGTTAAACCTTGTGAATTAGCTGAAGTTATATTTTGATAATATCTATCTCCTCCTGCAATTGTACTAATAATGTCTCCTGATGCGTTCTCGAATGAACCACTTGCCACTACAGGAACCAAATTTGCATATTGAGTTTTTCCATTTCCTGCATTATCAAAATAATTAGGGGTTGGATTGTTTACTGAACTAACATAAACATATGAGCTCTTATTAGGATATGAACCTGACATTTGCAGATATGAAGAAGCCCCACTACCTTGTAATGTTAGTACTTGATCACCAATTATTTTAGATATGTAATTTTCTGAAAAAGGATCAAGTGAGATATTAGCATATGTTTCTAAGATGGTTTTCTCATTTGTAATGTCATTTCCTCTTCTAATTAAGAGTGTAAATGTACCTGATCCTGTACTAGCTTGAGAAATTTCCCATCTAATATTATCTTTAGATCCACTTTCTAAGGCTCCATTTGAATCTTCTGAGCTAGTTGAATTTTGAATAATTCCTTTTGAAATAGTTCTAAGTTCAAAAGCTATATCACTATTACTATTACTAATAGCAGTTGAAGTTGCAGAAGTAAAATTAGAGAAACCACCTGATACTACTCTAGTAACTAAAAGAGTTTCACCTCCTTCATTAAAGTAATTATAGGCGGCAATTGAAGTTAAGAAAGTATAAACTTGTCCTCCACTAGTAAAAGTAGTTCCAAATTTATTTTGGTAATCACTATATGAAGTTACCAAAGTAGGTACATAAGGAGCACCTTTAACTGTAGGACCTACTAAAGCAGCCCCAGCTTCTACAGGTGCGGGTTGGATAAATGACTGGTCGTTTTCTCTTGCAAATACACCAGGTGATACTATTTGTTCTGCCATTTTTTAATTTTTATTTTTATTCTAATTTTGTAAAATAACCAGATTCTATATCTATAGAACCATTACCATATTTTTGGGTTAATTGATTTCCAATTAGTTCTTCTTCTTCTTTTAATTTACTTAATTGATCAATTGCAGTTTCTTTTTGAAGTTCCAAATTTTGGATTTCATACTCTAATTGACCAAACTTAACAACTAATTGATTTTGCTTTTCTTGCAACAACTTCAGTGATTGAAGTTCTTCTTGAGATAACTTGACTTTATTGTTCATTTTATAAATATTAAAAAGATTTCAAAAACATTAAAAATTTATATCTGTGTTATTTGGATTATTTGTATCAATTTGATTTTGGTTTCCAATTTGATTTATATCTGCTACAGTTTCTATACCAAATACTACTTGTGATTTAGTTGACATTTTCTTTTGTGATAAAATATCTCTTTGAGGAACATCAGGAACTATATAACCATACATATTAATTCCAAATGTAGACTTAACTACTCTTTCACTTCCTTCACTTAATTCTATTGCAGTAGTAAATGAATCAATTCCTGCCTTAAATTTAAAACGCTCAGGATTTCCCCAATATGAATCTGCTGCATAATTTATAGCCTCTACTATTTTATTCATTTGTTCTACATAGTAAGTATAAATTACACATTCATATGAGATATTTACATAATCTGGGATTGTAACTGCATATAATTGCTTTTCAGGGATACGATTATTTAGAATATTAAATTTATCATAAGTGTTTCTAGTAGTATATTTACTTTGGAAGTAATAATAATTTAATGGATGATTGGCATCTAATTTAGTTGTAAGTTTAACACGATTAATATTATTTCGCTTAAACATTAAAATAGGAGCCATTATTTTCCCATTCTTATCTCTATAAAAGCCATCTTTTTGAACTGATTTCCATCTTTCAGGATTCCCATAAATAATAGGTACATTAATACGTTGCCCATTTTGTATCACATAAGGCTTAATTACCTCATTAAAGTAATACATAATAGATTCATCAACATCTTTAATACTTACAACTAATGGTTTTGTGGTATCATTTTTAAAAGAAATTTCATTTCCTCTATTTAACTCACCTGAAGTATTAGGATTACCTCTAGTAGTATCATAAGGATTAATAAGAGAGTTACTTATCTCCTTTTGAGTTTTGGGTATAGGAGTTTTTCCTTGATTTGCCATTATAATCTTTCTTTAGTTATCCCAACCTTATCAGCAGGTACAACATGGGTTTTACATATTATAGATACATTATACCCAAATTGTTCTAACCCAGGATTTAAAGGATTAGGATCATAAGGATAATCAGGATTTTTTCCTATAAAGTATTGGTTAGCATTTGTTTCATCTACTTCGTAGTAAGTATCATAATACATAATTATATCTCCCACTTCGGGTACTAGATTAGCATCTACTAAATCATCTCTTAAAAACATGAATGTTGTACCCCAAGCAAAATCAGGTCCAAAATCTGTTAAAGGTTGTGATTGGCCTTCTCTTTCTATTCTACAATTTAATAAAACAGGTTCAGCAAATATATAACCATTAGAAGATTCTCCATATAAATTGGTATAGGTTTCTTCAATTTTAATTTTATAATATGCAATTTGTTGAGTAACAACATCCCATAACAATTCTCGATTGATGTGTCTAAATAAACTTATATCACGTTGACGACCAAATAAAGCGCACATAATTATCCTATATAGATTGGGTAAGGTATTTTAGATAACTCTTTTTGAACATTATCTCCTTCTAAAGCTCTCTTTTCTAAAAGTTTACTTCTAGAAGTTTCATCTAAATATCCTCTTAATCTTTCTATTAAAGCTGCTTTTTCAGTAGTAGCAGCTGATATTAAATCAGCATGATTTAGAGTAACATCTGCATTAGGAATAGGTACAGTTTGATATTTACCTCGTACATAACCTAACATTTCTTTACATAAAGCTAATGTATATTCAAATATCCATTGTCTACCAATAGCATTAATTAAAGAATATGTAGGATTATTATAAGGCACATTAGATACATTAGTAGCTACTCCATTATATAAACTACCACTAAAGAATGGATTGTTTCTATCTGATTTTAAAATATAATCAAAATATAAAGTATAATTTTGAGTAGGTATAGGGAATATTCTTAATTGATTATTAATCAATTCAAATGAATAATTTGATCTTCTAATATTATCATTAAATTCAATAGCTTGAATCCTTTGCAAATCAAAATTTAAGGGCATCATTAAAAAATTTATCCCTGGGGAATAACTTCCAAAACCAAAGGCATCCATTAATCCTTGAGGATTAGTACCCACACCTGCATAAGGATCAAAATATCTTATAATAGGAGGAGCTTCTCTATAAAATATTCTTCTAACTTCTAAATCTCCACTAGTTATTCCTTGTTCAATAGCCCATGTATCTAAATCATATGTTTGAACATTAGCTGACATAGAGATTTCTCCTCTTCTCCATGTTACGTTACCTCCTACACCTGCTTCAGTACCATATTCATATGATAATCTTATAATAGAAGCTAAGTTAGGTCTAATCAGTTGATTATTTACAGCTGAACCAGTAGCCATACCTTCCAAATCTAAATAATTTTCAGATAGTTGGAAAGCATAAACCTCATTACCATAAGTAGTTATGGCTTCTTCAAATGCAGTATAAAAGTTTATATCTTGTAGTTCTATATCATTTAAAGGGTATCCTAATCTTCTAGAACAAAATACTGCTACTTTATCAGCATCATATTGAAATTGGGGATCATAATCATAAAAACCAAAAGGAGTATCCCCGGGGTTGAAAGAAGATGATCCAGGCCAAATAGGTACATTCATAATATATTATTAAGTAGTTGCTATAAAGTATTCAATTTTAACATCACTTCCAGAAGGAGTAATTTCTAAAGAGGTAACATATTCAGTAATATTAGGAAAAGAACTAACATCATTACTTTGATATATAGAAGATAAATAGAATGAACCTTTAGGGGCAATTATAAAACTAGTACCTTCTTCTTGATCATTTTTAACTTTTAATCGGCATGGATTAGTAGAAGAATAATTAGTAACTCTAGCATATTTTAAACTTGAAGTTACAAATTGACCTGCACCTGGTAATGATCCAAAAGTAGCTATTGTAGTTGTTGATCCTGAAGGGCAATTTATAATTCTATTATCTATATAATTGACTTCTGTGAGAGTTAAATTATAATCTGTACCTCTTTCAGTACCTTCAAGGTTTATTCTTTCTCTAATAAGAACGTTTAAATCTGCCATGGTTATGTTTTATAATAAATATTAAATTATTCATAACCTTTTAATAATTCAAATATTTCATTTAATGCCTCATGTCTATGATTTTCTCGTAAAATAATTTTATTTACAAACTGAGATTTTTCTAATTTTGCAACTTCATGAATTGCTGAGTCATTTTTGTATTTTAAGTCAATTTGTTGGCTATCTCCTGTAAAAATCATAAATGAATCTTTACCTAATCTTCCTAAACACATTTGTAATTGTTGTTTAGTTAAATTTTGGAACTCATCTATAATACAAATAGCATTTTCAAATGTTCTACCTCTAAAGTGAGTCAATGAAACTAATTCAATATTTTCCTCACTTTCCATTTTATTTAAAATATCAGGTTTATTATACACTTTTCGCATATTTGATCTGATAGGGACTAACCATGGTTCTAATTTCTCTTCTAATGAACCTGGTAAAAATCCATTATCTTCATTGGAAACTGTTGGGCGTGTTATAACAATTTTATTGATTTGTCTTTTAAAGAACATATCAAGCGCAACTTGTACTGAAAGTAATGTTTTTCCTGATCCTGCCTTTCCTATTACAAAACTAAAAGGTTTTTGATATATTAATTCTTTAGCTTGTTTTTGCTCTTCATTCAAAGAAATAGAAAATCTAATATCACCTTTGGGTGGAATCTTTTCAATATTTGATTTAGCCATGAAACTACATTTATTATAAATATCAAAAAAGGCCCCAAATCTGGAGCCTCTTATTTTAACTTAAGAATTTTTTTATTATTTGAAATTTATTCGAACCAGTTTATCTTTACCTGCCTCAACATGCATTTCATCATCTAATAATAATTCAAAATCAAATCTAGGATCTAAAGGAAGGACTAAGTCAACTTGAGAACCCCATCTAATTAAGCTAAATCTTTCATTTTGACACATAGGTTCTTTTTGTTCACTAACAAAATGAGCAATAACATTAACATCCTCATCTGCTATTTGAACCAAATCATAAGTATAATCTAACTTAGTAGAATATATAGTATTTCTCATTCTTTCATTATATTTTAGATACTCCATATTGTTAGGGTTAATAGCCATATCTAAAATGTCTTTTTCCGTTGCTAACATTGGTCTATTCATAGATTCTATAGGATCCAATGGTTTATATGAAAGAACTCCAGCATAAGGTATACGGTTTATATGAACGTCATAAAACGACATAAAAATACCAATTACCAAAGATGGTTTATTATATGTTTTATCTTGTAATACATCTTTTAAAGTATAATTAACTCCCTTAATTTCAACAATAGGATCATCTGCATCTTCTACAAACTTTTGATATAAAATAGTACCATCCGCTGGGGAGTAGAAATGTTGGTAGTCAATATAATTTGGCCTAAGAGGGTCTCTGAAGAAAAATGTATTTGATAATTCACTTACAGATAGTTTTGATAACTCTTCTACATCTGTTTCTAGCCAGTCTTCTAATGTTTTAGCCATTATAATAAGGTTTTATTTTGATCTACACGGTTCAAGTGGAAAATAAGGCAACTTAACATAGCACCTGATTTCATAAATTCTGATAAGTTAAAAATAACGGGTTCTAAGCCCTCATTAGCACAAATTTTTTCTAAAGTAAAGATTTTATTTCTTTCGGCTTCATAATCTTTATCTTTAATAGATAATTCAGAAATATTAGAAGCACATAAAATCATATTTCCCATTCTTACTGAATTAGTTAAACCTCCAAAAGCATCATCTTCATTTATGTCTATAATTTCAGTATACTTTTCTATAAGCGCTAACTCAGGTTTATCAAATAATTCCGTACAAATTAAAGTTTTGTTTTTAGTTAAAGGAAAAATAGAACAATCTAAATGATATAAATAATCTTCCATCATTTCCACTTTAATAATTTCCATATCAAAGTTTTCTTCCATCCACTCATATGATTCATATTCAGAACGAATACCATATCCACCAATATAAACATTATCTTTTAAATATTTAAGATCTGCTTCTCCTTCCCATTTATGGGGACACATATGAACATCATAATTCATCATTTGGAAAAACGATTTACCTACTTTTTCTTCTCCTTTTCTTGGGTCTGAGGTGAAGTTAGATAAAATAATATTGTTTGAGTCTTTAATATGAGGAAGATAAATCCCTAAATTAGCTACATAAACTTGATCTTGATATTCTCCATATGAAGGCATCAAATATACTAGAGAATCTCCTGACATAAAGTTATAGAGATCTAAGAATTGTCTATACGCTTTAGGTTTGTTAATTTTTAATTCTTCAGAAGACATTTCATTCATCCATACATTATTTGGATTTGAAGTATCTAGCGTAAATGGAAAATTCATTACATACGCAGGGATAGACAGTTGAGATGGGGTTTCTTTCATTTTTACTTATTTACTTATTTTAAACAGCTATAAATATAATAAGAAATATTAGGAAACAAAAAGAGCCTAGATTTCTCTAGGCTCTCTCTTTAGTTTAGTACTCTATTAAAGAGTGTTCAATCCTGCTACGTAGATTTTACCGTAAAATTCTGGTCTTAACATCTTCTTAGCATAACGAGTTAAGAGACCTTTTCTTGGAGTGAAGGTATCTGGATCGTATACTAGAGGAGTCATGATCAATGGAATGTACGGAGCAAAGGCAGCACCAGCTTCAAGGTATTGAGTACCTTTTAGACCCATTAAGATTGTATTCTCAGTCATGTATGGGTTTTTGTAAACTTGGTATCTGCTATTAAGCTGACCTACTTTCTGAACACCAAATGCATAAGACATCTCAGCTGCATCACCATTGCTAGTTGAAGCAAATCCTGGGATTGATTCAAGAATAGTTGCAATAGTTGGAGAACATACTAAGAAGTTAGCACCACCTCTAAGAGTTTTCTGGTGAATAATATTAGATACTTTTTGGATTTTAGTACCTAGAGTTTGGAACCACTGACCTTGTGAATTGTAGAATCCTAAATTAGTAGCAACACCTGAAGAGTTTAGAGAAATATTGTTCTGAGCCGACCATTGTTCAGTTGTTAAAGCATCACCAATTAACATATCAAGGATTTCCAAGTCAATTTCCATTGAAATGTATTCACTCATGATTGAAGTTAATTCAGCTTCAGCATCCAAGTTTTGGTAAGCATTAAGGTCTTGTGCAAACTCAGGAGTCCATACAGCCTTTAGCTTTTTAGTTTTAGCAACAATAGCCTCTGACTTAAGCTTAACGTTAATTTCTGGAATTTCAAATGTTCCTGTTGCATTATTAGCATTAAGACCAGTGTTATTATCTTCAAAGTCACCTCTGAATTGATCAGTTGGTTGAAGTTGGAATGAAGCAGTAACATTTGAATAAGAAGCTAATTCAGCGCCTAATGAGCCTGTTAAAACAAAGGTTACATTAGTTCCACTAACTTTAGTAAATGCTGGGAGGTTATTAGCTTCGTTGAAGTCTGAACCAGATGCAATTAAGAAACCTCTAGCTGCTTTTAAATCAGCATTTGTACCTGCAAAGTCAATAGTAAGAGTTTTATACTCATCTGCAGCGGCTGAAGCTGAGAAATTTGAGTCAAAGTTAAAATCAGCCCATGATGCGGTTGCTACTGTAGCATCAAGATAAGATGAGGTATTATTAGTAGAGTAAGTAAATCTACCTGCTCCATATAAACCATCAGTTGGATCACCTGCAGCATCAGTTACACCATAGGTAGAACCATTACCAAATACATCACCACCTACGTTAAATGGAGTGTTAACACCACTTATAGCTTTAGAAGTGCCATATTGATAATCAAGGAAGAATACAAGACCTGAAGGAAGAGACATTGGTTGAACTGAAACGAAGTCTTTTGCTGCGATTTGACCAAATACCTTTCTTACAAGTGGAAGAGCTACACCAGCCCATTGCTCACCTGTTCCTGCTGTAAAACTACCTACAGATGAAGTACCACCACCAGTTTGTGATGATTCTACTACTAATTGTTTTGCTTGGTTTTCAAGCATAAGGGCCATGTTTGATTTATCATGTTTTGATAGGCCCTCTAAAAGTCCTGTTCTTTCCCATTTTTTAGCAAGTCTAACTGCATCAGACTGTACATTTTTCCATTGGGCAGAACTCTCTAAAAGAGTTTGTAATTGATTTGCCATTTTGTTAATTTAATTTAATTATTGAATAATTCCTGCTAATTTTTGCATTCTTAAAAATGCATCATTTGATTCTAAGATTTGACGCTTAGGAGCATTTCCTGCAGGTTTTGAAGCCATACCTAATGATTCCTTAAGTGGAGAAGCAGTTTTTGCTTTTAAAGACTCACTTAATGTTTCATATACTAGTTTAACTTCTTTTACAGTTTCTGCTTTATCAAATGTAGATAAAACTTTTACTTTTTGTGATTCAGTTAAATTTTTACTTCTGAAGATTTTGTTGGTATAAAGAAGTTTAGAATTTAAAAGATTAATTTCATGAAGTTCAGATCTAAGTTCTTGAATTACTTCTTCAGCTTTTTCAAGCTCTTTGTCTTTTTTCTTCATTTCTTTTAACCTTGGATCATCTGAATAGATATAATTCCCATCCCAATCAACACCTACTAATGTAGCAGGTTTATTAGTTTTAGGGGCTTCAGCTTTTTTCTTTTTTAAGAAATCAAGTAAACCTTCTTTTAACTCTTCTTCTTCATCTAAAGAATCCATTTCAGATAAAAGTTCATCAATAGACATTTCTTCATCTTCCATCTCTCCACCCATTTCATCATCTTCAATTTCAAGGTCGATTTCTTCATCTTCCATTTCACCTCCGAATTTTTCACCGGCTTCAAGCTCTCCAGCAGCTACCATGTCTTCGATTACATCTTCAATAAGTTTTTTTAACTCATCTTCAGACATATCATCTAGATCCATGTCTTCTTCTTCATTTAAAGAATATTTATCTTCAGCTTCATCAGCTTCAGACATTTCTTCTTTTTCTAACTCTGCTAAGATCTCGTCTAGATCCATTTCACCCATCTTGTCTTTTCCATACCCTTCTTCCATTTCTGCCATAGAATCGTCATAAGCTTCATCCATTTTGTCTTCAGCTTCATCCATTTCTTGGAGTTT
>Ga0208161_1000449_pt1 | contig 23443 bp, 26 predicted proteins | sample CB_VirMetaG_3_FD_184538 | JGI IMG/M metagenome (GOLD analysis project Ga0208161, IMG submission 184538) | Freshwater to marine saline gradient viral communities from Chesapeake Bay - CB_1508_1S Viral MetaG (SPAdes) (version 4) | ecosystem: Environmental > Aquatic > Marine > Coastal | place: USA...
GAACCGAAACTATCGAAAGCTATTCCCACCCAGCAACTAAAGGGATTGATCAAGGAGGTAAACGTTCCGATGAATTAACTCCTGCAGAATTAGATATGAGAATATTTGCTAATTCAAGAAGGGGTACAGCAGCTAAAAAAGGATTTAAAAGTACAGATGGAACTTATAAGTACTTAGAAGAAGAAACATCAACTAAAAGGTAATGCCTACAATTTCTAAAGCAGATCTATATACGGGAGTCACTGCTTCTGCTAATATTTCCTCAAACGCAAATTTTGAGTTAAGAAATAATGCAGGAAATATTTATTTTTCTATTGAAGGACAAAACGATACTGCTTTATTTGATACTGCTACTTTTACTTCTTTAGTTAATTGTACCGTAGTATCTGGTTCTAAAAACGCAGCTTTTTCAGTCACAGGACCCGCTACAGCTTCATTTACCCTTGATATAGGAGGCTCTACTATTGTTAAAGACAATATAAAATTCCGAGCAACCAATACTTTAGTATGTAATCAAGCAAATCCTGTTACTTGTTCTTATTTCGGAATTGATATTACGTATTAAATTTCGTCATATTAACTTCATACTAAGGGTTGGCTTTGCAGTCAGCCCTTCGTATATTCATGGGGTAAGATTGAGAAAAAAGAAAAAACCAAAATTCAATTATTATGAGTGATTTAATGTTCCAAGCAAACCAAGAAGTTGAGTTCTTGACTGATGAGCAAATTCGCAAAGCTTGTCCTGTTGCCTTTAGTGAAAAGGCGAGTGGAGAAGTAAGTGAATATTACACACACATTCCAACTAACCGTGTTATTGATGACATGCGTGAGTTGGGTTGGGGTGTTATTGAAGCAAAGCAAGTTGCAGCTCGTAAAACAGCAACTCAAGGTTTTCAAAAACACATGATTGTTTTCCGCCACCCAGATTTGATGGTTGAAGGAAAAGATGGTGATAATGTTTGGCCTCAAGTGATTATGACGAATTCACACGATGGTAAGAATTCGTTTACGTTCCAAGCAGGAATGTTCCGATTTGTTTGTTCAAATGGGTTGGTAATTGCCGATGAGGAGTTTGGTTCAATGAAAATTCGCCACATGGGTTATGATTTTGAAACCTTGCGTGAAACTGTTAATGAAATGGTTGAGAAATTGCCTCTCACTGTTGAAAGCATGAATCGTTTCAAGAGTACTGAATTGACTCAAGACCAAAAGTATGATTTGGCTCGTAAAGCCCTTGAAACTCGATTCAAAATTCAAGAGGATCAAAAAGTTGATCAAGTTTACAAGATTAACTTGGATGAGTTTTTGACCCCAGTCCGTAAAGAGGATGCAGGTAATGATTTGTGGAGTGTGTTTAATCTCGTTCAAGAGAAAGTTGTTGAAGGAGATTTCGAATACATTTCAGGTGTGAAATTGCGTAAAGCTCGTAAAATTAAGAACTTTAAGCAAGATTTGGATGTAAATAAAAAGCTCTTTGAAGTTGCAAAGGAGTTTGCAGCATAAGAGCAGTTGCCATGTTGTTTGAGGGGGGAGTTGCCAGCTCCCCCCAATAACGCTAATATTTAAATCAAATGAATCAATCAGTCGAAGCAATTTTAGAACAAGCAGACATTTATGGTTTGCGCAGTGAAGTCAGAGCAACAGCAATGGCTATTGTACGTGAAAATCCATCCCTTCCTACGGGCTCAGCATATATGATGGCAGCACAAGAGTGGGACGTACTCTAAGCTGCTTTTGCCGGTGTGGCGGAATTGGCATACGCGCTTGACTTAGGATCAAGTTATTGGGGGTTCGAGTCCCTCCACCGGTACAATTAGTCATATTAAAGTCATCTAATATTTATAGATACATTAGGCACTTTTATTATCTTCATGGCATGAAGAACATGATGAAAACATATTTGAGTTTGCTCCCAGGTGAAACCAACGAAATTAAATTTATGAGTATGTGGTTTAATTGGGTTATTATTAGTAAGTTATTTACATTATTTTTGTGAATTTTAGAAAAGTAAATAACCAAAAGGTAAATCCTGTTAACTACACAGCTAAAATTATACAGGAAAATCCTTTTGTAGAAACCCACATTGGAACTGATTCACAAAGAGTAGGAGAAAATATTAATTATGTAACAGTAATTGCATATCGTTATCCTATGAGAGGTGTTCATTATATTTATTGTAAAGAAACATTTCCTCCTATTAAAGATGATTGGAGCAGGTTATGGTTGGAGACAGAACGCACTATGCAGGTTGCAGAACTTCTATCAGATAACCTTCCAGGAATTCGTTTCGAAATTGACATGGATTATAATAACGATGAATATTTTATGAGTCATAAACTGGTTTCAGCAGCGAGAGGGTGGGCAAGATCTTATGGTTATAAGGTTAATATAAAGCCTAATAAGCAAATCGCTACACGAGCCGCCGATTATCATTGCAGATGAATTACTGGATATATACAACAACTTACAACAACCTAGAGGTTAATTATATTTATGTTCGATAATGGACATTAACAAAATATTTGGGACATTTGGTTCCTCTTCTAGAGATGATAATGGGTTTGAACAGCCCTCATTTTTGTATGCTTATAGATCAGACGAAGAAAATCATCCTAGATATTATATCAAGATGTTTATTAAACTAGTACTTAATTATACTAACTATAATACCCAACTTATTAATTTTTTTGGTAAAGCTGATCCTGAATTAGATATTAAAGAAATAACCCAAACTGGGGAAGCAATGTTATATGAAAGAGCCCTTCAACATTTAGAAAAAATTGATGTTCAAGACAAATATCACATTAAAATTTTGTTTGAAGAGGCAAATGGTAAGCTTAAAGAGTCATTAAACAAATCATTAAAATATTTTGAAGGAGAAGAAGAGTATGAAAAGTGCGCAGTTCTTAAAAAATACCTTGATTTCTTAAATTTTTCATCATAACTTCAGTTATAAATTATAAAACTATGCATTATAGACAACACATCCAACGCAAACTCGAAAATCTCGAAGCAAAGTTGAAACATATCGAATTTCACAATGGTAGAAACAATAAACAAGAGATTGAATCTGCCCGTAGAGAATGCGAAGATTTGGTAGAAGAGATTAAAGCTACTATTGAGCGCGAACCTCAAACATCTAACGAACTTAATAAGTACTAAATGAAACTTACAGCTGAGCAAATTCAAGCAAATTGGGAAGAATTCTGCGATAATATTGAAACTTATATCTCATCACCTCGTAAAGAAAAACTTCTTGAATTTTATGAAAAATATGCCGAACGCATTATGATGATGCCTGCTGCTCACAAAAAAGAATATCATAATGCTTTTCCGGGTGGTTATGTAGAACACGTAAATAGAGTTGTTCGTTGTGCTCGTAAACAAGCCGAATTGTGGAGTGCTGAAGGAGCTGATATGTCTACTTTTACTGAGGAAGAATTAGTATTCTCTGCTATTAATCACGATTTGGGTAAAATGGGTAGTGAAGAACACGAATCATATATTCCTCAAACAGACAAGTGGAGAAAGGAAAAACTTGGAGAGGATTATATGTTTAACAACCAAGTCCCTTTTGCATCAGTCCCAGATAGAGGATTATACTTACTTCAATCTCACGGTGTTCAATATACTTTTAATGAGATGCTCGCAATTCAAACCCACGATGGTTTATATGATGAGGGAAATAAAAAATACCTCTTTGCATTCATGCCAGAGCAAAAACCTCGTACTTCTCTTCCATTTATCCTTCACCAAGCTGATTTGATGGCAGCCAGGATTGAATTTGAAAGAGAATGGTTGCCCAAATTTAAAAATTCCGTGCCCCCCCAAGAGGAGAATTTTACATTGAAAAAAGAAATTAAGAAATCTACTAAAGACAAAGCACTCTCACAGCTTGAAAGTAAAGGTCTTATGGATTTATTTGATAAATTATGATAGAAACAGTCGTCATCAGTATATTAGGGGTTTTGGTTGTGGTCTTAGGATTCACAACCTTCAACCTCTTACGTAAAAATGAAAAACAAGAGGATATACTCGCAGGGTATATTACCTACTTGGATCAATTAAGTAGAATTATAGAAATCTCTGATGAAAAGCTCAAGAAAATAGATGAACGTGGAATCTTTAAAAGCGATGACGAAATAGGATTTATGTACGAACAGATTAAAGAACTTCAGAGAATTCTATCCAACTTTAGGGTAGATAAATTATGAGTGAAGAAATAAAAAGAAAAAGAAAAAAGAAGTCAAAAAATCAATATTTTACACAAGCAACAGAAGATGCTATAGTAAGATATAATAATTGTACTGACCCCGAAGAGCGTAGTGAGATCTATCGTAAGGAGATTCATTATGCTTTTTTTAAACTAACCGAAAATATAATTCACACCTTCAAATTTTATTATACAGAAGTTGAAGAAATTGAACATCTTCAACATGAGGTAATTACATTTTTGTTAGACAAAATCCATTTATATGATCAAACACGCGGAGCAAAAGCATTCTCATACTTTGGGACAATTGCTAAACGATATTTGATTATACAAAATACTAAAAACTACAAAAAACGAGTAGATAAAGCCCCAGTCGAGGAATTATATCACAACTTAGAGTATTCATATGATTTAGATTATAATCCTCTAGAAAAAGACCATCTATCAGACTTTATAGATGATTATGTATATTATTGTACTAAAAATATTTACAAATTATTTCCAAAAGAAAAAGATGCTATGGTAGCAGATGCTATTTTAGAATTATTTAGAAAAAGAGAAGTAATGGATATTTTTAATAAAAAAGCTCTTTATTTGTGTATTAGAGAAATGGTAGATGTTAAAACCCCCCATATTACTAGGATAGCAGATCAATTAGGAGATATATTTAAACATCATTATTTATTTTACCAAGAACACGGGTATACAAAGTTTGATTAATTCCATATTTATTAACATGGGACAATTGGATAAAAATATATTCGGTAAAAAGAAATTCTCTGATATTTTAGAGGAAATCTACAACAACCAGAAGAAAAAAGAGGAGCAAATTTCTACTCTTATCTCAGAATTAAAACCCCTTATTCAAGATATTGGGGACGCCACACTAGTTGTTCCCCTTTTAAAGGAATACCTAGAAATTTCTGTTAAAAACGACGAGCAACTCATTAAAATGGCTACTATTGTACAACGTGCCGTCCAAAATGAGGGAAGTGATGATGGAAATTTTGGTATGACAGAAGAAGAAAAGGCACAACTATTAAATGAGGTGAAGAAATTCAACGAGGATAAGAAAAAGTAATGGCTTTAAAGTTTGGTCCTTCTAGCATAAATCCTATTTCTCCTAATCCCCCACAGGGAAATGGGAAAAGTGTACAAGATGTTAGGGTAAAGGATATAGTTTTAAGTCCGAATCACCCTAAATTTGAAGACGTTGGGGGTTGGGCAGGGTTAGGGACTATATTCTATGACTCAACCTCTTCTCCGGGTTTAGGATCTCCTAGTAAAACTTTAAGCATAGCTAGACCTTTTTTTTCAAATTCAAAATTTTATCCTTTAATTAATGAAATAGTAGCTATAGTTACTATGGCTGATCCCATTGAATCTCAAAACCCCTTAAAATCATCCCAAAAATTAGCTTATTATTTCCCACCCGTAAATTCATGGAATAGTGTTCACCATAATGCCCTTCCGGATTCCAAAGTAACTAATCCTGTGTCTCCAAAAAAGAATTATCAACAGGTTGAAGCTGGGGGTGTGAATAGAGATAGGGTAGAGGAAACTTCTATATTTTTAGGAACTACTTTTAAGGAAAAAGCGCAAGTTCCTCCTTTACTCCCTTATGAAGGAGATCATATTTTAGAAGGGAGGTGGGGGAATACAATAAGGTTAGGAAGTACTGTTAAACATCCTGATATGCCTAACAAGTGGTCTAATGTAGGTGAAGAAGGAGACCCTTTAACTATTATTAGAGTATCTAATCCTAGTCAAGTTTCTTCCACCCCAGGGTGGGTCCCAACTTTAGAAGATACTACTAGTGATTTATCTTCTATATATTTAACTAGCACTCAAAAAATTCCTTTCTTTCCCTCTAGTTTTAAAACAGATTCGTTTGGAAGGCAAGATGCCTCCCCTACTTCTCCTTCAGAATACCAAGGAAATCAAATAATCCTAGACTCAGGGAGACTTATATTAAATTCTAAATCTGATGGGGTATTAATAAGTTCTCCTAATATCATTCATCTGAGCGCAGGATCTTCAGTGAACTTAGACTGTGGGGATAAAATTGTGCTATCTACAGGAGAAATTTACTTAATTGATCGTAATGCTGAGGAAAGGGCAGTTTTAGGAGATGCTTTAATTTTAGAACTTCAAAAACTTATCCCGGCATTAGAAGGATTAGCTAAAGCTTGTACAGTAGCAGCTGCTGGTCCTTTCCCAGTGGCTTCTTTAGTTTCTATTGGTCCTGCTGTTGATGGTGCTTTAAAAGAATTTAAAAAAGCTATAGTTGGGAATAATCCTAAAATCTTATCTAAAAAAGTAAAACTTAAGTAATGGAGTTCCCTTTAGAAAGATATAATTTAAATAGTATATATAGTTTAAGTAATGGGTATTATATTGATATTATCTCTAATCCCCAAACTAATAGTTATTCTATAATCTCTAAAACCCCTGAGGGAGCCAGGGTAATAGATCAGATTACAGCAGCTCAAATAGAAAACTATCCTAATATAATATTAAAAAATGGCACTTCCCCAATTCAGATACGTCAATCCTTAGATAGTGAGATATCTTTTCTCAGCCAATTTTTAAACGTAGGTAATCTTTCTATAATAGAGATTATTAAAAAACAAACCCCTCCTTTACCTAAAAAAAATTCCCAATTTAAAATAATAGGAAGGGTTGCAACAATAGACGGAGATCCTATTACAAGATCTCAAATTAAACCTACTTTTATTAGTTTCCCCAAACCACCCCCTATTCCCTTCGATGCCCAATCCCCCTCAGTTGGATTAGAAGCTAATTTATTAGGAACTGCTATAGTTGTACCTCCTGTTGGTGTAGATGATGGAGGAAATTTTACTATAGAATATTTTGGTGAAGAGGAAATAGACTTTAAAACCTCATATATTGAAATCACAGCCAATAGTTTTTTTCCTAAGACTATAGGACCTAAACTAATTAAAACAGGCGAACAAACTCTAACAAAAAAATCCCTATCCACTAGCTTTAAGACTTCTTTAAGTGAAAAAGATTTAAAACTTTCCCAACAAGAAAATGGAAACTATAAAGCAGTCATAACCTTAGAAAATAGGGACACAGGCCAAATAGTTACAGCAGAAGGGATTAGTCTCAATAGAGAAACTGCTAAAAACATAGCTAGATCTAATGCTGAAAAAAAGTTTACTGATCTAAATTCTGAAACTGAGGTAGAAGTAATAGATGTTTATGATGTAGGAAGAATTATTCTAGATTCCACAGAATTAAACTTAGAGAAAGAAGAAGCTAAAATTCTTCAACAAGTTCAAGAAATTGAAAATTTTGAAATTGAAATAGCTGGGAAGAGAGGGTTACCTTTTGAGGTTAAATTGACTAATATTTTTAATAAACAAAAGGAAAATTTAAAAAGAACGTTATTTCCTGCTATATTAGTAATTATAGCTAAATTTGGACCCAACATAGTTCATTCTATTTTAAGCGGGAAAATTAATCCTTTAGAAGATAAAGTATGTCCTTCTAAAGAAGAACTTCAAAATGCTATAAATAAAAGAAATCAATTAGTAAGGCAATTAAATAATATATATAAAATTGTTCGTACTATTGCTAAAGTGTTAAAAGTTACTAATGCCTTAGTTTTAGGTCTGAAGATAGGATTAACAATAGCACAAGTTCTTTCGGCAATTCCCACAACTCCATTTACCCCCTTTGGCCTTAAACCATTTTACTCAGGTTTAACTGAAAAGGCTTTTAAGACAATAGATAAAAGATTAGAAATAGCAGGTATAGCAGTTACCATATTAACTATAGTTGCTGCTACTATAGGAGCTACTTTAGCAGCTATAATAAGGTTATTAGAGAGTTTAGACTTTATGATACAAGATTGTGCTCAACAAATCAATGAACAAGGAGAATTTACCCTCTCCTTTGTAGAAATTAATAATGAATTAAATAGTTTTGTAGATCCTACAACAGGACAAATAGATTCTACTATTGATCCCTTAACCGGAGAACCCTTACCTTATAAAGGATTCACTTTTGAAATTAAAGTAGACACCAGCCAAGACTTTCAATATCCTAAAAGATATGCTATTGCCCGTAATATACAAGGAATACAAGTATTAAGAAGTGAGTCATCTTTTGCATCTAATCCTGATGTTCTAATTGAAGAATTAAAATTTGTAATTGACAGAGATAATTTAAGAGCCGATTAATTAGATATTTATAAACAATGAAACAAGATTTATTAAAAAAATTAATTAAAGAAGCAGTTAAGGAAGCCATCCAGGAAGAATTAAAAGATATCCTTCTTGAAGCAGTTCGTTCTCCTAAACAAACAGTTGTAGAAAATATTCAACCACAAAAAGTAGTTGATGGTCCATCTATGAGTTCAAATGAAAGAAGAGCAGCCTATCAAAATATATTGGGTGATATGACTGCAACTTTTAACTCCCAACACATAGCTCAACCTTTTAACCCCCAAGGTGCCATGCCTGGAGGAGATCTCCCAGCAGGAGAAGTAAATATGTCTCAAATAATGAATTTAATGAATAAATAATGGCTTTTATAATTTCTAGTAAATTTCCTGTAGATACTTTACCTGATGTTGCGGTAGGGGTGTCTATACCTTTTACTGGAAAGGCTGTATTTAATCAAACATTTATTACAAAAGACCAAATAAAATCTAATTTAATTAATTTTTTTCTTACTAATAAAGGTGAAAGATATTTAAATCCTGGGTTTGGAGGAAATTTAAGGGCGACTTTATTTGAATCTATTTCTTCTAATACTTTAGATGGATTAGAAACCCAAATTAAAGACCAACTTGAAATTTTATTTCCAACCGTAACAATAGAAAACTTAGAAGTTACATCATTTCCTGATGATAATGTAATTAGTATTAATTTAAAATACCAAGTATTAAATCAGGCTTTAGACGAAATACAGATTAATTTTAACTCAGATGGCATATAATTCGAGCACACCAACTCAATCTAGTGGTAATAATAGAGCTGATAGAAATATAAGGTATACTGATAAGGATTTTAATAATTTTAGAAATTCACTTATCGAATTTACTAAAACTTATTTCCCAGATACTTATACTGATTTTAGTCCTTCCTCTCCTGGGATGATGTTTATGGAAATGGCTGCTTACGTAGGTGATGTTTTATCATTTTACCAAGACAATCAAATCCAAGAAACATTCACTCAATATGCCCGTCAAACCTCAAATTTATATCAATTAGCCTATATGATGGGTTATAAACCCAAAGTTACTGGGGCAGCAGTTGCTGATGTTTCTATATACTGTGTTGTTCCTGCTAGTGGAGACAACCCAGATTGGAGTTATGCCCCAACAATTCCAACAAATACTACAATTACTTCAACCATCTCAGGACAATCTTCTTTTGTTACTCAAGATTTTGTTGATTTTGCAGTATCTAGTTCAAATTCACCCACAGAAGTTTCTGTGTGGTCTGTTAGTGGTGACGCCCCTCAAGAATTTTTACTTAAAAAAACAGTTTCTGCTTTGTCTGCTGAAGCTAAAACTGCATCATTTACATTTGGGTCTTATGAAAAATTCCCTACAGTAACAATACAAGATAATAATATTATAGGAATTACAAGTTGTACTGATGGAAGCGGAAATAATTGGTATGAAGTTCCTTATTTAGGTCAAGAAACAATATACGTTCCTCAACGTAATGGGGGAACTGATACCCCTTATTTGTTAAAATTATTAAGAACTCAAAATAGATTTTCTACTAGATTTTTATCTAAAACTCAACTTCAATTACAATTTGGGGCAGGAGGAGCAACCGCTACTAGTGATTCAAATATTGTTCCTAATCCTTCTAACGTAGGAAAAAACAATTCTAATTTAAATGCTTTAACAGCATTTGCTCCTGATAATTTTATTTTTACAAATACTTATGGCTCCGCTCCCGTTAATACAACTTTAACAGTAAATTATTTAAAAGGGGGTGGGATAAATTCAAATGCAGCAGCTGGAACACTTACCGGGATAAACACGTCTGGGGTAACTTTTGATAACAGCCCGGCCGTAGATACTTCTGATGTATTAGATTCTATAAGATGTACAAATGAGTTTGCTGCTTCTGGGGGAACCTCTGGTGATACCCCTGATCAAATCAGAGAAAATGCTCTTAGAATGTTTGGTACCCAAATGAGAAGTGTAACCCAAGATGACTATACAGTTAGAGCTCTTAGTATGCCTGGGATTTATGGTTCAGTAGCAAAGATTTATGTTGAACCTGAAAAAATAGAAAATTTAACTCCCCATGCTAGACCTGCAGTATTAGACATGTATGTTTTAGGATATAATGGGAACAAAAATTGTGTTACAACATCATCTACATTTAAAACTAATTTATCTACCTATCTATCACAAAATAGAATGGTAAATGATACTGTTACCATTAAAGATGGATTTGTAATTAATATTGGAGTTGATTTTACCATAGTAGCTCGTCCTAATTATGCTGGGAATGTGGTGATAACTAAATGTATAAATGCTTTAAAAGATTATTTTAATATAGATAAATGGCAAATTAACCAACCCATTTTTATTACTGATATTTATACAATGTTAGATAGAATTGAGGGAGTACAAACAGTAAAATCTGTAGATATTTTTAACAAATCTGGAGGAAATTATTCTATATACTCCTATGATGTAAGAGGAGCTACAGTTAACAACACAGTTTTCCCTTCCCAAGATCCCTGTATATTTGAAGTTAAATACCCTGATTCTGACATAAGAGGAGCAATAACAAATTTCTAAGATATGGCCATTTATAAAATATTCCCAGAAAAAGATGCTACTTTATATTCGGCATATCCTGCTCAAAATACAGGAATGGATGAAATTTTAGAAGCTTCTACAACTTTTATACCTGATAGTCCACAAGCTAGTAGATTTTTAATTAAATTTTCTAATAGTGAAATATCTAATGTAATAGATACTAAAATTAGTGGTTCTGTGACAGATCTTACAGGATCGTTACTAACTGAGAGTAGAGCATTTGAAGCTTATTTAAAATGTTTTATAGCAGATATAAGTGGTCTTAATACTGATACTACTCTTGAGATTTTTCCTTTAGCTGAATCCTGGAGTATGGGGACAGGAAAATATAATGACACCCCTAAAACAGAAAATGGATGTTCTTGGACCTATAGAGTTTCATCAGGATCAACCCCTTGGACTACTTCAGGATTTACCTCAGATACAACCGCTTCTTTCCTTTCTGATAATCCTGGGGGTGGGGTATGGTATACAGGGTCAATTGGAGGTCTTGAGGTAACTCAATCACAGGTATTAAGTTACGCTGATGATAAAGATTTAAATGTTAATGTAACTAATGCTATAAGATTATTTAATAGTGGAACTATTACAAATGAAGGTTTTATTGTAAAACAAGATTCCTCTACAGAATTTTCAAGTTTAAAAAGTTCAGTGGCTACAATTAAATATTTTTCTATTGATACCCACACTATTTATCCCCCTCAATTAGAATTTAGGTGGAGAGATTATACTTTTGACACAGGTTCTTCCACTAACACAATAATTAATACTCAACCTATAGTTGCTACCTTAGCTGAGAATAAAGGACAATATAGGAGAGATAGTATTCAAAAATTCTATATTAATTGCCGTCCCCAATACCCTACTAGAACATTTCAAACAGCTTCATATTATACTACTAATTATTATCTTCCAACTGCTTCATATTATGCTGTTAAGGATTTAGATACTAACGAGTTTGTAATTGATTTTAACACAGATTACACCCAAGTTAGTGCAGATGAAAATGGAAGTTATTTTAAACTTTATATGAACGGATTAGAACCTGAGAGATATTATCAAATAATAATAAAAACTGAAATAGGAGGAAACACATTAATATTAGATGATAATTATTATTTTAAAGTAATTAACGGATGAGTCAAAAAGTAAATTTAGGGAGACAAGGATTTTCTACTCAAGCATATAAAAATGCTATTGATACTTCCTTTACTCAACTTATTCCACCACCTCCCCCTGTTGAAGTAATTTATACAGTTGAGGACTTTTTTAATTTATATAACACCTTATTCTATGAAATTCCAGCTGAGGGGGATATAAATTCTCACAGATTCTTAATTAATAGAAGTACAGAGTATGTAGGATTTACAGAAGAAAAGGAAGAAGATATTCAAGTACTATTAGATGAAATAACTCAATTAAGAGAAGAATTATTGGCCACTCAAAAAGAACTAACTGAGGCCCAGAATAGTGGTAGTTTAGTACTTCAAGCTCAAGCAGATTCATCTTTAGACCTTCAAACAGGAACTCAAATAACTAATCAATCTACTTCTATATAATAGATAGGAAAATTAAAGGTTATTATTTATATTATATAAACTATGACTAAAGTAACAATAATAGATTCAACTACATTTGAAACTCCTCAATATACCCCAGGAGATGAACAAGCTATAACTTCTATTGCTGTTAATTCTACTTTTACTACAGAAAATGGAAGGGTAGAAGCTTTAGTTTATGATTTAGATAATAATTTATTAAGTTACAACCCTAATGCTAAATACTCCTCAATAGAAAATGGAGTAGGAGGTAATTTATCTTTATCGGATGCTTTATTGGTTTATCCTGAGGATGAAGTAAAAGGTTTAGGATTAAATGTAGGGAAGTACAATGTTTTCTATAATTTTTTAAACAATGAATTAGGTTCTTCAGAAGCTAAACCTTTTTCAATTAAACAAATCTCTGCTAATAGAAAAGAAATCAGATTAACTACTAGTTTTACTTCAGAAGAAGAACTACAAGAAAAGGTTAACCAAATTTTCCCAGAGACAATAATATCTCCAGCTTACCCAGATTTTTATTTAAATTTTGGTCAAAACAGATTATCAATAGCTAATAATATATTATTTGATAATACTAATAACCAATATTCTGTTTTAATTAAATTGTATGAACCTCTTCCTTCATTTGTTCAAGAAAGAGATGTTACTTGGGTAACTACCAACCAAAGAGATTCTATAGCATATCAAGTTGAATTCGAACAAGAAATCCTTCCAGTTCCTAAAAAGAATGTACTAAAAGGACCTAATTTTTCCCTCCCATTAAATAACCAAGTTCACAGTTCAGTTAAACTTACTAGTTTAAGTGAGCTTCAAAATTTATCGGGTATTACAACTGCTTCTAGGAATCAGCTAGATAGTCTTTTAGAAGAAAAAGGAGTTGAAGTTAATGTAGATTATACTAACTTTAATAACTTTATTCATTTTTCATCTGCTGAGGAAAGGATAAAAAATTTCTATTACAAAGTAGGATTAATACAAAGTGCTTCTAATGAATTAAATAATGAACCTACAGGAAGTTCTACTTACATATCTGCTAGTAAAACTATTTTTGAAAATCAAATTTCTTCTATAATAGAAAATTTTGATGGATTTGAATATTGGTTATATTATTCTTCGGGGTCTTATGATGAAAATGCTTATCCTCAACCTTATCCTAAGACCACCAGCACTAAACCTTATACTTTAGCATCTACAGGAAGCGCAGCTGCTTTAAATTGGCTGTATACTGGGTCTCTTTCCGGATCTAATTATGATTATGAAAATCAAGATAATTTAACTCGTACTATCCCTGAATATCTATTAGAAGACCCAGCTAACGAACCTTATAAAAAGTTCGTTGAAATGATAGGTCAACATTTTGATACATTATTTACTTATATTCAAGATATTACTAATAGATATAATGGTGATAATAGATTGGATTTTGGAATATCTAAGGATTTAGTTGGGGATGCTCTTAAGTCTATGGGTATAAACCTTTATACAGGTAATTTTACTTCTAATGATCTAGTAAATTCTTTAATAGGTACTAGGGTTCCCTCAACTCAGCCTGATGGGCAAACTAACGTAAGTACTTATATAACTGCTTCTGCAGATGTAGTACCTGTAGAAGATGTAAATAAGGAAATTTATAAAAGAATTTACCATAATTTACCCTTATTACTAAGACAAAAAGGTAGTATTGCTGGGTTAAGGACTCTTATTACATGTTTTGGTATTCCTGAAGAAATTTTTCCTATAAGGGAATTTGATATAAAGTATATAGCCACTACCCAAAGTCTTCCTGCCGTAGGAGAATCAGGAAGTATTAGTTTTGATACTAAAAGTATTGTTCTCCCCCCAGAAATGACCTCAACTGATTATATCCCCTCAACACTTTTATCCCCATCAGTTAGAGTACAACAAAATTATATTAAAAGCGAAAGTTATGATAGAAGTTTGCATTATGTTGAGGCAGGATTTTCACCCCAAGGGTATATAGATGAAACAGATCACTCAAGTTTTGATCCTTTAGATACATCATTTCCTGATTTCAATGATTTTTATTTTGGATCTGCCTCATATTATAGCACCAAATTTATCACTGGTCCTCAAGCTTCAGGTCAAACTGTTACTTGGGATTTTTCAGCATATATAAGATATATAAAGTTTTTTGATAGTTCTTTATTCCAAATGATTAAAGACTTTATTCCTGTGAGATCTAGTACTTCTACAGGAGTAATTATTAAACCTACTATAAAAGAAAGACAACGTCAAAGACCTGCTCAATTAGCATATGAAAATGTAATTTATAGTGGATCAGGAATTACCTTAGATTATAATTTTGGTTCTGGGTCTTATTATCAAAGAGCTGTAGGAGATTATGATAAAAAAAGGGATTTTGCTCGTATAGGAGGTGCTGAGTATGATTATGCTTATAGACATCCCGGAACTACTGGGGGGGCTTTTAATAATTTAAATAAAGTAACATTCAGTGGGGAAAACGATTGGGAGTTACATGATACTGCTACTCCTCTTATACAAGTAACCCAATCTTGGAACGAAACCACCTTTACTACTTTGGGGTATGCCCAGCAAACCCAATCGGCTCAAATTAATAATAGTGGGTATATAATTTCTCACACTACTCAAGATGAATTTTATAACGGAATTTTTTATCAAAGTGGTATTGGTAATTTTGATAATTATTTAATTAGAGAATTACCGGTTTCTTTATCATTAAATGCTGGAACTGGGAAGATTAGAACTGATAATAATAGATTTAACCCTTATAAAAAGCCTTCAAGCAATACTTATGCTGGGTTAACCAAGGCTAATTTCTCAGGGGTTTTGGGTTTCTTGTCGCTTACAGCAGAAATAGGATACAGTATAGCAGGGGATGATGCTTATATTTTAATAAAAATAGCAGGAGATATAACTCAAGAATTATTAGAAGGTAACGGTTCTACTTTAACCTTCTCAGGCAGTAGCGGTAATTATTTATTTAATGTAGGTACTCCTTCATTAACTAATAATGGATCAGATTACATACAGTTCCAAGCTTTAGAAGGTGCTCCTGTGATAGGAAGTGAGGAAGATTGGTTAGCAGAAACAAGTGGTATGACTTTTATTGCTAACTGGGATCCTGATGAGGATGATACTAATGCTGGTCCTTGGGCTTATAATGAGTATAATCCTTTAATTAATAATTCATTTGATCCCCAAGCAGGACTTGTTAATTATAATGGGATAAGAAAATCCACTTTTTATATGGATGCTGATTATTCCCCCTCAGCTTCTAGTTCACTAAATCCAATTAACACAGATTTGTTGTTAAGTGGATCCGCTTCTAAAGCCCCTGTTCAAGATTCATATTATGCTTCAAATTGGTGGTCAAACTCCAGATATAATGGAGTTAGAAGAAGTTCTCCTGATTTTAATGTTAAAGTTATTAGAGTCACATCAGATATTAATAGTTTGTACACCTCAGAATCTCTTGGATTTGATCCATTCATTTCTAAATCACTACCTGATCAACCTCAATTACCTGAAGGTAGGTAATATTTATACATAAAGTTACTAAATGGCAACATCTCAAGGAACCCAACCAGATCCCCTATTACCTAGTGGTTTTTCCATCAGTCCTCTAGCAAACCAGGCTAACCAACAGGATGAGATTACTATTCTTCAGGCTGAGGATTCAACTATTCCTCCTGTTAATGGCATATTAGGGGGGTTACCTGTAGCTGAGAGAAATTCTGAGTATTTTGTGGTGGTAAAAGAAGTTGGGGATACTTCTCCTGAGATAATAGGTCAATCACAATTTAAAGTAGTTTATCTATGTGATTCTCAACTAAATGTATCTAAACCCTCAGCAGGAGGAGGACCCGCATTACTTAATATTAATCAAAATTTTGAAAGACAAAAAAATGCTGTTGTAAGAGTAAATCAAGGTACAGTATTAAACCAACAATTAGCAGGAACTCATAAAATAACAGCTGTTGGATCTTTAGAACCTATAGGGGGTACTCAAATAGGAACTAGTCCTTTAGCTTATGTAACTACAATGAGTTTTGTCCCCACAGATCAATTAGGAGTAGCCCCAGGATTACAAGTAGAAACCTATTATTACTGGTTAAATAAAACAGTAGGTTTTCAAAATACACAATCTATGTATCTTAAATCTGGAGTTATAAGTAGTAATCTCCTTCCTGCAGGGGAAAGTGGTGGGTCATGGTCAAAGCCCAATGTAATTCAAGCCTCAGGATCAGGCACAAGTAATGGATTTAGAACTTATTATGATGAACAACAAAATGCAACTACAGGTTCGGCTGTAACTGGGTCTAATGTCTTAGGATTATGGGCTGAAAATTATCAAGATGGGATTACTATATTAACGGGGTCTGTTCAAGGAAATACCCGAATTAGGGTGAGTTGTGGAGTAGGAATTAATATTGCCACTAGTAGTATAGCAGACTTTTTTAGACCTGCTTTTGGGGCTAATACTGGGAAATCTGGAGGGGGTCAAGTAAGTATTTCTACTGCTGTAAAGTTAAAAGTTTATAGAGATGTAGGAGGAACTGGGGCTAATATTCAATTAATAGATCAAACTCAAAAATCTATTAATCTTGATCACCCATTTTTAGTTGCTAATGGAAGTTATAATCCGTCTCGTGCTAATGCTTTAGCCAATTATGACGATCCTGCCTCAATTTATTCTTCTTTTAATTGGTCTCCTGATAGAGCAGCATTTCCTTCATTAATAACAGATTATTTTGATGTTACTGCAGGAGATAAAATTTATGCTAGACTAGAACTTCCTGAGGAAACTACCTCTTCGGTAGCTTTTGAAAATGAAGGATATTTTACTGAAAGTTTATTCAGGCACAGGAATAGAGCAGCTCTAAGATCATATCAATATTTTGGAGGTCACCTAATTATGAATCAAGAAACTCCTCCCGGAGCTAATTTTATAAATGGGATAACCGGAATTACTGCTAGTTATTTTACTACTCAAAGTGATGGGATAAGTGTATCCCAATCTATTTGGAATTACACAGGAAGTTATTGGATTGGGTATAATAATTTTAGTAGTAGTGAAGAAGGAATAGGTTCTTATATAACTGCTTCTACTCCTTTAACTAATTTTTACGGAGGAGAATATGTACAAGTAAACCCTGGGACTGAGGATTATAATACGTTAAACGCTAATGGTGAGGTAACAGCTTCCCTAGGAAGTGGAGCTACTAAAACTACTTGGTTAAGTTTTGGATTTAATCCTATTAAACTCCCTTTTGTTCCTGTAGCAGGAGATTTTATAAGGTTTGAATATACTAAAAGTAAAGTTTACTTAATAACTCAAGTTCAATCTGTTAGTAACGTTTTAAAACTTAAACTTGATGGTCAAATCCCAGAATCCACAGTACTAGATAATTTTGTTATTTATAGAATTGTAGAAGATGGGCAATACATTATATTAGACGTAGAAAAAAATACAGAGGTGGGAGTAGATCAAGCCTTTTCAGGACTTATTACTCCTGAGTTCCCTTCTGTTGAATTAGAAGAAAGATCAGAAACTTTATTTTTTGATTTAAAACAAGCAAATATTATAGAAGACTAAAAAATACGATATTTATTACATATAATTAATACACACAATGGGATATTTAAATAACGCAGTAATAACGGTAGATGCTATATTAACAGATAGAGGTAGAGAATTGTTAGCTCGTGGAGACGGTTCTTTCAAAATCACCCAGTTTGCTCTATCTGATGATGAGATTGATTATTCTCTATATGACCCAACAGATCCTTCGGGTTCTGCTTTTTTTGGTAAAAATATAGAAAATATGCCTTTATTAGAAGCTATGCCTAAAGCAACACAAAATTTAAGATATAAATTAACTACTCTTCCAAGAGGTACATCCCAAATGCCTGTGTTGGATATTGGATATACTTCAATTACCCTAAAACAAGGAGCTACCTTGTCTATCACACCTCAAACTCTTAACTATTTAGGTAATAACCAAGTATTTGAAGCAGGAGGTTATACAGTAACTATTGCAGACGTGAGAACCATGGCTTCATTTGAGGGTATTGGTGTTAATACGCAAGCTGCTCAAAACTTAAATGCTACTCAAACACTAGGTGCAGCTACACAGAAAACTGTTATAGGTACTACAATTAATATGAAAGCAACTACAGTAAATACCTTATTTGGTTCATCTGCTACTTCTATTAAAACATCATTATTAGTAGTTGGAAGGGATAGTGGTGCTAGAATTACAATTCCTCTTACTGTTACTAAAAACACTCAATAATTAACTTAGCATGTCATTTAAAAGATTAGAACCAGAAGATTTTCTTATAAGCACGGATGCAATTGTAGCCCCAGCTTTTTCTAATGGTAGTATTTCATCTACAGGAACTGCTAAAGCTAACACAGGAGCAAGTGCCAATTATTATACAGCAGTTAATGGAACTGATTCAAGATTAGAATTAGCAGTTGCTTATGGAGATAAAGCTGCTACTGGAACTGATATTAATCAACAAGTAGTATATAGGCAATTTGCTAATGTTATTACAGGAGATAGTGGGGGAACTTTACCTATAGGAGATAAGTTTGTAGCAGTTGTTTTAGAGAGATCAAGATTTAAACAATCAATTTTTCCCGCTTCATTTCAAATAGCTTATTCAATTGGGGGTTCTCCAACAGGAACAGTCCAAACTGGATCAGATGATGTAAGTTATGGCAATGCTGGGAGAGTTTACTCCAATTCAGCAGGAGATATTTATTTATACCCAGATATTGGAACAGCTATAATGAGTGGAAGTAGTCTTCCTGCTTCTATTGCTTCTAATGCTGTAATAGCAGAAAGTGAAGAAATAATTACTTCAAATTTTGTTTTTGTTAGAGCTAGAAATGCTGAGTTTAATTACTCTCAAAACCCAACATTCATAGATTCAGGATCGGGAGGTGTAAGATATACCGACTTTATTACAGCTCCTCAAACATTTATTACTACTGTTGGTTTATATAATGATAATGGTGATTTGTTAGCAGTTGCTAAATTATCTAAGCCCCTTAAAAAAGATTTTACCAAAGAAGCTCTTATTAGAGTTAAATTAGATTTCTAAATGAATGGGCGTATTCAAAAAATTAACAGGTAATGATATTAGGGTTACCCCTATACAAGTAAAGTATGATAAAACTTATACTGGGGGACAAAAAACTGGGGATTCTGTTGATTTTAATTCTGGGAATGTAACTAGAAGTGATTTAACTGGGAGTGGTATAGATTCTCTAGCTTTATTATACTCGTCTATAAGACAATTGTTTTATGGATCTTTTATTTCACAAAACTTTTTAGCTAGTGGTAGTATAATTCATACTCCTGTAAATGGGGCTGTAGCCCAACAAGCAGAAGGGGTTTTTAGTAGATTTGATCCCTCTTTTCAAGGAAGTTTAGCTTACCAAAGATATTTTCCTATCGGCAATGATAAGGAAATTAAAGTAACCACCCTTTCAACTAGAGATTTTGGAGAATCTATAGTACCTGGTACTGTATCTTATAGTACTTTTACTGATGATGCTTCTGGGAATTTAGTTGATGGTAGTGGTAATATTAGGGGGAATATTTTTTATGATCAAGGAATAATAGTAACTACAGGAACTAATGGAAACGGAACTTCCCCTACAACTGATACTTCTATTACTTATCAAGGATCATATACAATTTATAGTATTCAATATAAATGTACAGCTTCCCCCAATGAATTTAATTATACTCTAAATCCAACTTTATTATCAAGTTCAAACACAGAGTATGATCCTGCTGTAATCAATAGCCCAGATTTCATGCCTTATGTAACTACAATAGGACTTTATAATGAAAATCAAGAATTAATGATGGTAGCTAAATTAGCACAACCTGTTCAATTGAATCCTTATACAGATACTAATTTTATAGTTAGATTAGATAGATAATGCAATACAAAAAATTAGATACTGAGGATTTCATTGTAGGCTATAATCCCATTATAGAACCAGCAGGTGCAAATGATGGTGGTTTGTTAGCTGCAGGAGAATATGATATAACAACAGGAAGTTTATCAGGACCTTCAAGTGGATCCCAAAGAGTTTATAGACAATTTGCTAATATTATACAAGGAGATAGTACTTCTAACCTTCCCGTAGGATCTTCCTTTTATGCTTTAACAATTAGAAGAGCAAATTTTAAAGAATCTATTCACCCCTCTTCATTTTCTCTTAATGGTGTTAGATTATTAACAGGATCAGCAGATATAAACTATTGTAATGCCGGAAGAGAATATGTTAGCACTGATAGTGATTTTTATGTATACCCGGATATAGGAGTAGTATTAAAAAGTACCTCGGGATTTACTAATGTTTATGCTGCTAGTGAAGAAATTAATACTATAGGATATGCTTTTGTAAGAGCAGGAGCTAGTGAATTTAATTATTCAACTAATCCTTCATTTTTAGATGAAAATGATTATATAAGATTTACAGAATGGGTTTATAATCCCACTACATACGTTACAACTATAGGTTTTTATAATAATAATGGTGATTTATTAGCAGTTGCTAAATTACCTAAACCTACTAAAAAAGATTTCAACACAGATCTCTTATTTAAAGTAGAATTAAAATTTTAAAAAATATGAATTGGTTATATAATGGAAAAGAAATCACAGACATATCACAATTCCCCCCTAATACATTTGGGTTTGTCTATGAAGTGATTACCCCCGAAGGTAAAAAATATGTGGGTAAAAAAGTATTATACCACAATCAAAAACGAAAGAAAACCCGTGCAGAACTAGCCGAGCAACAAGGTGCTGGGAGAAGAGGTTTGTATAAAATCGTTAGTAAGGAAAGTGATTGGAAGACGTATATAGGTTCAAATACAAATTTGAAACGTCAAATAACTGAAGGAGAAGTTACGAAGGAATCTTTGAAAAGACAAATTCTTGAAATCGCTCTCAATAAAAAACACCTTACGTACCTGGAGACCAAATACCTATTTCAGCTAGAGGTATTAGAACACCCAGATAAGTATTTTAATGATAATATACTTGGAAAGTTTTTTACCTCAGACTTTGATTTTTAAATTACCATTCGTATATTAAGTTTATGGTAAATCATTTACTAGTAACACTAGTGGATTCTGTCTTAGGTAAAGGCAAACAAACATCCAGGGGTAATTATGCTTACCACTGTCCTTTTTGTAAACACCACAAACCAAAAATGGAGGTAAATTTTACAGAAAATAAAAAGGGACATAATCCTTGGCATTGTTGGGTGTGTAACACCCGAGGAAAAACTATTCCTAACTTATTTAAAAAAGTAGAAGCATACGATAAAATTGAAGATGCTAAACGATTAATCCCCCAGGGTTCATTTGTTGAGGAGGTTGTAGTACATAACGATTTAGTCCTCCCTAAAGAATTTACTCCATTCATAGACAAACCCTCCAGCTTAATGGCTAAACATGCTCTAGCTTATTTAAAGCGTAGAGGTGTTACTACAGAAGATATGATTAAATATCATATGGGTTATTGTGAGGATGGAGAATATAAAAACATGATTGTTATTCCTTCATACGATGCTAATGGTAATCTTAATTATTTTACAGCTCGTAGCTTTGAAAAACAACCATTTAGAAAGTACAAAAATCCATCAGTATCTCGCGATATTATACCATTTGAAATGTTTATAAATTGGAATAGCCCGTTGATATTGTGCGAAGGACCATTTGATGCCATAGCCATCAAACGTAATGCTATCCCGCTTTTAGGAAAAAATATACAAACAAACCTAATGAAGAAAATTGTTTCTTCTAAGGTTGAAAAAATATACATAGCACTTGATAGTGATGCTATTAAGTCTGCTCTTAATTTTTGTGAAAGGTTTATGAATGAGGGTAAAGAGGTTCATTTATTAGAAATGAACGATAAAGACCCTGGAGAATTAGGATTCGAACGTTTCACCGAACTCATACAAAAGTCTACTCCCTTAACATTATCTGGACTTTTGGCTCGAAAATTAGCTCTATGACACAAATTAAAAAAGCATACGGTCGCATTTTGGAAATATCTGACGACCACAAACAAATCACCCTCCCAGATGGAAGATATTACCGTAGAAATGGTGAATATTATCCTTCAGTAACTTACGTACTTAGTCATTACCCAAAAGGTAAATTTTTTGAAGACTGGCTCAAAAAAGTAGGATATTCAGCAGATTATATTGTTAAAAAAGCATCTGAAGAAGGTACACAAGTACACGAAATGATTGAAGCTTACCTTAAAGGTGAAGAATTAAAATTTTTAGAACATGGGCGTCCTATGTACGATCCTAATATATGGGAAATGTTCTTACGTTTTGTTGATTTTTGGGAAGAATACAATCCAACACTAATTGAAGCAGAAGTCCACTTATTCTCAGATGAATTAAAAATAGCAGGTACTTGTGATATGGTTTGTGAAATTGATGGTGAATTATGGATTGTAGATTTTAAAACATCTAATTATCTTCAAACAACATACGATTTACAAACAGCAATTTATGCTAAATGTTTTGAGGAATGTTATGGTAAAAAAGTAAATCGTACTGGGGTATTGTGGTTAAAATCTTCTAAAAGAAAGGCTGCAAAAGGTAAAATGCAAGGTAAAGGATGGGAAATGTATGAATCATCTCGCACCCAAGAAGAAAACCTAGACATTTATAGAGCAGTTCGTAAATTATTTGATTTAGAAAACCCAAACCACAAACCAGCATTTACTGAATTCCGTACCACAGCTAAAAGAGATTTGTAATATTTATAACAAATACTTTGC
>Ga0208161_1000454_pt1 | contig 23312 bp, 20 predicted proteins | sample CB_VirMetaG_3_FD_184538 | JGI IMG/M metagenome (GOLD analysis project Ga0208161, IMG submission 184538) | Freshwater to marine saline gradient viral communities from Chesapeake Bay - CB_1508_1S Viral MetaG (SPAdes) (version 4) | ecosystem: Environmental > Aquatic > Marine > Coastal | place: USA...
GCCTGTCAGACAGCGCACGTGCGGCTTTCTGGGTCTGGGCGGTGGATTGGACAGCCGGGACATCAACCTTCGTCTCAGGGCTTGCTGGGGCCGTTGTTGGGAACGAGACAGATGCCACCTCTCCGGAATTGCTCTGGCCATATAGAGGGCCGGTAATGAATGCGGTAGGAACGACAGCCTGCTTGCCCTCTACTACGACGATCTGGTCACCGGTGGCGCCTTGGGTCTCAAGGCTGGTCTTGGTCCCGGTGTAGTCCACGTTCGAGGATTCAAAGCCGAATCGATTCTGGTGAATGCGGTTCACATGCCGAGCATCCACCTTGATGTTCCCTCCAGATGGCATTCCGATCTGGATCTGCATGTCCCCCTTGTCATCAATCTCGTGGCCGATGACCTGCCCACGCATCACAGACACGCCGTTCTCGTATGCGTCGATCTCTACCGATGCACCAACCGGATACTGAAGCCTGACAATGTCTGCATTCCGCATCCGCTCGTTGCGTTTCGGTGAGGCAGCCTTGATGTCGTTTGCGTTATAGATTGCCGGGAATCTCTTGGTCTTAGGGCTGTAGCTCAGGCCATACAGGCTGGCAACAAACGTCCTGATGCTGTCCGCACCGGCCTTTTCACCTGAACCCTCAAGGGCATCTGCATATTGCAGCTGGCCACTGAGCCACTCGGCGTAGATCTTCCTGTCGCTGAGCGCCTTGCCTTTGTAGTTGTCGGTGTATTCTTCATTGGTTCCAAGACTTCTGGCTACGTCACCAGCACCGGAGTAAAGGATCAGGCCGGTAAGCTGGGATCTGTTTGCCTCGTATCGGTTGAGAAGCCTCACCTCCTCGTCGTTGGTCGGGAGCAGGTTGATGGACGACACATCCACCAATGTCTCCAGATCCAATGCATTGACTTTAAGATTGCTGCTGCCACTTCCCTGAGCCTGAGCCTCCTCCAGCTTCTTGGGATTCACATACATGCCAACAGACCTGTCCAGTGTCGGTATCAGGTTCTGGTCATGAGCCATCGACCTCGACTTGCGGAGGCGCTCGGCCTCGTCTGCACTTACGGAGATGTCGTTGCTGATGTTGGCCTCGATCCTTCGATCGGGACTTACAGTTCCAGACTTGGGAAGCGAAGGGTCTAGTGACTGATACTCGTATTGCCCCTCGGAGTATGATGTCCCACGAGTCTGCAACAGCCTGTCTGGAGATTCGGCCCTCGGTGCCGCCTCCAGATTTCCATGCAATTTCTTGTCGTATTCGCCCTGAAGATACCGGTCATGTCCCTTTCCTGCTTGGGCAAGCAGCCTGTTGATCTCGATGTTCTGGCTGGCTAGCTGGGCGCCACTGACCCCAAAGCCAGTAACCCCTCCAATAGCGGAGGCATATGCAGCGTCCTTTACGGATTCAAGAAGGCTGATATGCTCCTTGCCCCACAGGTTGGCATTCCAGAATCCGGAGTGGATGCCATCGTCACTGAGCGACTGGACGAACTCTTGGATGGCTTCCTCGCCGCCCTCGGCGATGACGTCCTTCATGGTCATGCCGGTGCGGTTGAGACCACCACCAAGCCACTTCGAGATCGGCAATGCCTCGCTGGCACCAACACCGGCGTTCATGAGAGCCATCACCATGGATGTGGTCTCAGAGTTTCCGGCCTTCGATGCCCGGTCATACCCATCCGAGAACGCCGACATGGATCCTAGGGTTGCGACTGCGGCAGTGCTCCCCATTCCAACACCCTTGAGCAAGGCGCCGCCAGTGATGAAGGACAGGGTGGATCCAAGGCCCTGAGGGATATCCCTGACCAAAGCCTTCTCGACGCTGTATCCCTCGCCTTCAGGCTGCGCATACGTCAGGTAGTCGTTGAGGGTTTCGTTCTGATAGCGCATCCAGTTCGCCATCCGGTTGAAGACATTGCCTCCCTGAGAACGGGTGAGGCCCTGAGCGATACCCGCCATCGGGTCGTTGGGATCGAAGTCGCTCTTCAGGATCTTGGCACCGGATCCGGATGCGATGTCATAGACGCCGGACATGAGCCTGAGCGGTGACTCGGCTGCCGACAGGAACATGCTGAAGAACCCGTTGGAGAGGTTCGACGTGGCCTGCATCATCTTCAGACCAGCGCCGTATTCAGGGCCAGCCTTGCTCATCCTGACCAGCTCGTCCTTGAGCAGCTGGGAGCGGGTCTCGCGAAGCGTGCCAGCCTCTTTCTCGTAATACAGCCAGTTGTCTATCCGCTCCTTAGACCAGTCGTCCGGGAAATCATATGCCAGCCCATCTTCAGGAAGTTCGCGTGTCTGTGCCATGGGTTTATTGTCCTCTGTAAGCTGAGTTTGTTCCGGATTGCTGGTTCACGGCGGCATTGTTTGTCGACTGCGTGCGCGGAATGACCCTTGGGGTTGGCTCGGTTACGTATGGTGAACTTGCACTGCCTCCGAGATACCCACCCCAATCAAGCCCATAGCTGCCGGGACGACTTAATAAATATGGATTTTGAACAGGAGGACGCGGATCGCTAATCCCTTGCGAAAGCGCCCTAAGGCGCTGCCTGTCTTTGTCTCCCGCAAGCGAAGCTCGCGTTGCGATTTCTCTTTGCTGTCCTTCCTCCCAAGATTCGGCCCATGCCGGATACGGCATGATTGCGCTCGCATATCGCGTTGCAGTTGCCCCGTTCATTCCAGATTGGACGAGAAGACCGGAGAGTTCGGACTGAGCCTTTTCTACCTCATCGATTACGTTTAATACGAAGTCCCCTTCTGGTCTGAACTCAGACGCCCCTCCGCTCTGGATGTTGTATCGCCTGCTCCATCCGTCAGCCATTGCATTGTATGCCGCAGGAGCTGTCTGAATCTTGTCAGAGAGTTCTTTGGACTGCTGGTAAGACAGGCCACCAGACCTACGATAGATTTCATTGGGAGTTGTCAGCTGCATGAGCGTGCTTTCGTTAATCTCCCCGTTCACGCTTCCGGGCTCGGATTGAGGCATGCCAACTTGAAGCACGGCCAGCATTTCCTGCGGGTTCTTATCGAATAGGATTGCGAACTCTGTAAGTAGCTTCATCGTTGCCGCAGTAGGCCTGCCGTTCTCATCGAGTGAGTCCCTGAGTCCACTGAGAAGATCCAGCTTCGTCTGGGAAAGCTGTCCTTCTGGAGATTCAGCCAGAGTCTTCCGCCTCGCAGTCTCGGTAGCCTCGACCTTCTTCAGCTCGAATGCCCGCTGGAGTTCGTTCTCTTTGCGCTGGGCGATCACCTCCTGTTCACGCATGGCGAGCTGGTCGCGTGCGATACCCAGCTCTTGGCCAGCCATACGCTCGCGTGCAGCCATGCTCTCCCGATCCACCTGAGCGGCAAGATTGGCTCTGGCCATCTCGGTGGCCGCCTGCATCTGGGCGATGCGGGCACGGGATGCGATCTCCATCCGCGAGGTTCTCTCGCGCTCAATGGCCCCCATCCCTTGGGTGTAGTTCGATGCGGCCTGAGCGCCTGCCTGAGCACCGGATGTGAATGCGCGGGCAAGGAGTCCCTGCCCGACGATGGGGTCTACTTGTCCAATCTTTGCGGTTGCCATGTTACATTCCTAACTGTTTCAAGACTGCATACCGGACATTTGCCTGTGCAGGACCCATCCCGCCGAACTGCTGCATAGCAATGTTTGACAGGAAGCTGGACTTCTTGGACTGCTCTCTGAGCCTTTGCTCCTGCTGATACGGAGCCATCGCAAGATTAACCGAGGTCTGGAGAGCGCGGTTGGCCTGTGCGATCTGCGCCTGCTCGGAGGCAGTGGCTGCCTTGGCCTGCTCACGGTTCACCTCGGACTGATACAGGGCCTCGAGTCCGGGGATCTCTGCGCCAATGTCGAAGTTCTGCACAGTGAATGCCTGCTGTGCGGCTGGAGTGAGCTGAAGGAGGCTTCCGATACCACGGTTGATCAGATCAAGACTGGTCAGTCCAAGGTTCCTTGCATACTGGCTCCCGCCGAACTGGCTGCCGTATGTCCCAGCGCCAAGGGCTGCGGCTGCCACATCGTTCTGGATCTGGGCCTGCACATCTTCAGGGACGATGCCAGCAAGCATCTGTCCGGTGACATCAAATGCATCACCGAACAGCCCGGTGATTCCGGGAGATGCCGTCTCCATCTGCCCGATCTGCTGCCGCTGCATCGCTCCGGTAACATCGGAGGCAAGTGCCTCCAGACCGGGGACCGCCTCGGCTCCCTGTGGAACCAGCTTTGCCAGCTCCTGAATATCCGGAAGCTGGGGCGTGTAGAGCTGGCTTGTTCTCAGCGCGTTCTCGTATGACGTTGCCATGTTAGATCATTCCTCCGATTCTCCTGCGCCCCAAATACGCAGACCCCTGTGTTCTTAGTGAGATGGCTACATGTTCCTTCGGCGTGTTGTGGTCACGCACGTAGCCAAGGTAGCGTTTGGCTGCCACAGATATGGCATCGCCCTCCGCAAAGTCATTGTTGTCCATCCTGATGCAGGCCTCTGCCATGAGCCTGATTGCCTCGAGCGATGGAATCAGGACGACTTCGTCATCGGTAGTGGCGTCCTTGTAGTCGAGCTTCACCATCGCTGTCAGGGTGGTGGGGTTTGCTGTGGAGCCTGCGGTCATGCCGGTAAGCATGTATCTCTTGTAGGACGGCATCGTTTCGTCGTCGTCGTATACGCCAAGCAGAGTCTCGGCGGAGGTGACAGGATCGACGGCATACATCAGGACCCTGCCCTTGGTCGTGGTCTTGGTGACGTGCGCAATCCCTCCAGCAGCCCAGTTGACTGTCCCTGAGAATGAAGTCCCGGCACCGGATAACAAAACAAGCTCACCGTCCTCGAGCTCCCCGTCACCGTTTTGATCCGTTCTGACCTTAACGCCATACTGGTCATACCCCTGAACAAGGATATAGGCATCCGAATCCTCAATCCTGTCGGTATAGAACTTGAGCGTAGAACCGGCTACAACGATGTCCCGCATGAATGGAATCTCATCGCGCAACTGCAATCGGACAGACATACCGTCAGGGTTCCCTCCGATATACACGCCATCATCATTGAGGAGCATCTCATACCAGTCGTTCTTTACCGGTATCGGAGTTCGCGAGATCGCGGCGTCCGTAATGGCCACCACTCCTCTCGGCGTCACAACACAGTTGTCGGTCATGCAGATACGGATCTTCCTGTGAAGCAGGTTCGAGCTGGTGGTTTCGACGAGCCTGCGGATCGCCCTGTTTGTCAGGGTTGCGCACCTCGGGTCGTCGGCACACATGTTCGCATTCGGAATTGATGCGACCTCTGCCTTCGCCATCTTGAAAGTGATTCTCATATCTATCCTGTGTATAGATTACGGGACGTTCTCTTCGCGAGGTATACACCCCTGACGTTCACTCCACCAGCCCCTGATCCGAGAATGTCATAGTTGGTTCCGACAGCAGCGACAGTTGATCCTACCCCTCCGGCGAGCTTGTCACTGAAGTCCCCGTCCACCTCCCAGAACGGGCCTGTGGATATAGTCGGCAGGGTCGATGACGGGTCAACCCCATTACCGCCATCATACGACCACAGCTCCGCCGGGGTCCCCACCCACAGCATGCGCTCCTTTCCTAGAGGCGGGATGGCATGCGGTCGAACCCATTGAGCCAGACCGGTATCGTAGAAATACATCCCGATAGGATGGCCGGTGGTTCCATCCAGCTTATACCAGAGGTTGGTCTCGTCTGAAGGGGCTGTGTCTGCGACCCAGACTCCGGTAAGCTGCTCAAGAGGCAGCTTCCAGATCGTCTTGGTCATGAAATCTAGATACCGTGCCTGCTCTGTTGGGTAACAGGGATTGGTTCCTACGGATCCGATCGTTGGGACAATTAGGATATCACTCATAGCGGTTCGACTGTAATGGTTATTGGGGGCAACGGTAAGAACGCGACCGGACTTGTGTCGATCGTCGTGATTATCTCGGACTCATACCAGTATCCAGTGCTAGATCCTGCCAGCACCTTCCAGATCTTGCCCTGAATCGAGTCCTCAAAGACCGATGTCGATAGCGATACGTGCCGGGTCAGAGCCCATGGAGTGCCAGCTGACCCTTTGGTTGTAACCGTGTAGATTCCGTTCTTCTCCTCACTGACCTCATCCTTGACCATGATGATATCGCCATCATTCACGGGGACTCCATCTATTGAACCCAGCTCCCCGTTGGCATCTGCTGTCAGAACTTGTGCGAGCAGAGTGCAGCTCGGAAGCGGGGATGCTGTGGCGACAGCGACATTGTTGGCCCATTGAACCATGGTTGCCACAACACAGTCGGGCCTGACAACGTAGATGCCATACGGAGTTTCTCCGGTAACCTTGTAGGCTGAGAACCCAACATCATACCCAAAGTCATAGTTGTTTAGCACCGCGTTTATATACCAGCCGCCGATTGTCTCGTCAGGAAGCCCGTAGTCTGCCCACTGCCCGCCATCAAACGTCCCGTTCCACCGCACAGTAAAGGCCAAGTTGCTGTTCAGAACCTGCTTGCCACCAAGCTGGTTGTATACCAGCCAAGATCCTGATGCTCCGCAGGAACCACGAGTCCACAACAGATCGCTCTGGAAGTAGGTTCGCCCTTCCATGTTCGTGGGCAGGAGTGGATCGGTTGAGTCTTTCCATCGCTGGCCAAACGGAAAGCTGGCGATCTCCGTGTGGATTAGGGGAAGGCTGACCTTAAGAGGCATCGATGAATATACCGCCTTCTCGATCATGGTGATCTTGTAACCAAGGGTCCCGGACGAGCCGTTGTCTGTCCACTGTGGCGTGCTCGATATTAAATCCGTTAGGTCGCTGCTCGCTGTTACCTGAATCGAGACCGGTATCCCGTCATCGGCGTAGACGTTCTTGTTTGAGCCTATAGTCACCCCGGTCTGGCACAAGCCAGCCGACCAGAAGTAATTCGAGTTGATGTTCTGGCCAGTGGTTCCCCCTCCGCAGGTTCCGTAGCTGACGCTGAACAGGCTTCTATACCACCGCCAGTCGGTGTTCTCGTCGTAGGGAGGGTCGAAGCCATTGTCCACAGTGACACGCAGGGATGCCGTGCAGGTTCCGGGGCTGTCCTCCAGCCTGTATACTCCGGGTCCAACAACAGCAGACCCTACGACATACGGGGCTGAGATACCGGCAAATGCATTGATGCTGCCTTCAAGGACGGTCTCGGATATGCCAGTTGTCCAGACCTGAGTTGGTGCCGGATCGGTATAGATGCATGACTGAGCACCACTGTTTATGTCTTGAAGAAGTCCGGCCAGAGCCACGTTGCGTGCGATCTGGTTTGCATCCAGCTGAGCCCTGCCTGCGGTGGTCGCAGCAGGATCATAGGCCAGCGTTATTGTTCCGGCAGGCAGCGTATATGTGGCCGATCCGTTTGGATCCAGCCCGATGTCCTCGCATGTCACGGTCACGGCATCACTCTGGACAGATGCCCTCGCGTTGAGTTGATAGACCATGTCCAGTCTGGTTCTGCCTATGATGACCTCGTTGATCTCACAGAGGGTATCACAGTTCGGATCCTGATCCGGGTCATAGGTCGGGATGTCAGGGATCTGGCGGACCACACCGGCATCGACATCCACAGGGTCAACACTGTCGCACGTATACCCAACAGGACAGTCGATCGTCACCGTCTGCGCGGTGTTGAACACAGCAGGCTGCTGATTAACGAAGTACCTGTAGTCAGGCAGGCATTCTCCGCACTCGTTTCTTTTGCAGTCGCTCATAGGATTCCTGCTTGTTACGTTACCTTGAATACTTTGACCTCATATTCCTGCCAAGTAATCGGATCAATGTTCAGGTTGGTTACGCTACTGTTTACAACAAAGAATTTCCCTGCCTGATCTCCAAACTTCGGGCCTGTTATAGTTCCCTTAATAGAAGCCGGTTGTTCATACGTCGCGATTCTATTAGTGCGAGTCATTTGAAACGGGGTGGATTCTGAACCTACGTTTGTAACCCTATATATTCCATTCGTTGCCGGGTTTAATTGATCCTTCACAAGAATTCTATCATTGTTCAGAACAGTATATCCATCAATGTCTGGCAGTCTTCCGTTTGCAATAGCTGTTGCATTGTTTCCTGCTACTGAGAATTCGGGAATAGCCTCTATTGTTGCAGCTCTTACATAATCTGCCCACTGACTAGATTCAGCATACCGAACATCAGGGCGAGTTATGTATGTGCCCTGAGGGTATGATCCGTATTCTTTGATCGCTACGTATGTCCCTAGACCTTGCAATTGGACCCGTATGCGCCATACAGAATGCCCGTCTGGATTTGGAGGAAGATACGGAAACTGACTGTTCGGAACTGAATCAACAATTTCCAGCTCAATAGATGCGTTTGACGAACCGTAAGACTCACCTTGCAACTCATATCCATGAACGGATTGTCCTATTGCTACAGAATCGTCTTTATAGGGGAGGGCAACAGGTCGATAGAGCGGAACCCCAACGACATGTGGCTGCTTGTATAGCATCCCGTTCCATGAAGGAAGGCCGGAAGGAATCGCCAAGTCAGATACAGGAATCCCTGCCGTGGCTTCAATTAAGCCAGAGACGTTAAGGGATGATGGATATGCATACTTGTCATCATTAACAAGGTAGTTGGTATACGTAATTCCGCCGCTTGGACTAATTGCAGCCTGTCCAATCCCGGCAGCGAAAACAGATTGCCGCACAACACTAGCTACTCTAGCCCCTACAATATGCCACCTTCCAATGCCTGTGTCGTATACACTTGTCCCGCCCTCTGGCGAGCACCCTTGTCGTTCTACAAATGGATGGGCGTACGCCACATCTTCAGTGTCTTTATAAAACACATCTACATATCCACTCCTATCTGTGCTATATACACCATCGCCTACTACTGTTGATTCAAGGTATCCAGTATCTGCCCAGAAGTGAGTCTGGTCATATATTTCGAAATCTTCTGGATTATCTTTATAAGGAACTACGGCATATATGTGAACGGACAGACAGCCACTTACATGAATCTGTCCGGGTCTTCCCTGATTATCGAAAGTCGGGGAAACTATTTTTTCATCGGTGTAGCCGCTGATAGTAAGTGATCCGTTCGGCTCAAACGTATCAATTATCCTGTTCTCATATGCCGGAACCGGACCACTGTCATCGCAGATCTGTCTTCCCTGAACAATATCCCTAGTCAGCATTATCTTTCCGTAGTCCGATGCCATCTGATTGACTTGCTCTTGGGCTACGGACCTAGATGTAGTTTGTGGATTGTATGAGAATACAAGACTGTTTGCGGGCAGGGTATACTGCGCAAGCCCATCTGGGTTAAGGTTGATGTCTTGGCATGTCACCGTCAGCTCGACATTCCCGACAGAAGCGTGAGGCGAAAGGCCGATGATAGAGTCGCGCTCGACGTCACCGACTACGACCGTGTTGATCTCGCAGAGGCTGTCGCAGTTCGGGTCTTGGTCAGGGTCGTATGGAGGAAGGTCAGGGATAATCTTTTTCTGGCCATCACCTACAGTAACCGGATCAACCGTGTTGCACTCATATCCGACAGGACAGTCTACAGTGACAGTCTGAGACGTATTGAACACAGCCTGCTGCTGATTAATGAAGTATCGGTAATCAGGAAGACACTCGCCGCATTCATTTCGCTTACAATCACTCATTGGCAGGTCACAGTCTTGGCTATCGTTGGCTGCGCAATCGGCTTGGCGGCAAGCCTGATACCGGTAATGCGACAGTATCCACGCACATCCACACGGATCTGGATGGTGTAGAAGTTCCGAGCAGGTATGCAGTTGACCGAATCATAGACATCCGCAGGCTGAGGAATGCCCATCGCACTCCTCGACTGGGGATTGGAGTTGGTCCAGTCCCGGCACTCGGCTGTGTTGTAGATACCGCAGTCAGGACCTATCGGGCAGCATTCCTCCCAATCTGCCCACCGGAACCAGCATGAATGACGATCTGGTTTCCACCTCATGATGAAGCCAACGGTGTTCTCCATGTCAACCGTCCTCACCTCAGCCCCATACAGGGACTTCAGGTTGAACAGGCCGGTGTCATTCTCGGTAGGAAATGCGATCTCACTGCTCTCAAACGCCCACCGAATGCGGGTGGATACGTCAGCATCGGCCTGATCCTCGTGGTTTCTCTTGTCCAGTTCGTAGAGCTCGACTTCCCCATCCACGTTACGGGTGTAGACGAAGCACCTGTCGTTCCCGTTGTAGATCCCTCCGATGATCTGATATGCGAAGGAGAACGTCCAGAGACCATCCCATGTGGGAGGCCTGTCTTCGGTCCACTCGTTGGAATCAAAGTCCATCGAAACCATACCCTTGTGGACGACTCCCCTGTCCTCGAGCTGAGGAGCGCACAGGCACAGATACCTACCGTCATACATGACGGCACTGCCATAGAGCAGCAGGTCCTGAGGATCCTCATCGATTGCCCACCTCACCTGTCTACTAATCGGTGTGTTTGCCCACGTTCCGAATTGCCTTCGTGTAAGCTGAAACGTCCTGATCCCGTCAATACTCCTGAAGAAGAAGTCAGAGTTGTTTGCGACGATTGAGAGATCGCTTACAGACCCGTTCCTCAGGAGACTGACAGTCTGGATCGGGTCGATTGCCGTCTCTGCCAGAGTCCCGTTCTGGTCATATCCGAACAGGTTCCACTGTGACCTGTTCGCCGGAACTCTTACCGAAAAGCTCCCTCCCTCAGTAAATACCTGAAGCGGACCTTGACCAAGGACCACATCGAGGTTGGCAATGAACCTCATGCCGGTAATGGGACCAGAGTCGGTTGGGACAGAGAACCTGCCTCCCCCGGCAAGAAACGAGTTCTCGGTCCATTTGAGGATCGAGTCACGATACCCACGAGCAGGATCCCCGCTGGATCCATAGACAAGATCCCCAGCGGAGAAGCCGTATCCGTCCGGGGTTGCTACCCACAGCCGACCAAGGCCATATGCCATGGCGCTTCCCGGAGGAACCTCGGTTGAGCCTGCACGCCTTGAAGTGCTTCCGTTGTATATCAGACAGCGGTTTCTGCCGTCCTGAAACAAGGCCCACTGCTCTGCCTGCACTGTCCAGTTCTTGAATACTTTCCCGTCATTCAGGTCGAAGTCGAACAGCCTGTCCCCAATGGGGTGGACCGTCCCCTCGGTATCGTTCATGTTCCTGACCCTGACCGTGTTCGTCGGGGTATCGATGGACAGAATCTCGTATGCCTTGCTTTCAATCCTGACTATGGATCCGACACTCAGTCCGGATACATTCGTCAGGGATATATCCACGGCACCATCAACGACAGGAGCAGTAAAGTCGGCATCAACAACATAGGCTATTTTGATGCTGACATCGGTGACCTTGTAGCCGTCATACAGGTCAATGCGATAAAGCCGACCACCTTTCATGACGAGGTGATACGGGTCTCCCCTCAGGGGACGGTATAACATGGCGGCCTGCCATCTGCCGGTGTTGAACAGCATCTGGTCAACAGCGTCATTAAAAACCAGACGGCGAAAATGGAATCCGGGTCTCGGTCCAATTTCGCCGTTTCTGAATGAGCAGTTGATCGCCTTGTGGACTTGATCCCTGCTCAACGCAAGGGGCCTGTCGGCCCCGTTGACTGATTTTAGTTCAAGCCATCCATCATACAGAGTGTTCTGCGGTGGTTTGGTCATTATGCATCAGGCTCACCCAGATCCGGAATTCCATCAAGAATCGGAGAGACAGCATTCAGGATGTCTGGGGTCAGCTTTGATTGTTTTATCTGGCCGTAATTCAGCCTCCACAGCTTGACCTCGACTTCGGTGTTGTCGATCTCAAGCATCCTTTCGGTAACCTCCTTGGCTACTGGATCATCTGCTGGCACGGAGTCCCGGTTGCCAGCAATCTCAGAGAACAGCTTCTTTCGGGTCTCAAGCGCAAGATCCACAATTGGCTTCAGCTTAGCCACATTGTGGGCAATCTTAATGGACGCTTCTCCAGCCCCTTCACCCTGTTCGGGCTCGATTCTGGAGGTTCCATACAGCAGCTCTGCGGCTTTGGAGTAGGTAAGTTTCATAGCTGGGCCAACACTATTGACGCTTTGTAGGCCAGTCAAGGTGCCGCTAGTCCGGCATCAATGAAGGATCAGATGTGTTGTTGAACTCGGGGGTCTCCTTGTCTTCCCCTCGCTCTGAACCAAGCGGATGTCCGGGATTTGCAGGATCAGATTTGACGATGACAGACTGACCGTCTCCGGGATTATCGTAGATGTCTTGTGGCATGTTAATTCCCCACTCGGATTATTGTCATTCTGCAATGATCCACAGTAAACGTGGTTCCCGCAGAGGTGTTGTTGTTTACAGCCATGCGAATATAGTCGGTAGTTCCGTTAAGCTCTACAAGGGCCATGCCGCTCATCCCATATGTGTCACTGCTGGAGGCGAAGGTCGTCTCTGCCTGACTCGCAACAACAACGGTAGTTCCATTCTTACGAATCCCTGCGTTGATGGTCTGGTTGTTTGCGCTGATTGTGCCCGAGAGATGCCAGTCTACCAGATATATGCCAGCTTGGGTTGGTGTCATCGTGCCGCCAGCCGTGGTAAGCGTTATATTCTTTGATAGTCCGGGGCTGGACCAAGTGCCAGCTACCTGATACCACGTGTCTACAGCAGTAAGCGTCACTGTTGTGCCGATGTCATCCTGATACAGTTCCCCACGTGCCACATCGTTGTATACCGTGCCATTAAATGTGACCGTATTGTTAAGGATGGTTGGCCCATTGAATGTGTTCGAGTCATTAACTCCTTCTTGGAGAATACCATAGCGATTGGTGATCGGCCCGGTGGTTCCGAATTGGGAATCTTCGACATACAAGGCGCAAGCAACCGTCATCGTCCCGGAACCGCCGGAGATATTCTGGACATGAGCGTAAACGCCGATCGCGGTCGTGATATCGCCGCCGCCGGGCTGAATCGTCGCTCGACCCGTAACACCTCGCGCCTCGGAAAGCGTCCCTGTTCCGCGATGCTGAGCGTAGGACTGGATTCCGGAGAAGATCCCGGTGTGGTCGAACGTGTTCCCGTCCGCCGTTGTGGAATTAATCTCTATGCCTTTAAAGCTCGCCGAAGAAACCGCTGCCGGGTTCGAGCGTATGTCGATGTTGGCACCCCAAGCGCTCCCGGTTTCCGCGTTGTTGTCCAAGTCCAGAATCCACAGGTGTAGGTTGGGGGCCGCCACGTTGGTTGCATCATGAATTCCGACCTTGCCCGCAAAGTAATTGTGGCTGCGAGGGTTCTCCTGAGAGATCGCCCATTGTTTGCCGGACACATTTCCGGTTGGCACATACGATCTTAGCCTCAGCTCGTAGAAATTGGTAATCTTTCCAACCCCGGCATTGGCATCAACGTAGAAATCAGCATTATGGAAATTGGTAACTACCTCAGCTCCGGGTCCATGTATCGCATACGAATAGATGTTCCTCAGGGTTCCAAGGGGCTGTGTGGTATTGGAATGGCCGATGTTGACATGCATGCCATTGAACGACGCGCCCGATAGGTCTCCTGTTGCAGACGTAGTGTTGCCGGTGATATATGCGGAAGAGACCGTCCCAGTGGATGCAGACGTGGGGAAGAACGAAGTTGAGACGACATACCCGAAATTGGTTCCTGACGTATTGGTCAGTGTTCTCCTTCCGGTGAACAGCGCATTGCCAGCAACAGTTGAACTGGTCCCGGCAACTATCAATCCCTCGAAGTAGTTCACATTCGCGGCACCGCTCTGCTCGATCTTCCCGCTGATCGCCAAGGATTTGAGCCCATCATCCCACGTGATATCTGCACTGAACCCCATGGTTGTGGTTCCAGTAGCAAAGGGAATCCTGTTGGCTGTGTAGTCTGAGTCCTGAGCGAAGTTCAGACCGCCAGCCCCAGCCACGATTCCCCGGTCAGCAGCACCACCGACAATCGCATCAGCATATTGCTTTGTGACGGCGTGCAGTGCATTCGTAGGATTCTGCGCAAGAAGGACGTCCCCGGACGTCAGCGCAATGCCGCCTAAATTGGTGATCTGGTAACCACCAGCATTGGCATTGCTTTGCAGCAGGACATTATTGAGAGCGGTTTCGTTTGGCATGTTACGGGTAGGCTATGTATTGAATGCTGTATCCAGACGCAGGGACGATTGCTGTGAAATCAGCTGTGAACCCAGTGATGGCAAGGCTATGAACATTCACAGAGAAGGTGATACCTCCAGTTGGCTTTAAGATTGTGGCAATGACAGCAGATGGGACAAAGCCAAAGTTAGCGGATGGTGCGCTTATTAACTGCGTGGAGACGCCACTGGTTAATGCCACCGTGTCGTATACTCCCGATCCGGATGAGTCCAGCCCCTTGATACCGGCAGGGCTTACCGTCATTCCAATCGCGAACGGGGTTCCCGGAGCCGCGTTCCCGTCATATCCGAGATTCTCCAGTGTCGCCTGAGTTGTTCCGCTGAGCGACACAACCCGGTAGTATCCCATATACGTAGCCAGAGGGTCGCCGATACAGATCCGCATTCCCTGAGGGGATGACGGGGATGCTACCATCCACTGGTTGTTCCCAACATCAAGGGTGACAGTGGACAATACGGCAGGCTGAACCGGGCCATCGGCTGTGATGGACGTGTATGCGGAGTAGCCATTGACCCCATTTGTGCCATCAGCACCCGCCGGACCCTGAGGTCCGGGGGTGTTGATCACCGATGTGGTATCGCACGCCGGGGTGCAGCAGCTGCCTACGGATCGAATGAAGTTCATTTCGTTAAGTCTTTGACCAACTGTGTAATCGGATCTGCCTGACCCTTCTGAAGCTGCTGTGCGATAACAGCGTCGATAAACATTTTGTCGATACGCTCGCCATCAGGCATACCGCGAAGCACTTCCCGGCCCGCCTCAGTGGCCGTAATCAGGGCGGTGGCAATGGCCTTGCCGCGCTTCTTGTTGAGAGACGCAACGTAGGCACCCAAGGCACCGCTGAGGATTGTGCTGATAAGACCACCCCACGCAGGAATTGCATTGGTCGCCTCGACAGCGGTTTCGATTACAGGCTTCGCCACGTAGTTTGTCCTGTATTCGATAGTCTGAACGATGTTGGTGAACAATGATCCGTTAATATTGGATACCACCTCTTTGGGAACAGCCTGTTGGGTTACCTTCTCGGTTGTCAGTGCGTTTTTTAAGTGGCCACATCCAGTGGCGATAAATGCGATAGCGATAGCGATTAGCAGCTTTTTCATATTATTGTGCCTGTTTTGAGTTTTCCCGTGAGGATGACCGCACAATATTTTCTATGCGCTCATCTATTTTGTTAAGCCTTCTGTTGGTTTCTTCCGTTATATAGCCATGAAGTTCTTTTTGATTACGGATCTCAGTCTGAATAGGGAGTGTCGATGACCTCAGTGCAAATCCAGCAAGAGCACCGATGATGCCGCAGGTAGCAAATATTATTGATGCAATGGCCCCAAGCTGCGGCTTGGAAGACCTCAGGTTCTCAGACAGATCGCTGAGCCTGTTTGCTAGGTTTTTGAAGCCGCTCTCAGTGCTGTCTGTAAGGCTTGCCAGTCCGCTTTGGAGGGATGCTATTGAAACAGAATGCTCATTCAGCTGGGCATAGATCTGCCTTCTATCGTCAGATTTCGTATCATATGAGTCCATTTTTATCACGATTGCTGGGTGGTAGATTTCGACTCATTGATCTTCTGCCATCCTTTGAGACCCAAGACGCTGGCGACGAGATACACTTGCTCAATCGGAATCGCTGCCACAGATCCGGTTTTGACAGTCACATAAACCAACTGGAACAGGACTGCCGCCACGACCGCCAGCATAGCAACTCTAGTGCTGCTCGTCGTTTCACTGCTGCTGCTAAGTATTCCGCTCATGGTTGTGTCCTTTCATTTCACAATAAACGTCCCCACGTTGAACGTCGGGGATGCGGGAAAGATATACTCATACGCCCCAATATCCCACGTTCCGGTGCGGGTAGCTCCAGTTATATCAACCGTGAACTCCTCACTTAGATTCGCGCCCGCGTCTATGGCAGAACTGCCAGTTTCCAACGAGAAGTCAGAGCCGACCGCCACAAACAGGATTGACGAGTTGGTTTCCGTGATACTGTTCGACCCAACATTGGTCATCGTGTCGCCTGAGCCAGTAGCACTGTCCGCAAAGCGACCGTATCCAGCTAGGTAGTTGTAGTCCCAGTTGTTATTGTATGCAGTCGTTCCGGTGAGAACGTAGTCATATATCGGGGCTGCGGCAGCGCCATCAAGGTATGTCTGACTCCAAAATATGTTATTGGTCACATTCACATCTCCGTTAACAGTGTTTGTCGCGCCGATTAAACCGCCTACGCAAAGGAGATATTTCCATGTGCCGTCAGTTGCGAATGTGTTGTTCCTGATGTTCAGCACGAAGTTGGTGTCGCGCCAGTTCTTGACGTTGCACAGTAAACCGGCTTCGTCTGCATCGTGCGCCCAAAACAGGTTATTGTCTATTGTCAGGTAGCCTAGCAAGTCCTCAGCAATGATGCCCTGCAAATGCCCACCGCCTGCGTCTGGCGTGATGTTAGTGGAGACGTTGAACGTGCAGTTGCGGATCGTCCAGTCCGCAGGGTAGTCGTTGTTTCCGTTGCGAGAGATTTGAATGCAGTCGGAGTGCGGAACACTCCCATTAGATGTCTCCTCAGAGCCAAGCCAGAAGTTGCAGTATTCGATGAGCACGTTTGTTGCAGCAGTCAGTGCTATCAGGTCTGTATTCCAGTCATTAGTTCCATACTGTCCGGCAAAATTTGAATGTCTCACGATGGTTCCATGCGCAAACTCTCCGGACGACAACACGTGACCAAACCTGTTTGTGACTGTGATGTGTGTCAGGAGGTTTGAGTATGCGTCGGTTATGTCAAACATTCCTGACGAACCCGATCGAAGCGACGTTATGTTCGATACGATGTTCAAGTCGGAATAATCCAAATCAATCCAAGAGTCCAGCAGGTTGACACCGTTCGTTAGTGTTGCAGAATGCAGGAAGATATATTGCTTGCTGTTGAATTGAATCTTTGAGTTGGCGTCCCCGTTCATGTCACAGAGCGCATCGCTGAAATCCAATGTGATGTAATTCCCGTCAGTCCCACTACCTCTAATCAGGGCGTTTGTTATGACGCCGCTGAATACTACCGTGTCTCCCGGGTCAATCTGCGATGCGCTGTCGGTCGCACTCCAGTTGGCTAGTGTCCCGAAATCGGACTGCGACCACGCATTCGCAAGGGACGAACCATCTGCTGCGCCGTCTCCATTCTGGGTAACGTAATAGGTGGTGCCTAAAAGCGTCTGAGCCAGAAGCGTTGCAATAAAACATTTTTTAATCATAGTCCCCACTTATTTGAAAGGTAAGCCTCAACCTCAGCTTGAGTTGTGGAATCGTGCGCTGTTGAGTAAACTAGAACCTCGTAGATAAAGCCAGTCAACGGCCATGCTGGCGTTGAATCCGATGCGTAACCAACCCAGAACCGGTGAGAGTCCGTAGCTGGCGTCACGCTGGTTGTGTCTGTTTCAGAGTTTGCCCCGTTCATGTAGATTGTTTTAGAAGTGCTGGAAGTGTCCACAACTGACACTAGGCAGGCTGTGTTTGCAACGAATCCGGTTGTGGTTTCAGGTGTGGACTGCGCTGGAAGATTTGACCTAACCCAGTAACGAACAGGATCTCCAGCCACGGTCCCCATCGCTGCCAGCCAAAACTGGTCGTTCGATGTGGAACTCTTCGCCTCGCACAGAATCGTTTGATCTGTGGTTGTAGATGACGATTCAAACACAACGTAAATCGACACCGGCGAAGCGGTGAACAGCGAAGACGCTTTCGCTAGATAGTCTGTGGAAACGAACTGAATACCCGGCAACCCGTTCTGTTCTGAGGTTTGATAGAGAGGCCGATCTCCGCTTGTGGTTTGAGTCAAATGGTTCCCGTTTCCGCTCTGATCGTTCCATTGGTACACAGCCTCGCCGTCAGCGGCTGGCGTCGTCCCAGCGTCCGTAAACACGTCTGAGTCAGCTTCGTAGTGGGCTAGAAGTGCTGTTGTTGGTGGCTCTGAACCTCCACCACCTCCACCACCACTCGCAAGCATCACCGGATCTGTCAGCGAAAACGCGAGCTGCGCCTGAGCACTGGCCGCGCACAAAAGGAGTATTGGAATGAGTTGCTTCATAATGCACGTAAGGTTCCAACTGTTGCGGTGGGGATGACTGGCACACTTGCGTCGTATTCGTATGCGCCGATGTCCCACGTTCCGTCACTGCCTCTGGTTGTTCCGGTAATATCTTCCTCTGAGTCAAGAGACCCAAAAAAGGAGTCGGCTGACGCATCCCACCACAGCTCGGATGTCACATCGAACCCGCTATCTGTTGCCATTGATAACGTGTAGTCCCCTCCAGTGTAGTCCGCCATGATTGCAGAGGTTACAGTCTGTTCGTTTGCCCCACCGTAACTCTCTGCACCGTCTGAAGCGTGGTAGTCCCACGCACTCCACGACAATGCCCCAGCTGTTGGCCCACAGTTAATAAACATGTTGTTGTAGCCATACTCATTCAGCCCAACATCTGCAGCCACGTTCATCGGGAAGTGGGCGTCACCTTCATACTCGCCACCTATGTTCACGAATGTGTTGTTGTAAACATACAGCCCGTCGTGGCCCGTGTAATACCACGCATTACCAATAATTCCGCCACTGGAGTTGAAACCGCCGGAGGCTGCATTGGTTGCTCCGTAGTCGTTGAAAACTACGTTGCCGTAGAAGCGTATGTTCTCGGATGGGTTGCCTATTCCAGCTATTGAAAGCAAAGCCTGCCCCTCGCATGACTCAAACATGTTATACCTGAAGACGATGTTGTCGCCGCCGTAGAAGAGTTGGATTGTTTGACCGTGGTAGTTTGGCTCAAGACCCTCCAGCAAGCCGTATCGCTTAACCCAATTCCGCTCAAACAAAAGATAGCTGGAAGCACTAATCTGTATGCCGTCCTTCCCACAGTTCTCAAGAAAGCAGTTCTGAACCTTTATGTAAGTCTGAGACGCCGCGTTGTTAAACCTAACGCCAACCGTTCCGTTGTTGATACTCCCATCGTAGTCGTTGTGAACATGAACATACTTGAACGTGATATTTGATACCGTGTAGCCAGATGCTCCGAATTGAACAGTCCCTGTTAACCTGTTTGTTGACGTGTCTGATATTTTGAAACCGTAGTCAGAGGAAGTGTCGGTTGGAATTGTTGCGGAACCGTTGCCGTTGAACTCGTAATAGCCTTCCCAAAACTCAATAGGTGCAGCAAAGTCAGCTTGTCCGTCGCCGTAAGATGAGTCCCACCCAGTATCCGTTCCGTGGTCTGCACCCGTGGCCTTGATTATTGTTATTGAATTTGTCCCGCTTTCGGCATCGTCGAATATGTAGGTAGCATAGGTTCCATCGGCAACGTAGTATGTGTCACCACGGGTCAAAGCAGCGGGGAGGTCGTCCCACGCATCAGTCCACGACGAGCCATCTGCCGAACCGGACGCACCATCTCGCACGTAATGATTTGCTGCGTTTACCGCAACACTTAACAGCGTGAACGCAAACAGCTTAATCGAGTTCCGCATAGGTGCGAGTTCCTCCAGAGTTATACAACCACGTTCTCTCATCAGATGTAAGCTTGCGGTTAAACATCCCGATGTAGTCTATGTCGAAGTTTTCGCCAGTGGTTGCGTTTGGACCTCCAATGTTGAAGCCTACTGTTGCCGCAGTAAATGCAGCACTAACAGTTGTCCCGCTTCCGTCGTTTACCCAACACGTGTGGTCTGTAGTTGCATAATCGAATTCCACAACAAATAGATACCATGTCCCGGCAGACATTACCGTTGTTGTCTGTATATCCGATGCTTGAGCTAATCGAATGCGCGCACCAGTTGTTGTGATGTGCCTTACTTGGAAACCATTGGATGTGTCCAAAAACGCATAGTCTCCATTCACAATTCCGGTGTATGGACGAATGCGGATTACGAGCGTAGCGTCAGTGCTGGAGTTTGGTGCCCATACGCCATCTACTGTGTTTTGAGTCCACAACTTATTTCCTGTAGCCGCCGCGGTTCCATATCCAGATGTATATGTTGGCGTGTTGACTTCCGTAAGATCGTAGGTGCCGTGCGCGTCGGTGGCATCGTCGAAGTCATACCATGCAACGAGACTTGTCTTGGACAGGCCGCCGCCGCCAGCAGCAATCCCAACCTGCAATGTCTCAACCGTTGCGGTTCCAATCGTCGTCCCGCCTAAGCAGGCCGCGCACAATCCGAGCAATGAAATTAGGTATCGCATATTACTTAGTCCAGTTGCCGCCAACGAGAACATTGGTGTTTGCCGTGTCGCCCTTACAAAACACGCTCATGATCCCGACAGTGTTGTTCGTGAATAGCTGGCTGTAATCATCCATGCCGACGCCGAGATAATCAGGGTGGGCGACGATGGTGTAATCGCCTCCAGAACACATAACGATCAGGCGACCATTGAAACCCTCGGTGATGTTTGTCACCAGCAAACCGGAGTTGGCCGACAGTGCAATGGTTACAGTGGAGTTGTTGGTGAGGGAAGCATCCCAAACGTAGTTGGTTCCTGACAGTGACAACGATCCGCCAATAGGTGTGAGCAAATCGTTAGCCGTTACAGTTCCCATCGTCACTGCATCGAAGACGCCATTGGTAGCCGTTACCGTATCGACGTTCATCGTCGTCACAGTGAGGTTCGTCATTATCACCTCATCGAACGTCGCGTTCGTCACCGTCAACGAACTCAGGGTAAGCTGGTTCACGTTGGTGATATTGTTCCCGCCCATGTCTAAGTCACCGGTGTGTTTGTTATACAGTTCAGTAAAGTTGTCATTCACTTTGATGAACGCACCGCGAAGCGTGTCTCCGGTTCCATCGTTTGCACTACTGCCAATGTTGATGGTTTGTTGTGCCGCATAGCCTGCTGCCGCGAACAGGCCGATAGCCAGTAATGCTGAAAACTTTTTCATATCGTTTGGTCTGCTGTAATCAACGTCGAATCTACAGTAATATCTGTTCTGTCTACCGTGAGTGGAATTGACCCTGAAGGCGGAGGCATTCCACCATCTTCATGGGAGATACTCGCAGCAGCCAGATACTGCTTCGATCCGCTGCCCGACACGCTTTGATACGCTACTGAGTCAGTAATAGCGGCTCCCTTGGCTGCTTCTGCGAACTTCTTGGCGCAGTATACAATGCACGCCTGAAGTATTTTGTTGGATGCAGATACGCCGGTTGACAGAAGATAGGAGAGGTTTGCTGCGTATCCCGGATTGTATGACAAAATTGAGTTGAGAATCCCTTCGATGGTGAGGGCACATTTTACCGAATCACCAGACTGATATCCCGATATGGATAATACGTAGGAGGGTTGAAGGGCTTTTCTCGCCTGATACAAATAACCCGAGAGCAGACGGTTGAATTTCTTGTCCGTTATCGAGTTGTATTCGTATCCACCAGAGTTGAGGACTTCCTGAACAGAGGATGGGAATGCTGGGCTGTAGGTTTTGTTGATATCAATAAGTGCCTGCAACAGTGCTGTTTGCAGATTCCCCAGCGATTCACTTCTTGGTATCATGATCTTTTTTCTTTTGTCCAAAGTTGGACCGGGCATTTGCCCGGCCCAACTCGGCTACTACCTTACCACTGCCCCCCACCAGCATTGGTTTGGGTGCAGATTCTTGTTACGCCTCGAACGCGGGGATCGTAACCGCAGTGCAGACAGCACCTTCCAAGGCGACGTTAGAAGCTCCCGAAGCCACCCAGCTGCCAAGCTCAGAGAGCTCAGTGTTGAGGAAGCTGAGAACAGCCGTCTGATTAGCAAGGGAAGCAGAAGCGGCGTGAGCCACGTTCACTCCGTTGCAGGTAACAGAGCTGGCGTCGATCGTGATCGGATACGCACCGGCGCCCTTGGTCACGACCACAGTGTTCTCGCAAGCATCGTTCGAGGAGCTGTAGTTCTGGGCGTTATAGGTAGCCGGTACGAACTCAGCACACTTGGCGACGACAGTAGCACAGCTGCGTTGGCGTGCGCTCAGGATCGCCACCTCCCACTCAGGACGCTCGGGCTTGGTCGCCATGCTGTAGTCAGCGATGAACATGCCCTTGTTACGGCGCTTGTTCTCGATGACGCAGCCATTGGCATCGGCACCAAGGTTGTCCATGACGAACTGCCAGTTGCCACCGAAGTCGCGTTGGGCAAACGGCATCATCGAGTTGATCTGCTCGGTGCTCCGGGTCAGGGACTTCATCGCCATGCGGTGATGGATGAAGTCGATCTGGTAGGGGGCATCGATGTAGTCTTGGTTGACGTTGCCCTTGATACCGGATCCGCCATAACCACCAGCCGCAGCACCGTTTTCATACGGGAACACGCGGTGCAGAGTGCCAGCGGTCTCGATGAACCGCATCGGAGCCGGGTCAACACGGATGCCAAAGTTACCAATCGCGTCCGTAATGCCGTACTTGTAGAGCTGACCGCCCTGAGCAAAGTCGGTGAACTGGAAGGAGTTCGTCAGGGAACTGTTGCCTTCACGCAGGTTCCAAGCGGTCTCCATGTCAGTGACCAGCTCGAACATCTGGTTCGGGAGAGGGTTTGCTCCGCCGTATCCCTCAAGGATCAGGGGCTGAACCCAGCGTTGCAGGATGTCGATTGTCAGGATCGAGTCCGGCAAGGCATTCGGCGTCATGGTGATCAGGTTGCCGGTGCTGGTATAGGTGAACGGGACGTTCACGCCAGTTCCAGTCAGGCCCGTAAGGACCTTGTTGCCAGCGATCCGGAACGCCTCGGTCTTCATGCGGTCGGAGACGATGATCGAGGACGAGTCCTTCAGGATGTTGATCAGATGCGAGAACTGCTCTTTTGCACGATCCGCAGACATGATCAGGTCGAAGCAGAAGAGCTGGGTCTTGTAGCTCTTGGTCTGAAGACTGTACTGCTCCTGAGTATAACCGAATCCAATCTCGGTTTCAGAGGGATCGCAAGGAGTTCCAACGCATCCGTCTGCCGTCACGTTCTCCCAAGCCCCACTGAGATCCGGCTGGACCCGGTGAAACTTGTCGAACTGACGGGTAACACCATCCCCAGAAGGGAAGGAGCCAGTCGATACGTGGCCAACCCATCCTTGGGTCGGGGTGATATCCTTGACGATGTCCGAATCGAAGTGCTCCGCACGGCGGATCAGGTAGTCGCTGAATTGTTTGCAGCTAATAGAGGCCATAATG
>Ga0208161_1000456_pt1 | contig 23302 bp, 35 predicted proteins | sample CB_VirMetaG_3_FD_184538 | JGI IMG/M metagenome (GOLD analysis project Ga0208161, IMG submission 184538) | Freshwater to marine saline gradient viral communities from Chesapeake Bay - CB_1508_1S Viral MetaG (SPAdes) (version 4) | ecosystem: Environmental > Aquatic > Marine > Coastal | place: USA...
CAAGGACTTCAGGGACTTCAAGGTAACCAAGGACTTCAAGGAAGACAAGGAAATCAAGGAAGACAAGGTACTCAAGGAATCCAAGGTACTCTGGGAATTCAGGGTACTCAAGGTACTCTTGGTGATCAAGGACTTCAAGGAACTGTAGGAGGTAATTACAACAAAACAGAAACTTCCTATGTTGCTACTGAAGGACAAACAACATTTAGTGGAATATCATATTCTATTGGTTTTGTTGATGTTTATTTAAATGGCGTGAGACTTTCTGCTTCTGAATTTACTGCTACTAGTGGAACTTCTATAGTTCTTTCTGTTGGTGCAAGTGCAGGAGATATTGTTGATATTATTGCTTATACTGGTGGTGCATTGGGAGCACAAGGACTTCAAGGCAATCAAGGAATTCAAGGATTAAGCAATCAGGGAGTTCAGGGTAATCAAGGTCTAGTTGGACAAACAGGTGGAATTACAATATCAAATGATACATCAACAAATTCAACCAGATACTTAACATTTTCTAGTTCTACATCAGGTTCAACTTCTACTTTAAATGTATCCTCAACTAAACTTACTTACAATCCATCAACTGGTCAATTATCTGCGACTGATTTTAATTCAACTTCTGATCTAAACTTAAAAGAAAATATTGAAAAAATTGAAAATAGTATAGATAAATTGAAATTAATTTCTCCAGTTAAGTTTAATTGGAAAGATAGTGGAAAGTCTAGTTACGGTATTATAGCACAAGAGTTGGAAAAAATAATTCCAGAACTGGTTAATGATAATGGAAATAATAAAACTGTAAATTATTCTGGATTAATTCCATTTTTAATTAATGCTATTGTTGAAGAAAATAAATATATAAGAATACTAGAGAAAAGAATTTTATTACTAGAAAATAACCAAATTTAAATGGTAAATTAAAATGGGAAAATCTAGAGATGCTGCAAATTTAGTATCTACAGGAGGACTAAAAATAACAATAAATAATGATTATGTTGGTATAGGTTCAACTGTTCCTACTAGTAAATTAGATGTTAATGGAACAGTAACATCTTTAGAGTTAGATGTTAATGGGACTGCAACTGCTTCCAATTTCAATTCATTATCAGATATTAATGAAAAAAATAATATTAGTAAAATAGAAAATGCATTGGAAATAATTCAGAGTATTAATGGAGTTAAATTTAATTGGAAAAAAGATAATAGTCCTTCCCTTGGAGTAATAGCACAGGATATTGAATCTATAATACCAGAAATAGTATCTGGTGTAAATGTCAAGACAGTAAATTATAATGGAATCATAGCAGTATTAATTGAGGCAATAAAAGAACAGCAAATTCAAATAAATTATTTGCTGGAAAAAATAAAACTTGACATTCTTTGAAAAATTAAGTAGAATCGGTTTGTCGGTCTTAGAGATAGATATAAATGAGACAATTACATAAATCATTAGAAAGTATGAATTTCGTTAAACATTGTATTGAGAATGGTGGTAGTATTCATCCATTAGTAACAGATTCATCAATACTTAAAGGACCAGCATTAACAAATCCATCAATTTACTTAGATGGAGATAAGATTTTAGTTAATCTAAGAAATATTAATTACACATTGTATCACTCTGAAAAAAAGAAATATGAGCACCCATGGGGCCCTTTAGTTTATATTCATCCCGAGAATGATTGGAAGCTTCGTACAAAGAATATTTTGTGTGAATATGATTCTAACATGAATCCAGTTTGGCAAAGGCACATTGATACTTCAGACTTTCCTGATAAAGAGTTATGGGAGTTTGTAGGTCTAGAAGATTCTAGAATTTTCCGTTGGGATGGAAGACTTTTTATATGTGGTGTCAGAAGAGATCTAGACACTATTGGTACCGGTAGAATGGAACTATCAGAGATTGAGATTGGTGATGATTATGTAAAAGAAATTGCACAGTATCGTATTCCTACTCCAGGAGGTAGAGAGTCTTATTGCGAAAAGAACTGGATGCCTATTATTGATATGCCATGGCATTTTGTGAAGTGGACTAATGGAACAGAAGTTGTAAAATATAATATTGAAACAAATACTACTGAAACTGTTGTATTAAAAGATTGGAAAGATCTTGGTTGCATTGATTTGAGAGGAGGATCTCAGGTACTACCTTTTGGCGAAGGTCATATTACTTTATGTCATGAGACATATTTGACAAAAAGTGAGCAAGATCGTAAAGATGGTATCTATCGACATCGTTTTATTGTCTGGGACAATAATTGGGATATTGTCCAAGTATCTTCACAGTTTTCTTTTATGGAAGCAGAGATTGAATTTGCTGTTGGTATGTGTGAATATGGTGATGACTATTTGATTACTTTTGGATTTCAAGATAATGCTTCTTATTTGTTGAGGGTTAATAAAGATATTGTGTGGAAATTTATTGTAAGTTAGGAAAAAATATAATGAGTTTTGATTACAGACAATGTATTGAAAAAGCGTCGAAGTACTTGAGTGGTGAAATTTTAACCGTTGATGTTGGATGCAATATTAATCCAATTGTTGAGATGAACTATGCCGAATGGATAGAAAATTGGAATGATGATTTTACTTTTCTTTTTTTGGAAAAATTCCCACAATCAAAATGTATTGCTATAGAACCACTACACTGGCAAAGTTTTCAGAATAGATGGTTTGAAGATGATAGAGTTAAACTATTAAAAATAGCACTTTCAGATAATGATGGGACGGAATTTATGTTCTATCCTAGCAATAGGCATGTGTTGAGTAGTTTTTATATTAGAGAAGATTTTAACGGAGAAGTATTGAATAGTCAGGAAGTTGAAACTAAAAAACTTGATACTCTTTTTATCGAATCTCAAATCAATAAAATAAACTATTTGAAAATTGATACGGAAGGCGCCGAATATAAAGTACTTCTTGGCGCCAAAGACAGTTTAGAAAAAAAGAAAATTGATTTTATACAATTCGAATATGGTTTGACTGATGAAGATATACCCTCTGTTGAGTTAATTGAAAGTTACTTAATAGATTTTGGATATAAAGAAATTTTAGTTTCTGGAAGAGAAAAATTGTGGACTTGGATTGATTATACATAAGAAGATAATGATTATATTATTAATTATAATATTTCATTAAAGATTCGATCTTAAACAAATGGAGATTTAATAGATGGCGAAACTATTTTCAAACCATAATGATTATTTTAGTAAAATTTATGCCGGAGGCGGATGGGGCCCTATTCAAAGTGGTGGCGGATCCTCCCCGGAAAATACAGTAGAATATAGGGAATTTCTTTCTAATTTTATTAAAGAAAATAAAATTAAAACTGTATACGATTTTGGGTGTGGTGATTGGAGTTTTAGCAAACTCATCGATTGGTCTAATGTTAAGTATACCGGTATTGAAATTGTAGAGAGTGTTGTTAATAATCTTAAACAATACGAAAATGCAAATATTCGGTTTGTATTTTTGGATGATGTAGAAAGATTTTATAAGTGCAAGGGAGATCTTCTTATCATTAAAGATGTTCTCCAACATTGGACAAATAAAGAAATTACTACATTTTTAAATAATGTCAAAGATCAATTTAAATTTATTTTGATTTCGAATAGTTCACCACAAGGAGAAGATTGGCAAGAAACTCCAGAAAGAAATAGGCCACTTTCTTGCAAATATTATCCACTCAAAAAATATAATATAGAATTTCTAAAAAATTATGGTGAAAAGGAATTATCAATTATTAAGAGAGAAAATAATATTGAGCAAGTGAAGAAATCTGTTGTAGAAAATAAAACTACTAGTACTTCCAACTCTTCTATTAGTGCTCCTAAAGCTCCTAGAAAAATCACAACTGCTGCCACTAAAATCCAAACCACTCCCAGAAAAACTTCAACATTTACTAGTAGAACATCAAAAAAATAATTTTATAATTATATAATATGAATATTGATTGTTTAATTCCAGTACATAACAAAGATTTTCATTCTTTGAATTATTGTATAAAGGGAATAAGAAACAATATTTTAAATCTCAACAATATTTTTGTAGTTTCTAATGAAGATCCAAAAATTGATGGAGTCATTTATATAAATGAAAGTAAATATGATGAATATGTGAGTTTACAAAAAATTATTGAAAGGTATGACAGGGAAAAATCAAATTTTACTTATAGAAGTGGATGGATTTATCAACAATTTTTAAAATTATTATCATCAAAAGTAATTCCAGAACTTACTGATTCTTATTTGGTTGTTGATTCTGATACAATATTTCTTAGGCCAATTTATTTTGATCCTAGAAAATTTTATTATTGTAGGGCAGATGAATATCATTTGCCTTATATTGATACAATAAAAAAATTACTAGGAATTGAAGACACTATAGGGTTTTCGACAATTTCTCATCATATGATTTTTGATAAAAAAATAATGAATGAGATGATAGAATTTATTGAAAAAAACTTCAATTCAAATTCTATCTATGAATGTGTTATGAGTGTAATTGATTATAATCAATTATCTTCTATTAGCGAGTGGGACTTATATTCCAATTATATTATTAAAAAACATCCTCATATTTGTGAGGAAAGGCAATTATTTTGGCAAGATATATCATATGTCCCATGCCAAAATGATTTAAATCATTTAAAGGAAACATTAGATTTTGTATCTTGTCATTTTTACTTAAGAGAAAAACAAATTATGTCAAATTATGTTCATTGTCACATAGGAAAAATACCATCATATCTTATTGATTCTTTTAAAAGCATTTACGAAGTTGACCCATTTTCCAGATTGATTCTTATTACGGATCAAAACATTGAAATTGATGGTGTGGAAATTATTAAAGTTAGTGATATTTCGTCAGAACAAACTCGCAATGTTTTGCAGATGAGTTTGTTTAGTGATGATGATAATATGTTATGGAGAACATCTATTTTTAGAGTTTTTCTTGTTCGTGATTGTATTAAATATTTGAATTTAAAAAATTGTTACCACTTTGATTCTGATGTATTGCTTTTTGAACCATCATCAAAATTTGAGAATCTTATTTGCGATGATGATGGATTAAGTGTTACCTATCATACTGAAGATGAGATAGTATTTGGTTTTTCCAAGTTTGGCTGTATTGAAAAGATAGATGAGATTTGTAATATATTAAGTGAACTTGTTTTCGATGAAGATAAAAGAAAGGAATATTTTTCCATTATGCCAAACGAAATGCAATTGCTTGGTGGAATTTATAAAAGAAGACCTGATCTTATTAAAAGATTGAATGTTTTTCCTAATGAAGATGGAATTGTTTTTGATCCATCATCTTACGGTCAGTTTTTTGGTGGAACTCATAATGGAGATCTTCCTGGTTGGTATGGAAATCATCATGTAGTCGGTAGAGAAATAGGAAATAATATTTTGCATCCTATTATTATTGATAATAAACCCTATGTCGAAAAGGATGGAAAAAAATATCCACTAGTTAATTTGCATATTCATTCAAAAAATACGGAAAGGTTTACTTATCATATAGAACCAGAAATTAATTTGAAAATAGAGCAAATATATCCTGGATCTGAAATGCTTCCATACGAAAGATATAAGTTGTATACTTGGGTTTCCGAACTCATAAAACCAAGAAATGTGTTGGATGTTGGGTGCGGAGTTGGTGGAGCAACTTATTATATTTCCGAAGGAATGAAAAAATGCAAGTCAAAAGGAAAAGTTTATTCTTGCGATCCCGAACGCAGCCCATCTCAACAATTTTTTAGAAATCAGAATAATGTTGTTTATAATTCAATATATTCCGATGAATTGATTTTAAAATTAATAAAAGATAACATTGAATTAGATTATGTATTTTTTGATGGACCGGAAGATCCTGATGTTGCTATGAGAGATATTCTTTCTTTGGAAAAATATATTAAACGTGGTTGCTATTTTACGATGCATGACTGGGAAACAGTCACTAGAAAATACGATGGGCAACTTTCTACTAAGTCTAAAAAAATTAGGAAATATATGGAGAATAATTCTTTAGTTTGGCAACCTGTTGAAATTTTAGAAGGAGTTAATAGTTCTGATTCTGTAGGATTATGTCTTTATAGGTTTTTGGGTAGATGATTACTTTTCCTCATATTGGATTTCTTGGTAGACTTGGAAATCAAATGTTCCAATATTCTGCATTATTCTCTTTATGTAAAAAATATAATCTAGAATTTACTTTGTCTAAGATTGATTGTGAGTTATATAAATGTTTTGAATTAAATGCAAAAATATTATCATATTTTAATTCTGCATTTTCCGTTCCTAATGATTTGTCTCCTGATATAATAAAGAGTGGGCATACTATCACGATAGAAAATGCAGATCAAACTAATAAACTTTTCAGTACTGCATTTGATTTGAATTTTTATAATCAAAATCATGATAATAAAAGTATTCTAGGATTTTTTCAGAACTATAAATATTTTTTTGATTTTGAAGATTCTCTAAGGGACGAGTTTGCATTTAAAAAAAAGTATGATAAGATAGCAAATAATTATCTTTCGACTAACTTTAATCAATCAGAAATTATATCCTTGCATATAAGAAGAACGGATTATATAAATTCAGATCTTCTCAATAATCTTGATATAAATTATTATGAAAAGGCATTGCTATATTTCGATTCTTCTTTGCCAGTATTAGTTTTTTCGGATGATCCTAATTGGTGTCAAGAACAATTTATTTTTTCTGATGATAGATTTTTTATTATGAAAAGCAATGACACATATATTGATCTTTGTTTAATGTCTAAATGCGATTATCATATTATAGCTAACAGCACATACAGTTGGTGGGGATCCTGGTTAGCAAAAAGTAAAAAAACAATATCCCCAAATCAGTGGTTTAAACCACACTATGAATTTTTAGATTCTGATGGATTAAGATTACCTCATTGGATTAGTATATGAATGTATCAGTAATTTGTGCTTGCAAAAATCGAAATAATGCACTAAGAGTTTCTTTGAATTCTTGGTTAGCGTTTGATGAAATAAAGGAGATCATTATTGTTGATTGGAGTTCTGATGAACCAATTAATTATCTCACAAAACTAGATAAAAGAATTAAAATAATTAGAGTTGATGATGAGCAGTATTTTAATCAACCTCAACCACTGAATCTTGCAGCAAGTATTGCTACTGGAGATTATATTCTTAAGTTGGATTGTGATTATATGATCAATCCTTATTTTGATTTTTTTGAATGTTATAACATAGATGAAAATTCTTTTCTTTGCGGGCAAGATTCTTATGAGTGTAGGCATGAATATTGGGATGAAAATTTAAAAGCATACGCTGTCAATTTCCATGGAATGGATGTTGGTGAGTTGATGAAATACTCTCATACATATAGTCCTTTATTCAAATATCTAACTGGACTTTGTTTTGTCTCTAGAGAAAACTATTGGAAAGTCGGTGGTTATGATGAACGCATGGGTAAGTATTATGCATATGAAGATGATCAAATGACTAAAAGATTGTCTATGTTAGGATTGGAGTGTAAAAAGTTAGTTCATAATTATAATATTATTCATATTCCTCATCCGGATAAAAAAAGGTATGAAAATTTTGAAGGGTATGGCGAAGAATCTGATGATAATAATATTGAGAATGTAAAAAGAAAAATCTCAGATCCTAATACTTCAGATTCCGATAGATGGAATTTGGAATATCTTTTGGCAAAAATGAATATCGAACATAATGAAAATCTTTTTTCTGATCTTGAGGATTATTACATTGAGAGAATTTATGATTGGGAGGTCATAAATATGGATGATCAAAATTATATTGCTTTTAGGAAAGAAGATGTGAAAAAATTAACTGGATTGAATACAGTATACTATACTACTCTAGAAGAAAGTATTGATAGAAGAAAAAAATTAGAAGAATCTTTAAAAGAACATGGAGTAAAAAATATTAGATCTATTGTTTCTAAAAGATTTGCAGAGTGTGATGATATAGTTACCGGCAAATATGCGGATACTCTTAATGACGGTACTAAAGGTTGTTGTGTCTCTCACTTGAAGGCAATTAAAGAGTGGTATGAAACTACTGATGAAGAATATGGATTCTTCTGTGAAGATGATTTAAGTTTAAATACTTTAGAGTATTGGAATTTCAATTGGAATGAATTTATATCCAATCTTCCGAAAGATTGGGGATGTGTTCAGATGCTTTCCATTCGAGGAGATTATACTGATTTTAAAATTAGAGGTAGATTATGGGATGATTGGTCAGTTACGGCGTATATTATAAAAAGAGAGTGTGCAAAATACGTTATAGATAATCACATTATTGATAATACTTATCATTTAGAACTTAAGGATTCTGATGTTCAACCTTTAATAGAAAATATCATCTATACAAGTGCGGGAAAAGTATATACGATTCCATTGTTTGTTGAAGATGTTGGTTTTAGATCAACTTTCCAAGATGGCGATGGTGATGTTGAATATGGACAAAAGCGTAATCATTATTATGCACATGACTGTGTTATAAATTGGTGGAAAGATTATGGGAAAAATAAAACCATTGAAGAACTTATGAAAAAAACATTCAAGATTAAACTTGTCGAAGATTCGATTGAAGAAAAAGTTGAAAATGTATTAGAAGAAAAAGTTGAAAATGTATTAGAAGAAAATGAAACAAAAATTTTAGTTGATGTATCTAATTCCAATCTAAATGATTTGCTTGTAGCATATGCATTAGATACTGAAAATCCAATTAAAAATTTTAATATGGGGATGTGGTATGAGCATCACCGACACAATGCTCCAGCACTTTCTTTCTTTTTGAGGTGTGCTGAAAGAACAGATGATTTAGATCTCGCTTATGAGGCATTGATTCATGCTTCTAATGCTTATGCTCGCCAAGGAACAAGAGATCAAACAGCAAAAGGTCTTCTTCAGCAAGCACTTTGCATTCGTCCAAAGAGACCGGAAGCATATTATCTTCTTGCAAGATTTTCTGAAAATCGTCAGTGGTGGCAAGACTGTTATATATTCTCTCAATGGGGAATTGATTTTTGTGATTTTGAACTTCCTCCATTGCACACTGATGTGGAATATCCAGGTAAGTATGGCCTTTTATTTGAGAAACAACTTTCTGCTTGGTGGTGGGGAAAGGGCGATGAATCTAGAAAACTTCTTCAAGATATGAAGGATAATTATTCTCTAGATAAGGCACATTATGATATGGTATCCAATAACCTTATGAGACTGGGTGCCGGACATATTCCGGAAGAGATTATTAAATATCAAAAACATAAACATGATAATCTGAGATTTAAGTTTCCTGGATCTGAAGAGATTGAAAAGAACTACTCTCAGGCATTCCAAGATATGTTTATTCTTGCTGCAACCAAAGGTAAGACCAATGGACTATATCTTGAGATTGGTGCTCAGCAACCATTCTATCAGAATAACACAGCACTGCTTGAGACTAAGTATGGTTGGGATGGAATTTCTATTGAAATTCTCCCAGATCTTTGCGCTCAGTTTGCCAGAGAACGTAAGAATCAAATAATTTGTCAAGACGCTACTACTGTGGATTATGAGAAGTTGTTGGATGAATTTGGTAAGGGAACTGACTTTGATTATCTGCAGTTAGATGTAGAACCATCTAAAACTACATTTGAATGTTTGTTGTCAATGCCATTTGAAAAATATAGATTTGGAATTATTACATATGAGCACGATCATTATGTTGATATGACTGGATCTTATCGTGATAAGTCTAGAAGATATCTTAAATCGATTGGATATGAGATCTTAGTTGCCAATGTTTCTCCGAATGATAATAGTCCATTTGAGGATTGGTGGTATCATCCGGATCTTATTGATCCCGAAATCGTCAACCAAATGAAGTCTGTATCGGATGAAACAGTTAATATTGTTAAATATATGATCCGGGATTAATAGTCTAGTATGAACAAATACCAAATAAGTAGAGTTCTTGAGGTATTTGATGGTTCGACATTTGAAGGAATAATTGATTTAGGTATGGGAGTTTATCTTAAGAAAAAAATATTTTTATCTGGGATTGTTTCCCCATCTATAAATAATGACAATGAAAAACTATATTGGAAGCAAGCAAAAGATAAATTGCAATATTATCTTAGATATGCTACCAATAGAAAAGTTTACATTCAGGTCGATGAGTATCATAATGATTATGTTTATGGATTTGTTTATACAGATGAATTTGAAGATTCAATAAATTGGATTATGTTTTTATATGGTTATGTCTGGGATAATGGTATAGTACTTCCAGAAGACAATGAAAGAAAAAGAGAAACTTATGTTTTGAATACACCAAGTACGAGGTTAAAATGAGAGATTTACACCCATTAATTCAAAATCTTGCAGAATCAATTTTAGATAGTTGGGGAGGCCATTTTGATGAAGATGATTTGAAAGAAGTGCAACTGCCGGAAGAATTTGGTAGAGTGCAAAAAGAAATTGATGGAGAAGAGCAAGTTTATATTGAAAATTATGTTTGGGAAAGTGAAAAATTTAGAAAAATACATTTGGAAGTTGCCCAAATGAAGTCTGGACTTGACATTCTTCATATTAACATGTATCCTAGATACGACTATGATATTCCTATCTTTGGTGCTGATGTTGTTGCTTCTTCAAAATCCGTAGGTGCTGCGATTGTTGATATTAGTTCTATCAGGGAAGATAGAAGTCTTCCGGAAGAATATAAGATTCTTGATATTGTAGAAACTAATTTTGAAGAAGATAAAAAAATGCCCGACTGGGGTGATGTTTTTTCTGAGTATTGTGTATTTGTTAAACCAACAGAAGATGAATATGAAAAATTCATACATACCGCATTTACATATTTGAATTATCATTGTGCTATCTCTCACAATACTAAAGCAAATCCAGATAATATTTCCATTAATTACGAGGGCCATAAATTTTATTGTGAAAAGCAAAGACAAAATAATAAAACTAGAAAAGTTTTAGAAAGTATATTCGATGTAGAATATGCTGATAAATACATTTCAGAAATGTTGTTTGATTATCCAGAAATTTAATGTCAGAAGCAGAAGAACCAAGAATCCAAGAGGTTATCCACAGTATTAAATATGCAGATGAACCTCAACAGCAAATCTATGAAGATAACGAACCTAAATTAGAAGGAATTGATCTGGATGATGAACAAGCAATTGCCAATTATTATTTGGCAAAAAATAATCAAATAGACCCAGACCAACTTGAAATTGAAAAAAAAGAAGAAGAACTTTTTGAAGAAATTAAAAAAGTTGTAAAAAATAAAAGTACTCTTGCTGAATATCTGACAAATCTACATGCTTCAATTGAGGTTATGGAAGAAAGGATTTATGAGTTAGAATTGAAATCTGAGAAAAAAGAAAGGGAATCTGTATCTAATATTAGGAATAACCCTTCCGGATTATCTGCAAAAGGTATAGGTCAATTGCCATTTAATTTATTTTAATTCTCTATCGGTATATTAATATGAAATTTACAGTTTATTCTAAAGATGGATGCCCGTATTGCACAAAAGTCAAACAAGTGCTAGAGTTAGCAGAACTACAACATGTAGTTTATAAACTTGATGTTGATTTTACGCGAGAAGAATTTTACAATGAATTTGGTCATGGTTCTACATTTCCTCAAGTTATTGTAGATCAAGAACATATTGGTGGATGTACAGATACTGTTCAATATCTTAGGGAGAATAATTTAGTTTAATGGTTAATAATATTCATGAAGTTTATATTGATGTGGAAAAAGCAATTGATTATGCTTTTACTGGACAGTTTGTTTTGAAATTTTATGATTACCTAAAAGTCCGTGGAACAAAAAAAATTGAAATAGATGAGTTTATTGAAAGTAGTACTGCTAATGAAATAAGTAATCTTATATTAGATCTTAATGATTATATTGAAGGTGGTTCAGATGAAATTCATAAACAACTTCGTGAAGCCTATGGACATATTCCAAAACCGCAAGCAAGAAAAATTAAAAACTACCTTCATGGCATACTAGAAGATGCCCAAAAATATAGTCATGATAAGAGGCCAGGACGACGAAAAAAGAAAACTAAATAAGACAGATCCCCAAATTAATAGGGGAGTTGAATTATTATTACGAAATAGGAGAAGAAAATCAGAAAAACCAAAAACTTTTCAAGTGAAGTTTGGTAAAATGATTTCTCTTTTCCGCAGAGAGTTTCATTTTTTTATCAACTTTCACTTTGATATTAAAAAAAAGTAAACTCTCTGGAGAAAACAAATGGAAACAGCATACGTAATCACATTTATTACAATGTTTACATTGCTATTTTTTATGACAGGAGGTATAATTGGTTGGTTGGTATATAGACATCTTTTAGAAACGAGACCTCCATATCTACATCCAGAGTTTTTTGATGAAAATGGGCAGGTGATACCTGACGAAATAGTAAGTGTACGCTTTGAAAACAACTATGACTACGACTACGACGAAGAAGAAGGTGCCGACGACTGAACAAATAATCGAATCCCTTCCTACAAATCCCTTTATTTTTGAAATTTTAGAACTTGTTTCGAAACAAAGAAGTAACTCTAAAAAAGTTGAGATTTTGAAAGCCTATGAGCATGATTCTCTTAAATCTATTTTTATTTGGAATTTTGATCCTACTGTGATTAGTCTTCTTCCCGAAGGAGAAGTTCCATATGCTCGTACTGAAGATCAAAATTTTAAAAGCGGATCTTTGAGTTCTAAAATTAATGATGCCGTTTCCAAAATGGAAGAAATTAATACAAAGTCTTTAGGCGCATCGGATCAAGGAAAATCTACAATAAGAAAAGAGTATGTAAAGTTTTTTAATTTTGTTAAAGGTGGTAATAATACATTATCAACTCTTCGTAGAGAAACTATGTTTATTAACATTCTTGAAGGCCTTCATCCATTAGAAGCAGAAATTCTTTGTTTAGTTAAAGATAAAAAATTGGAAACTAAATATAAGGTAAGTTTTGATAATGTAAAAGAATCCTATCCCGATATTCAATGGGGTGGTCGTTCATGAAAGCAGTTATTGGGGAAAAAGTACAAATGGCAGAATACAATGAAACTCAATCAATGATTCTGCCTCATGAATATGGATGTGAAATTATTCTTGAAAAGACTAATGTAAATAAAGCAAAAGACTCTTCATTTCCTAATGATGCATACTTAATCTGGTATGTTGTTGACGGTCAAGAGTATATTGATCTAACTCGCAGCGCAAAAAGAGTAAATTTATTTGATATGTATTATGATAAGTATGGCCCAGGATCTGTACGAAAAATTGATTTTGGATATGGTAGAACAAATCCAAGATTGTGGGGATATAAGCAATCTGATAAAAAGAAAAAAAGATGAGTGAAGGATTTAAAGGTTTTTCCAAACCAGAAAATGATAAAGAATTTAAACTTTATATTAAAAATAAAGAAATAAAAAACATTATTAACCAATATAAAAAACTTAAAAAATATCAAAAATCATCTATTTTTGAAATTGAAAAACTTTCGGGTCAAGAAACAAGAATAGATAAACTAATCAACGAATACGGAATAGACCCTGAAGCAATTGAATAATGGGAAAACATTATCTTCTTAATTTATATGGATGCTCATTTGTTCTTTTAGATGATGAGCGTTGTCTTATAGACTTATTAGAAAATGCAGCAGTTGCTAGTGGTGCTACTGTAATTCAAACTATCTCTAACAAGTTTGAACCACAGGGAGTCACTGTAATTTGCTTATTATCTGAAAGTCATATTAGCATTCATACTTGGCCTGAAGAAGGTAAAGCAGCAGTAGATGTTTATACTTGCGGAGATTGTAACCCTAAAATTGGATGTGATATCATCATCCAACAACTTTATGCCCAACACCATACACTTAGTTATATAGAACGTTAACTAAATACGTTATAATTGGAGAATATTATGCTTTCTACTCAATATCGTTTGCGACTTGAAGAAATTTGTCAAAAAATTATACTTCACGAAGAGGTGAGTTTGGAAGATATGATTTGGGCAGAAAAACTTGCCAAAGCAAATCGTTCTGCTGCTACTATTCTTCGTCAAGCGAGAAGAAGAGCAGAAAATCCTGACATGCAAGAAGGCGACTTGGATGATTTCATGAATCAGTTGGACCTTGGTGGATTAGGTCACGAAAGATTTGGTAAACGTGGTTTTGATAGTATTGATGATATGGTAGATTGGTTTAAACGAGATGACGATGAAACTGATTGGAGGCAAAGAGATTGACCTACGATGAGTTCATTGGTAAGAGTCATGAATATTATATGGATATGGTGCGTCTTATAGACATAAAAACTAAGCATCGTATGACATTGAGTAGTGAAGAAAAACAAATAAATCAATTTATTTTAAAAGTTCAAGAAGATAATAGAATTAATGAACTAAAAAATAGATTTGAAAAGTGTTGGCAAATTGAAGAATGAAATCTTTAATTCTTATTGCTTGCTTTTTACCACTTGTTTTGATATGGTTGATTATGAAATTGTCAATATGGATTGCTGCTATTACTGAAGAGCAAAAATATGTCAGAGAAGAATCCAAACGACCACATGGACCATACTTGGAAAATGTATATGCTGACCTTGATGAAGAGGAAGAAAATGATTGAAGTATCAGAAACCATTGACAAAGCAATCTGGGAATGGTATTCTGAGCGTGGTTTAGATGTTCCTGATTGGAAATATGAAAAAGATCCTCAATGGTGGATAGATTACCTTGCAGAACTTGACAAAGAAGAATAGATAGTTTATAATTTCTGGATATATCTTCCTTATCATGGACTATAAACCCTACACTGTAGAATGGAGTAGAAAGAGGTATCTTTCCGAAGCAATCCAAAAATACTTTGAAGATAATGTATCGGCAGATGTTATTGTTGGTGATATTCTTGATACATTAGAAAATTGGGCTTTATTGCATAAAAATAAAACAAATAAACTTGAAGAAGTAATAAGTAAATTAAAGTAATATAAACCGTAACAAAAGTTACAAAATTACTTGACTACATAATTTATTAAGTCTAAAATGACTTTACGTTCAACCAGGTAACTGGTCGCAAGTAGGACGGCGGAACGGATCGTTCATTCGCTATTCGCAAATAGCGAACGCAAACCGCCCGAAGGAACGGGGCCTAAAAATCTCATTTCTTTGGAGGAAATCCCAATGTCTAAAGTAGTCTATCGCGGCGTAGAATATGATACCCAGAAGCGTCTGGAGTATCAACAACAGATGGCACAGCAACCTCAACAGTACAACGAAACATATCGTGGTGTTAAGTTCGTAAAGGAGGGTCACAAGTGATGAAAAAACTCAATGTACTTCAACTCATCAAAGAGCAGAAGCAAAAAGAGCAACGTCGTCATGAAGCACTTCTTGCAAATGCTGGAGCAGGAAAATGATTCCTATGATTGCAGCTATTGCAGGCGCATCAACAGCATTCATTTATCTGATATATATTGAAGTTCTATTACTAAATAGGTAGTGGAAAATTACCGTTATCACTATGATGATATGGACAAGGACAATAGAGGTCCTGCTTGTTATCTTTTAACATATCGTGGATGTAAATATTGGTCTTGCTATCGTATTCATCTAGTGGAATGGTTTGAAAAAATGTTTAAATCTGAGGGGTCTTGACACTCCTCTTTTTTTTAACTATAATTCACCCTATATGAGTTTATAAAATGGATAAAGAAAAACTCAAGTTAATTATTAAAAATCTTGAATCTTTAGTGGAGTGTTTAAAGTCGGAAGTTTATTCGGATGTAGATTCATACAAAATAAATTCCGAAAACATTTCACAATACATCACGGATTATGACGAAGTATTTTATGACGGAGATGATGATGGATATCCCGATTGATGAATTTGAGTATATGAAACCTGAAGTAAAACTTATTAGTGTTACCCCCGAAGCAGAAAAGCACATGGCATATTGTGCTAGGGTAAGTAATCCTTCCAATCAAGAAAACGAAAAATTTTCGGGACTTCTTAAGTATTGTATTCAACATCAGCACTGGAGTATTTTTGAACAGGCAAGTATGACGGTAGAAATCAATACCACTCGTGGTATTGCAGCCCAAATACTTCGACATAGATCTTTTACATATCAAGAATTTTCGCAAAGATATGCTGATAGCACTCTTCTAGGAAAAACTATTCCTCTTCCAGAACTTCGTCGTCAGGATAGTAAGAATCGTCAGAATTCAATTGATGATATTCCTGACTATTTGAGACTGACTCTAACAGAAGATATCCGTGTTCATTTTGAGCACTCCCTGCGCCTCTACAACCGCCTTCTAGAGAAAGGAGTAGCAAAGGAGTGTGCAAGGTTCGTATTGCCTCTAGCAACGCCTACACGCCTCTATATGACCGGTTCTGTGCGGTCATGGATCCACTACATTGATTTACGCTCTGCACATGGTACACAGAAAGAGCATATGGAAATTGCAGAACTAGTACGTTGTATTTTTACTTGCCAGTTTCCTGCAGTATCTGAAGCACTTGGTTGGACTCGTGAAGGGTGTTCTGAGTGCATCGATGCTCCTTCTATTACCATTGAATAAATATCTGCATATAGAATGGAGGTTAAAATTGCCCACATATCCCGTAGTTAATAAGGAAACTGGTGAACAAAAAGAAGTGACAATGAGTATTTTTGATTGGGACCAGTGGAAAATAGATAATCCTCAATGGGAAAGAGATTGGTCCGATCCAAGTACTTGTCCTGCTTCTGCAGAAATCGGTGAAGTTTATGATAAACTTCGTAAATCGCATCCAGGATGGAATGATGTACTCCATAAAGCATCGAAAGTTCCTGGATCAAAAGTAAAACCAGTTTGATAAATATGCCATCTAAGAAAAGAAACACTCCACAAAATCCAGTACCATTTGGAATGAGCAACAGACAAATGAAACGCAAAAAACCAATAAATCTCGATTTGATGAAGGTAATTGAACCTTTAACTGACAATCAAGAAAGTCTTTTTAAGCAATATAAACTTCAACAAAATATTGTTGCGTATGGTGCAGCTGGCACTGGCAAAACTTTTATTACTCTTTATAATGCACTTCGTGATGTTCTCGATGAAAAAACACCATACGAAAAAATTTATCTGGTAAGATCTCTTGTTGCAACAAGAGAAATTGGATTCCTTCCCGGAGATCATGAGGACAAGTCCTCTCTTTATCAGATTCCTTACAAGAATATGGTAAAATATATGTTCCAAATGCCTGACGATCCTGCATTTGAGATGCTTTACGGAAATCTTAAAACTCAAGGTACAATTAGTTTTTGGAGTACTTCTTTTATTCGTGGAACTACTTTGGATGATGCAATCATTATCGTTGATGAATTTCAAAACTTGAACTTTCACGAACTTGATAGTATCATTACTCGTGTTGGTGAAAATTCTAAAATCATGTTCTGTGGTGATGCGACCCAATCAGATCTTGTAAAAACTAATGAGCGTAATGGTATTGTTGATTTTATGAGAATTTTGAGAGCAATGCCTTCAATGTCCATGATTGAATTTGGTATTGAAGATATTGTTCGTTCTGGTCTCTGCAAAGAGTATCTTGTTGCTAAAATGGAATTGAATTTATAATGTTTAATCATATTGAGTTGAATCTTCCCTCTCTCGATAGGGAAATGATTGATGGAGTTCGTTATTACAAAGTTCCTGGAAAAGAAGGACTTCAAAAGTTTGTATCAATTACATCGGTAATCAGTCATTTTAGCAGAGAAAAATTTGCCGCATGGAGAAAAAGAATCGGTGATGAAGAAGCAGATCGTATAACTCGTAGAGCAACAAACAGAGGAACAGATGCACATACACTCATTGAGCAACACTTAAAAAATCTTGATCTTAGCTCTGATGTTCTTCCTATTTCAAAACATCTTTTTCAAGTTGCAATTCCTGCCCTTAAGCGTATAAATAATATTCACGCACTTGAGGGTTCTCTTTATAGTCAATACTTAGGTATTGCAGGGACAGTTGACTGCATTGCAGAATTTGATGGAGAACTTGCGATAATTGATTTTAAGACATCTAAACAACCTAAACCAAGAGATTGGATTGATGGATATTTCGTTCAGTGTTGTGCTTATGCATGTATGCTGCATGAACTTACTGGGTTATCTGTAAAAAAGTTTGTGATTATTATGACTTGTGAAAATGGAGAAGTAGAAGTATACGAAGAATATAATAAAACAAAGTACATTAGATTACTCATTCAATATATTAAAAAATTTGTAAACGATAAAACAACTTGACTTTACTTTAATTTTAGTTTAAACTGAACAAAAGTTGAGGAAATAGATTGCACATCACTGTATTGGGTCAAATGGAGAACGAATTAGAAAAAGCACTAGAGAATAAGTTTTTTTGTCCTTCTCGGTTTGCGCAAGAGATTGAAAACCTTGTTCAATATAATCAGGACATGAGTTATATTGATGCTATAATTCACTTTTGTGAAAAGAATAGTATTGATGTTGAGTCCGTTCCAAAACTTATTTCTAAACCATTAAAGGAAAAAATAAAATACGAGGCTATGGAATTAAACTTTTTGAAAAAAACTTCTCGTGCCAGATTAGTTTTTTAAATCCATTTTTGGGGCAAAAATTTTCCCGGAAAAAATCCATATATTACTTTTTTTGAATGGCTCCTTTTGATACTTATAAAACATATCTTGCCCTGAAGAATCATTTTACGAAAGATACTTATGATTATCACAAGTATCAAGGTAAGAGTCGTGCATCTCTTCAGTCATTTTATAAAAGGCGTGATAGATTTTGGTTTGAAAAATTATCGAGACAAAAAGAAGATAAAGAAGTTGTTAATTTTTTTGTAGCAAATTTTGTTTCTTGTACTGATCCACAGACAGTGTGGATTGGAGAAATGATTAAAGATGGTGAGTCCAAGTATACATCTTGGCAAAAAAGGGTACAATCTCTATCTTATTTGTTTAAAGAAGAGTCGCAACAGTTATTTGAAAATAAATTTAATGAAATATTTGACTGTTCTAAGGGACATCCATTACTTTTAAAAAATTTCTTAGTTGGTAATATTAGCATAGAAACTATGGTAATATATGATAAGATTTTTTTATTTAGAAAGAACTTTGATAAAAAACTAAAAGATCCTGTATGGGAAACTGTAAGTTTAAAGATAAAAAAATATTCTCCCTTCCTACATATAGATGTATTCCATTACAAAAAAATACTTAAACAGATCGTAGGAGGAACATGAGTTTTTTTGATTCCGAACTTGTCCGTGCAGAGATGAGTGAAATTTCAACATTACAAGAAGACATTTATAAAAATGTCTTCGAGTTTCCTAATATGAGTAAAGAGCAAAAATTATTTCACGTTTCTCTTTTAGAAAAACTTTTGAACAAGCAACAAGTCCTTTATACTCGATTAAAACTTTCTGATGATCCTGAAGCAATTCAGATGAAAGAAAGGATTAAAGATTCTGCCCAGATGATGGGTCTTCCTGCTAACGTGGATATGAATGTCATATTCAATAACATGACACAATTGCTTGAAACAATGAAAGAACGTATTGACAAAACAAGTTCTGATCTGTAAAATAAAGGAGTACACAAAGGCCAAATCCTATTAATACGAGGTACAAATGTCATTTCAAAATCTTAAAAAGCAATCTTCTCTTGGTTCTCTAACGGAAAAACTGGTAAAGCAAGTAGAGAAGATGAATACCACTTCGAGTGGTGTTGATGATCGTCTTTGGAAACCAGAGATGGATAAAACTGGTGTTGGTTCTGCAGTAATTCGCTTCCTGCCTGCCCCTGATGGCGAAGAACTTCCTTGGGCAAAAATGTATACTCATGCATTCCAAGGTCCTGGTGGTTGGTATATTGAAAATAGTTTGACTACTATGGGTCAAAAAGATCCAATTAGTGAGTATAATCGTGGACTGTGGAATAGTGGTAGTGAGAAAGATAAAGAAACTGTCCGTAAGCAAAAGCGCAAACTTTCTTATTATTCCAACGTTTATGTTGTGAAAGATCCTGCAAATCCTGCAAATGAAGGAAAAGTATTTCTCTTCAAGTATGGTAAGAAAATCTTTGATAAGATTCTAAATGCTATGCAACCAGAGTTTGATGATGAAGATCCAATCAATCCTTTTGATTTCTGGCAAGGTGCCAACTTCAAAATTAAAATCGTAAAGAAAGATGGATATTGGAATTACGATAAGTCTGAATTTGATCGTGTAGGTTCTCTACTTGATGATGATGATGCTATGGAGGCAATTTGGAAGAAAGAGTATTCTTTGACTGCTATTACTGCACCCGACCAATTTAAGTCGTATGAAGAACTTGAAAAGCGTATGAACTATGTTCTTGGTTTGGGTGGCACTACTTCACCTTCCCGCTCCCGTGCAGTTATTGAGCAAGAGGATGACCTTGAAGATTTTTCTCAAACACCTTCAGTTCAAGATCGTGTCGTAGAAGAATTAGAGCAATCTTATGCTCGATCTAAAACACCTTCACTTCCCAAGATTACCCAGGAAGATGAGGATGAAGATGATGCGATGGCGTATTTTCAAAAATTGGCGGAATAAATAGTGATGCCTTAATTGACTAGCATCTTTAAGGTTGGAGGAGAGAAATCTCCTCCTTTTTAATATAAATAATATCGCTAGTCAATTTAAGAGCAGTTATGAAACTCAAAGAGTATCATTATGTCTATTATTCCTATGAGGAATACGGTAGAGGATATATTGGATCAAGAACTTGTAAGTGCTTACCAGAAAAAGATATAAAGTATTTTGGTTCTTTTAAGGACAAAAGTTTTAAACCAACTCAAAAGATAATTCTAAAAACTTATGCTACAAGAGAGGAGGCATATGTTAATGAAATTATCTTACAAGAATATTATAAAGTAGTAGAAAATCCTTATTTTGCTAACAAAGCATACCAAACTTCTACTGGATTTAGTAGGAAAGGTATGATTCCTCATAATAAAGGAAAAAAAATGTCTTTGGAACAAAGAAAAAAGTTGAGTGATGTTTGTAAAGGAAGAAAAATAAGTGAGGAAACTAAAAATAAGTTAAGTAAAAAACTCAAAGGGAGGATTTTAACCGAAGAACATAAAGTAAAAATTGCAAACTCAAATCGAGGTAAATCAAAAACTATAACAGAAAAAAGAAAACAAGCAGATATTCAAAGAGGATTAACATTAAAAGGAAGACTTGTAGGAGATAAAAATCCAACAAAAAGACTAGAAGTTAGAGAAAAAATTAGCAATTCCTGTAAAGGAAGAATACCTTGGAATAAAGGAAAATCTGCACCAGAAATCTTAGGAGCAAAACATCCAAAAGCAAAAAGAATTGAATTTGAAGGAATTATTTACGGTTGTGTAAAAGATGCTTTAAATGCTACTGGAAGATCGAAATATTATATCCAAAAGTATTCCACTTATCTTTAAGAATAAAGTCTAATATTATCACCACGCTTGAGGTTCTCAGATACATACTGCTGAGAACCTCTTTTATATGGCATGATATCGTCCAGATCATTAAAGATCACATTTAAGTATCTTGGTTTTAAAATAAAAATATTTCTCTTTGATTCATTTAAATTAGTTTCATACTCATAGTTCGTAACTTCTCTTACAAAATTTATTGAAGGAACTAGATTTGAATATCCGAGACCAGGATCCCAGTATTCATAATAGTAAGAGTTCCCTGCAAAAGTTGAATTTTCAGAAACATAAAAAAGAACCGATTCTTTTTTTTGACTTGAAAGAGTTGGGGATGCAATAATTGGAGCAGTTGGAAGTTCGTATCTAAATGCAGTTACACTATCAATATCACCTCCACCTGATGCAAGTGCATCTGATGATAAGATTTCTGTGACTATCTGAGCTCCATTATATTCATTTTCTACAACATCAGCAATAACAACTTGATTTCCAACCTGTAAATTGGGAATACCATTTAACATATAAACGGTTACTGTTGTTGATGAGTTTACAGAATCGCCTGATGAAATAGCAGCAATCTGAGAATTGATAAATTCTACAAAGTTTCCATTGCTTTTCCATGTTGGAGAAACTTGAATACCACCTTCTAAGACTGTAATACCTAATGAATTTTTAATTTCTGTAGTTTCATAATGGCGAACATTATAAAGATTATCATAAGAACCATATTTTTCTAGTAAAAATTTATCAAATGCATTTTGTTCTATTGGCCACTCTGATTGTATATTTAAAATGTTATTAGAGAGAAGAACAACCCAATCTAATGTTGAATCTCCATAAAATTTATTAGCAACATTATCAGGTCTTTCATCACCAATAATGGAATACTTTTCAAAGAATGCAAGATTTTCAAAAATATCTTCTCTTAGTTTGCCACGTTTAAATAAATTTTTAACAGGGATATACTCTGAAATATATGTTTCTCCAGGATTCCTGGAGATATAGTCGAAGTTTGGTACTTTTCTGAAGTAAGATGCCATTTTTAGTAACCTATTAGACCATCATCACTTTGTCCATAATCATCATCAAATAGAGGTTCAATTTCACCAAAGGTTAATGTCATATCATATTGAGTCATTGCTCCATCTTCATATGTTGCATAATTTCCTGCTGGAGTGTAATTCACAACACAATTTTGTAATGCACATGTTTTTATTTTATTGATATATCTATGTTCTTCATTTTTATTGTAGTATTGTATATCAAAAATATTTGGACTCTTTAAGAAAAGATCTCCTTTACTTCTTTTCACCGACATTCCCTGTTTGAAGAACCTTATAATTTTTCTTATCTCTTCAGATTCTTCTTTGTAGCGAGCAGACATTGAAAATGTAAAAGTAAAAGAACGAAGTGCTGGCCCTTGGAATAATAATTCTAAATTATTATTCAGAATTGCACCTGTTGCCCTTGTCAAAAATCCTTGATTTCCCCCTGCTGCTTGCGATGCAAATCCTGCCGCTAATCCTGCAATAGCGTCATTTTTATTTTCTCTTATACCTTTTGCAATAGTCTCTATGCTTTCGCCCACTCCTTCCGGTCCTTTCATTATTCCAGCCAATGCAGCTGCAGCTGCAGCTGCTTCTAGGGCATTCATTGAATTTTCTCCCCAAGAAACTCCATTAGAATCGGAAATTGTTGGTTGAATAGGAAGCATTACTGTTCCCATTGATTTTCCTTTGTTTGAACCTGAAAATGCACCTAGTCCTGAAGT
>Ga0208161_1000457_pt1 | contig 23297 bp, 15 predicted proteins | sample CB_VirMetaG_3_FD_184538 | JGI IMG/M metagenome (GOLD analysis project Ga0208161, IMG submission 184538) | Freshwater to marine saline gradient viral communities from Chesapeake Bay - CB_1508_1S Viral MetaG (SPAdes) (version 4) | ecosystem: Environmental > Aquatic > Marine > Coastal | place: USA...
TCCGCCAATATGCTGCCCATTAATCCAGATTTGAGGGACGGTACGGAACGGGAATTCCTCATCGGGGACATTTGCCCGATCAACCTCTTCGATCTTGTAACCTTTTGACTTGAGAAGGGATTTTGCCATGACACAATACGGGCAGGTTTCTTTGGTGATGATCTTCGCAGTTTTCGATACTGTCTCGAGTTTCTTTCTCTTGACTAGGAGAGAACTGCTCTTGAGATAATAGAGAGATTTCAGTCCTCCTTTCCACGCACTAAGGTGAAGTCTGAAGAGATAGTCAGGGGATGCTTCTGGATCGACAAAGAGGTTGATTGATTGCCCTTGGCAGACAAATTTTTGGCGATCGGATGCTTGCTTAATCAGTTCGAACTGGTCAATCTCCCTCGCTGTTTTAAATACCTCTTTGTGGTAATCATCAAGGAAATCTAGATGTTGTACCGAACCACGGAATTCCAAGATCGACTCCCAGGTCTCTTCTGTATTGCGACCGATCGATTTGAGATACTCAACAAGGTATTTGTTTTTGCGGATGAAAGTTCCCTTTGCCTGCTTAGCAACATAATAATTGGCATCAATGGGTTCGATACCTTCACTCCCAGCTCCGCAGATTACGGAGTTGGATTTAGTCGGGGCGATAGCCATGAGGTGGGTATGGCGGAGACCAGTACCTTGACACCATTCGGGCTCACCATAAGCGGCAGCCATATCTTTAGAGGCTTTAGTTGCTTTTTCTTTGATAAACTCATGGACTTCGATGTTCAAAGAACGGGCAGTTTCAGACGCAAAGGGGAGACCTTTGGACTGATAGAGTGCATGGAGGCCCATGGTTCCAAGGCCTAGAGCACGGGACTTGCGGGCAAATCTTACCGCTCTTCCAAGGGATGTGAGACGTTCGGCCTTATGGCAAAACTCTTCGACAACGGCATCGAGGAGATATACTGCCAATTCAGGAGCCGTTTTTCCAGTAGCAGGACCCGTCCAGTCTTTCCATTCCTCCCAGCGGGAGAGATTGAGAGAAGAGAGCACGCAGACGAAGGTATGGTTTTCGTCAGTATGGAGGAAGATCTCCGAGCAAAGGTTGCTGAGTTTTACACTAAGTCCACGTTGAGTATAGCATTCGGGGTTGGCGCGATTGGCATTGTCAATATAGATGATGTAGGGAGACCCGCTGATCATCCGAGCCTTAAGCACCTCTCCAAAAATCTTTTGCTTGTCCCTGTCCCCACGGATCATGCTCTCCACCCACTCATCGGAGACAGTCACAGCAATATTGCTATCAATAAAATCACGTGGGTCGCCTTGTGAATGGTCTTTAGAACGCAGGACCTCAGGCAGGTCGGGGTGATCAATAGGGAGATAGAGGGCAAAACTACCACGTCTCACACCTCCTTGGCTGACGACGGAAGCACATTGGTCATACTGTCTCATCCAAGGCACGACCCCGGTACTCTTACCCCCAGAGGAGATGGGTGCTCCGGCAGGTCGGATATCCCCGAAATAAGTTCCAACTCCACCTCCATGCTGAGAGAGTGCTGCGGATTCTTTGAGGTGGGAGTAGATGGATGGGACAGAATCAGAGAGGTGGTTTGAGTAGCAACTGACGGGCAATCCTCTCGAAGTACCGAAATTGCTCGCAACAGGAGTGGCCAGACCCAAAAACCCTCTCCAAAGCATCTCAAAAATATCCTGGGCGATCTCTGGGTAGTTGAGGAGTTTGGCGGCTTGGTTGGAGACTCTCTCATACATCCCGCGAGGAGTCTCGCCTTGGTAAAGATATCCTCGCGAGAGAGTATCTACGGCTTCCTTGCTCATCCATTCCGGTACTTGAAGTTCAGGCATTTTATCAGAGTTGGTAGTTAATTTTATCATAAGGCATGATGAACTAACCCAGATGTAACTACTCTGTTACTACTAGGCTGGTTAGTTATTTAATGATTGGACTATTCTGTTAACTTAATTCTGTTCGATGTATCTATTCCTCTCTTTCTTTGGAAGTTAGAGAGTGCTCCGGCTGTTGTAACTTTTCCAGTTACAGTACATTTCCATTTTTGTAAATTTAATTTTTTTAAAAAACCAGATTCCGCATTTTTTCTCCCTTGAGTTTTACCGCCCACTTTTCCTCCTAGACTTGAGATTCTTTTTAAATGTCCAGATTTCACATTTCTTTTTCCAACTTCTCTGCATTTTTCTATATCCCTTATTCTGTCGAGTTGACCAGATTCTACATTCTTTCTTCCTTGTATCCTGCCATTATTGCGGCAATGCTCAGAATTTTTATTTAAAGGACCATATTTTTTTTCCAAGTTCTTGAATAAATCCGGTTTTCTTGTGATTATTTCCAGAAGTTTTCCCACCTTTAGAAGCTCCTAATAATTGGGCTTCTTTTATAACTCTTTCTTTAGACCAAATTTTTGATAAACCTTTCCAGGCAATTTTATCTTCTACTTTTTTATAGAGACACCAATTTGCATAATGCCACATAGCATGTCTTACAACAGAAACTTCGACAAGATTGGATGGGCTATCGGATCCACCGGCATGTTTTGGAACTATATGATGTTTATGCATTATTTAATAAGACCGTCATCCCAAGCTTGCTGAACATTTTCTGATCTTGTTCCCCATTTTAAATTAGAAATATGATTATTGGTCCCATCATTATCTTTATGAAGAATCACGATATTTTTTCCTTTAGGTTTTGGTGGACCAAAAAGTTGCATAACTAAATCGTGAAGTGGTGGCTCTTCTCTGTTTCCGTCCCAGGTGAGGTTTACTCTTTGGTGTTTACGGTCATCGTCTCTTGGTTTTCGGACCTCATTACTCCCCTTTCTTCTAACTTTTCCAGTATTACTTACTTCATAGGGGGAATTCCGCCACTGTTTCCAGGTTTCTTTTGAGTCGGAAAAATTTCTCCCTCCTTGCTCTCTACCTCTCACCCTCCAGCCATCTGGGGCTTGAAAATTATTCATGCCATCTCTCCACAAAGTCATCAAAACCACCCTTGCCACCACATGGGCGGGAGTATCTATCCTCTGGTGGGTTGGTTGCTTTGGACATTCTGGCTCTGCGGAGATATCGTTCTGCCTTTAAGTCAGTGATTAAGCACGTAGTGCCATGATCCCTTGCCATCAAGGCATCACTTCTATCAGGGTTTGGATGAATTGCCATGAGTTTGTTCTTCTCTAGCTTTGTTTAGTAGATAAAAATCTTGGGCAGTTTCACCATCTCCGAAAGTTATTTGATATCCGTCGGATAACTCTACCACCCAGGTGCCTTTAATACAGACTGGTTCTTTGATCATCTGTCAGGCAAGAACGAGGTCCAAGGCGGAAAGATCCACCGCCATGAAGTCTTGGGAGACCTTTGCAACATAGTTTGCGCCATCTTTAGAAGCGGCGAAGAAGTCAGTACTGCTTGCCCCTTTAACCATCGGATCAAACCAAGAGGAGACTGATTTAGCCTTTGTAAGTTCTTCGGTTGATAGTTTGAACATCTGGTCAAGACCAAGGAGAAGCAGGCGTTCGTTTGCTCTGTTCTTAATATAAGCTTTCAACTCCTCTGCGTCGATTGAGGAGATATTTGCCGAGTTGAAGATATGGTCGATGAAAGCAGACTCCTTGTCAACCACTAATTGAAAACCTTCATAGATGGCTTGACGGTCAGCTTCGGAGAGCCCAGTCTCTTCTACAAGGCGTTTGAAGAGTTGGCATCCAGCTTCGGAGTGAGTCTGCTCGTCAATGGCGCTCCATGAGATGATTTGGGCAAGGCCTTTATACCGGCCGTCTTTATTAAAACTAAGGAGTACGGCGAATGAACTGAATAGGCTTACACCTTCTCCGGCACCGGAGAATACTGCGAGAGAGACTTTGTCTGGGTACTTGGAGAAGAATGTATCGATCTTCGAGCAGGCGATGGGATCATTGATGAACTCCTCGTACTCCTTAAGGCCGAGAACATCATTGAGGTAGGAGTATGCTGCGGCATGGATCGTCTCGAAGAATGAAAAGGCTTTAGCCATTGCCTGGATCTCTGGTTTGGGGAAGATGCGGCAGACCTCATCAGCCCAGTAGCATCCAATACCTAACTCAGCACTAACAAATCCTTTAAGAATCCCAGCAATCACAGCCCGTTCATCTGGCGTGGAGTTGAATGACCAATCTCTAAGATCTGATTCCATGGCAACTTCTTGATGTCGCCAAACAGAAGCAACTGTTCTTTCATAATAATCATAAAATATAGGAAAGTCCCAGCCACTTTCCTTTTTATAAAGCATTTTGTTGTGTTCTAGGATGCTAGACATACTAATGAGTGAATGGGTGGTGAAAAGAATCTTATTATATCAGATTTCCGCTTCAGGGAAACGATAATGCATCTGATCGGAGATGGAAGCGGGGAGGGTCACATTAAGAACCTTGTAGGCAGCCTCAAGGGCCTCCTTACGGGTTGATTTGTGAGGGCTCTTATAAGTCTCCTTATTGCCGCGGAGTTTGGGAATTACTGAGTAGAAGTATTCCTTGTCGGGGTGGGTCACAAGATAGTAGTGGTAGCCTCTCTGTCTGCCATCTTCCACAACAACTTCCTTATCTTCGAGGTGGAGCTGACCTACGTCGTACGGATGGGAGCCCTCTGGCTCTTCTTGGTTGGCCTCTTCCCCGCCATATGAGCAGTGATCGGAAGACCCGCGGGGGGTATCGGCGGCTCCAAACTTGCCTTCTGGATCGACGTATTGGGAATGGTAGTCATCTTCACCCGACTGGGGACCCGGCTCAATAAGCTCTACATTCTTATTTGTCTTACCGGTATCTTTGCCAGGCTCAGCATATTCGGCTACTCCCCATCCCTCGGGAACTCTTAACTCATTATCCATAATAAACCTAGTGGTATTATGTCTTTAAACTATAAAACCCCCAGAGGATTTAGTACCAATAATATTAGATTAGTTTATATCCTAATACAAATCCTTCTCCAGGGCATTCTTTTGAAAATTTTCTAATCTCTCCATTATTCCACCACTTTTTTCCAAATGCTAAACTGTTCTCTCCCTTTCCATGTGATAAAGACATTTTTTGTCTAGTTTCTATAGAATGTTTTTTACCAAATAATGGATGTTTTGATCCAGTTCTACCAAAGCAAGGCGCTAATTTCCCACGTTTACCCCACATATTATTTTTCTCTCCTTTTTTATTTTCTGAAGAAGATGGTAACTGTCCTCTGACAAATTCTGGACCGGGGGAGAACTGACTTCTTGTTTGAATAAGGCCATTATTCCACCATACTAATTTCTGTTGTATCTTACTCAGCTTTTCTTTATGTTCTTTTTCTTTCATTTTTTGTTTCATTTTTTTACTTATTAAAATCTTAGTTTCAAGACTATGAGATTTACCCTCCATAGGATTTCTTTTTTCTCCGTAATCAAATTTTTTAGAAGTTTGTTTTCTTTTATTTGCAAAGTGAGGATTAATATCTACTTGATAAAAATTATGTAAATTTATTTCTGCATCTATAGCCTCTTCTCTTGAAGAGAAAGTTTGAATAATAATTTTTTCGGAGGGTTTAAATTTTTTATCGGAAAAACTACCTAAATAAGTGGTGTCTAAATCTGGATGAGTATTAGTGCTTCTGGCTCCTATATAACCTCTTCCCCATAACTCATATGAGTAGTACACATAATGATATTTATGTTTATAATTTCGCATAAAAAAGCTCCTATATAGGAGCTCTAAACTATACTCTGATTAAATTAGACTCAAAAATCCAAAGAAAGTCCTTCTTCATCCGCTTCTTGTGCGGAAAGCAACAGAGTTGAACGAATTCGAATACGGCCATTTTCAAGCTCTTCTTTGCTCCGCAGGGTGAGGGTAGCGGGCTTCTCGCGGTTGATCTCGGGCTTGGTAGCCAGGAGAGGGCGGATGGAGCTATGTGCCCATGCACCGGAAACCTTGCCTTCCTCAGGAAGGTTGTCAATGAGGATGCGGTAGGTCAGGCCATAGGAGGTCTTACAGGGGTAGTAACCAACAACCGAATAAGGGGTATTTACATCCAACTCACGGAAGTCAACTTCTTCATCGGCTTCAATGCGAGGGCCGGAAGAAGCACCCTTAGCGGTCACGGGTTGCAGAAGAGCGACCACATCTTCGGGTTTTTTCTTGAGCAGGGCGTTAAGAGCTTTGGGCTCGGTGGGGTTTTCCCAATCGGTAAAGCGGACAGCGACGGGAAGGACAGTCTGACCGTCTTCGGTATCAACAGAGACGAAGAGGCAGGGGTCTTCACCACGACCAGAGAAGTTGAAGGAGCCGAACTCGGCCTCCATCTCACGACCATCGGCAGTCATGAAACCACCCTTCGCAATACCAACGGGGATGAAGCGAGGACCCCATTGGATGTAGAGTTTACCGGTCTCAGTACCCTCGACGCCATCAGCACCGACCTTGAGGACCGGGCCGAAGAGACGGAAATATACACCATCACGGGATTTGATGAGGAAGGTGTTCTCATCGAGAGGGAGCTCTTGGCCAGTCAGAAACTGGAAGACGGTGTCCAGTTCCTTACGCATCACCTTGGGGAGGTTGGCGTTGGGGAGTTGGGTATATTCCGAGGTGTATTCACGGCCAGAGAGCGGGGCAAGTTGGGGTGCATTGGTGCTCAGGTCAATGGTCGTGATGTTAAAAGTTGCCATGTTAGTTAGTTCTCTTAGTGTAATGGTCTCTTGGAGGAAAGATCTCTCTTTGCTCACTTGGATATTATATCACGGATCTAGATTTCAGGTCTAGAGCCTTGATACATTTCTTTAAACTACTTTTTGTCCGACTCGAGATAGGCCAGATAAGTCTGAGCCTCGAGGCGGAGGGAGTAGAGTTGGGTGGAGAGGGGATTGAGGGAGCAGAGGGCAGGGATGAAAAGTACCAGCCTATCCCCTACCCACCACTGTCTCTCAAAAGGACATTTGGAAGGGATGGTCGCCACCCATTTCTGAGCCAACTCCGGCGTCCAAACCTTAGGCCTAAGCCATGGGAGGTAGAGTTTAGGAACCTTCTCCACTAACTTCCCCCACCACTTGGGTGGTCGAGCCTTCCGCCCGGAAGATGATATAGATGTAATCATTAACTTACATTCAAAGTCCAACTTCTGGCATATACATTACCAGATATATCTACCTCTCTCAAACGTGAGACAGACCAATTTCTTACAAAAGTATTATCAGTTTCGAGTCCAGCATCAGCAGTAGAGTCATAGGCTGTAAACCAAACTTTTAAATTACTATTATCTATTTTTTCTTTTTTGACTATTTTTATTGGCCTTGATAGTCCAGATGCAGTTGTATTTGAGTTTATAATAATATTTATATTTGAACCATCAGCACTTACAACCGTGGAATCTTTAAAGGTAATCTTATAATGTTTTTTATTGTCAGCATTTAAGGTTTCGTATCCGGTTGTAGCATTACCTTCATCATCTTCTGATTGTGGAATTATAGTAACATCGGGAGTTGAAAGGGTACTTGAGGCGGCGGTAGTGGTATTAGCATCGTCATCGAATACGTGGGTTATATCATCAGTAGCCGTGTTAGATGCGGTATCATCTATCGTAAACCATACTGCTAGCTTATTTGAACTTAATTGTTCGGTTTTGGATACTGTTAATTCTGTTCTAATACCATCCGCAGTTAAATCTTGATCAGAAGTAACAGAGATATTAGATACATCAGAGGCAACTACAGTACTATCATTGAACTGTACTTCATAATATTTTCTGGATGTGGTATCTAAACTCGTTTGTGTAGTATCTGTCGGATTTTTTTCTGTAACAGTTATTCTATTATCAAATGTTAATGAAGTTGTTTTAAAGAAATCGCTATCAAAAATATGTAGTACTTTATAATCCGAGCCTAAAGTGCCTAAACTTTCGCTAGGAGAACTTGCACCCGCTATTCCTCTGAAGTCTGACAGACATACTGGATCGGTAAATGAAGTTTTTGACGTTTGTAACGACGGAATTCTAAATCTAATCTTACTCGAATGGCTCCTATAATCATCAATGCAATAACCATCAGCAGTTGTATCATTAGAATCAGTAACCCAAGCTCTTGATTCAACTGTAGACATACATATAGGTCCAGAACTAGATACCGCTTCTCTTACACTTACTACTTCAACAGTAACATATTGATCATCATAATTACCACCGCCTCCATCTTCATATTGCCATTGGACCTTGTTGCCACCATTTTTTGAAATTGCTACTCCGGTTGCGCAATATGGCCAAGGAGAAAATTCTTCAATGCTGGAAGGTACACAAGAACAAGATTCTGTTTTGTTACCATCACTATCAGTACTTTCAACGCAGACTAATTCATATAACTGCCTCCAAGGAGCAGGACCTGGGACTGAACTATGACTAAATACGTAATTATAATCTCCCCCATCAACATTATAAGCATAGAAAATATTAGTACCAGAAATACTATTATTAGTATACTGACCTTTAGAATACGGTTCTCCCGAAGTATTAGGATCTAAATCAGAACATGTAGGTATATTAAAGCTAAATCCCTGCGTCCAGTCAGCATTGACCTGATGAGTTATCTTAAGAGTAACTAATTTATTAGCATAGTTCTTAAGATTAAGAGTTATTTCATTGTCTCCAGTTTTTGTGATTTGTAGACCACCTGTTGCAGATGTTCCAGTCGGTGGAGAACCACATGAGGGTGGAACAGGTTCAGACCAAGGGCCTGGAGGACAGGAGGTAGGACCGGTTACTGTAACTTCGCCGCCGGTGACTGGATCTGTGCCTCCAACAGCTCCATCAAATCTTACGACTTTAAGAGTATTAAGAGTTATCTTAGCATTGACATCGACACCAATCCCATCTCCGTCATAAAAAACGATCTTTCTATCACTTTCTTTTTTTAGCTCTAAGGAAGTATCTTTTGCCGTATAACTTACAGCATGTTCAACTACTGAGTCTTGGGCACCTGAAAGATTAAACTTGATCGTTTCCGATCCAGATTCTCTAGAATCTGGCCTGGAAAAAAATATCGATCTCCCATCCGCTTCGAAAGAAAGTGTCTTTAGGGCGATACCAGAATCAGACGCATTATCATCCCAAGTAATAGTAATACTGGCTTTAACATAATTAACTCCGGCCTCTATTTTAAAGTTTCCACTTCCAGTAAATCTTATGGCACTCATAGATCAGTTACCCTCTAACTTTTTAACTCTATCAGATAGCTCCTTAATCGCTTCGATGAGGACAGGGATAAGTGATTGATAGGATACCTTATACATGTCTGAAGTCTTGTCGTGAGAGACAACTTCTGGGACAATACTCTGTACCTCTTGAGCGATTAGGCCAAGATGGGGGATACCCGGATCCGCTTTGAGTTCATAAGAAACTCCACGAAGGCCTTCAATCTTCTCGAGCGAGTTATTGATAGAGATAACATTCTGCTTTAACCTAATATCTGAGAAAGCACAGATATCAGCTGTTGCAGTTACACTATTAAACTCGACATCCGCGGTTTTTGCTACATCCTGTCCGATTGAAATCGTATACTGATTGAAGTCATCATCAGGGTTGTCTGGATCATCACCCGCATTAGTAACAACTTTAACAGTAACTCCGGTTCCTCCTTCAACAAATCCAGATAGTCTGGTGTCGAGTTCTTGGGCAAGTTGGAGAGCAGAAACAACTACTTTATCTGAAACCCCGGTTAATCCTTTGAGGTTTCTAGCCCCGGCAATCTCTTCAGGTTTGGCTAGTTGAACTAGGCCAGCCTTATTATCAGATGCATATGCCGCGTGAGAAGAATCAATAAATCCAGTAGTGGAGTTAATCGAGGTACTCTTGGATAGAAGAATCTCACCAGCGCCTTGGAAAATAATCTTACTCTTATCATTCATCAAGACAGTGTTCTTAATGATGACGTTATTAAGTACCTGGTTAGTGATATTTCCAGGTTCATTATCCGCCTTTAGAGGAATGGCGTATTGCTCACCGGAGCGGAGGTCGAAGACTGTAGTACCGATATAGTAACTACCTTCTTCATTCATGCCAGTAGCATAAACTCTACCACCATTTTCCTCAACAATGATCTTACCAAGAGCAAAGTCTTGCTCAAGAGGATCACCTTGGAAGGTTGGGAAGGCAGTATCATAGTTAAGATATCCGGTCCATTCCCAAGTATGACCTGAGGCACGGATTACTGAAGGACGACGGAGACCAATGAGAATACCTTCATCTGAAGTGGAAAGCGATTCTTTGACTAAGATTCTTTCTGTGCTCGGAGCAATCGCCCGATTCTTATCAAACTCAACCCCGGCTCTAGCTTTTAGTTTTTCTAGAGCGATTCTAGTAATAGAATCGCCAGGATCTTCAGTTAATTCTGGTTCATCAAGGTCGATAGTTGGGAATACTCCTCCGGCAAATACGTCTCTCGCAGTACTTCCGGTGGTGATATAAGTTACATACTTATCAATATCCAGAACTAGATTTTCTCTCGGTACACCAGGACGGAATACATCATTGTACGGAATAACCTGAGTGATGGTTAATGGATCTTCGATTAGATCGCCTTGGTTTAAGGGGTAACCCTTAGAAGTTACTTGCTTTTCAAGTACATAGTAGGGCTGCGGTCTTCTAATGCCTAGGTTTCTATTAAATCCAGATAGAATCGTTCTATAAACCCTCTCGTCATTAGTTCTTGAATCGACCCCTCTGATGATTTTAATAGATGATCTATCAAAAATAAATGGGATTTCAGCTATCGCTGAATTCGGAGCTGTTCCTGGAGCAATTACATATTTAAACGCAAAATCAAACTTCTTAAGTAAGAAACCATCTCCGTCATCGTCGTTAGTTTCTTCTACAACCTGTGAGGTATCAATAGCAAAATACCAAGATGATTCGGTTTCATCCCAGAAGAATACTTTCGATCTCGAGTCTAATTGAGTAAAACCCGCGGACTTTGAAGTAGGAAGTTTTATTTCTCCGGTATATAGAATCGAGTTTCCTTCTTCATCAAATCCAGATACATAAATTCTTCTTCTATTTACGTAAGTACTTCCACCAGCATGTACAAAAGTACCATCAGGTTTTTCTTTTGTATAAGAAAACTGACCGAAGGCCGCGTTATCAGCGCTTGGAGGATTTAGAAAATCAAATGTGTTTACATCACTATTATCAAAGTAGATTCTAATCTCTGAAGGAGCGGAGAATCCAACAGCGTTATTTTCGATCCATTTCTTAGTCCGGGCATAGTTGATGATTAATCCAGTATTGATCTCAGTATCAACTATCGTGGCAGATCTATTGGCGAAGCAATTATTTCCTTCTGGATCAGTTTCTTCTCCCTTCTTACAAGCATACTTAAGTGGCAGAGGAGGAATAATCTCAAGAAGTCTAGTTCCTCTGTAATCACCTACGCCTGGAATTCCTTCATCTTGGCTAAAAGATCTATTCTTATATCCGATACCTCTTAATGAGATATCACCGAAATCAGAACATGAGTTTGTGATTGAAAGATCAGCACCCTCATCAGCGATAAAGTGATCTGCGTTACCGATGACGAAACAAGATACAATTTGAATGGTAGCGTCATTACTTCCTCTAAAACCCCAATGACGATACTTAAAGCGATCGTTAGGACTTACTCTGTAGGTTTTACCACCACCCGTTTGTTTGTTAGTCGGAGGATCGAGGTAATAACCTTCTTCATTGAAGCAGTTGGGATCAGTTTGTAGCGAAACTTGAGTAAAGTTCGCAGTAACCATTGACTTGAAACCAGAGACCAATGCGCCATCAGCCCACATTCCGCTAAGACCGAAAATTGATCTTACAGAACAGTTGAATACATAGGGTGAGGAAGATCTGGTCGAGTTAATATCAGGCAGATCAAAAGCTTTAGAGGAAGAAGAGCCATCTCTATATAACTTTGTAGGACCTGGATAAGCAGTAGGGGCATCTGGTCTTGAGTCAGAGAAAGGTAGACCTGTCTGGTTCTCTTCCTCGTCAGTTTGTCTAAGATTCTTACTCTTAGGAATAGGAGCAACGATGGTAGTTTCAGCATTAATTGCTTCTAAGCCTTGACTGCCCCATCCGTCAAATGTATTGAACAGTGAGTTAAGCTTCTTATAATATGAGACTTCATCCCCGGCTCCTCTGATCTCAGCTTCAGAGGCAAATGTTACCGAAACTACAGTATTGTGAGTACGGGCATATTGAGGGTTATCAGTAAATGTAAGTAGGGAGATATAGGTACCACCAGTTACTTTAAAGATAGCAGTTTTCTTTCTTTGTGGCTCGCTGGTGGTTGGGGTTAACTCGGGTACGTACATTGGCCGAATACGGACTTTACGCAAGTCAACGCCATCAATCGAAATACCTCTAGGTACGATTAGACCACCACTTGAGGGGTTGATGACTGAAAGATTGTCAAAATAGATCTTATCATTAACAAGAAATGTTCCGTTAACATACTCGAGTGTTATGCTCCAAATAGAAGAGTTAAAATCTTTCTTTTCTATCTTTACAATATTTCCTACGCCGCCACTTTCGGAATAAAGAATCCTTCCTAGATTGATGGAAGTGGGGGGCTGTGAACTAGTAGAGTCTAAAGAATCAATCTCGATCTTTATTGCTCTATCCTCTTTTGAGGACTGTAGAACTTCAAATCCTGTATCTACTCTCTGGATATAATTACTCGCAGAAGACAGAGCCGAAACACTACTTGTACCAGGAGAGTTATCAACATAGTAATCTCCAGGGGCCAACTCGATCATCACACGGTCGTAACGATCATTATACTGACCCGCTCTGCGACTCTCTCTTACGGCTTCGATGAGCGCTCTTTCAATAGTTCTAAATGGACGCTTATCGTCAAATCCATTATTGGATAGTGAATCATCTCCTACAGCGGGATCTACATAAATAATATTCTTAACTACCGCGGCCGTAGAAGCAACCCCAGAAGTATCTTTTAAGCATCTAGGAGCATTGTTAATTGGAATTAGTCCACCTTCGCCATTAGCGTAAATGGCTACTTTTTCATAGTACTCTTTATAGCACTTTCGAGTTGATACTTCGTATCGATATATTCCGTCGGGAGGGTTGGGGAAGGTTACAGGAACTACTTGACCATCAGGGCACTCGGTGGCAAGTCTTTGTCCAATAAACTCCTTACCGCCACAACTTAGGAAGGTTCCAAGGACGGGGTTGCAATCACCGCCGGGTGTTTCTTCAAACTTCCACTCAGAAGTTGCCTCATGATAGAAAAGTTCTAAATGAGAATCTCTAATATTAACAATCCAGTCATCAACTGAACCATTAATCTTTGTGTCAGTACCTGGACGGATTACAATAGGATATCTATCAAATGTACCAGAGATATCAACTACTGCAATACGATCGGAATCAGTAGGGGAAGAAGGTAGAGAGATGATTAACGAACCATTAGAAGTGTCAGCAATAACTCTTTCCCAACTCTTCGCAATATAAGAATCACCCTTGATTTCTGTATTTCTAAGGATCTTTGGATAAGTATTTAAGTTTCCAATATAAAGAGAAGGACGGAGATCTACATATCCCGCTCCGACATAATCCCCATCTTCATTCGTGGCAAGAGAAGTTCCGTCGGCATTAAGGGTTAGTTTAGCAAGAGGGATGTGAGGTTGAGATACTGAAGGAAGGGCGGAACCAATAGAAATCTTTACAGCCTCTCCATCTTCAATATTTTTTCTAACTCCTTCTTCTGAAATGTATAGGAAGTTTGTAGTTAATCCACTAACCAATTGGACAAACTGTACCCCCCAAGATACAGGGAGACCATCAGAAAGAACGATACTTCCTGCCTCTACCCATACGCCATATACGCCGCTGCCCTCTGATGTCTCAACAATTCTGGGCGGGCCCCATATCTTATCTCCGGTAATAGGATCATAGGAATTTAAAACAATACCATCATGCGCAAGGCGACCGACTGCAGTTTCATTATCCTCTCTAGGATCGGCAAGTTCCCAATCTTTCAAAGAGTCTCTTTGACCAATTTTCCACCCTAAATGCTCAGGTTCAGAGGGCTCGCTGTAAAAGTCTTTGCGAGATGTATCCGCAGAAAAACTGGTGCCTTTCTGAGTCTCGTTGAGATAATCTTTAGTTACAATCGTTCCATTCTGGAACTGGATTTTATCTAACATGGTCAGGGTGAAAAAATATTAAGAATTAGAGTTAACCCAGAGTATTCTTCCCATCCAATACTCACTTGGACCGAAAGAACTTAGTTCTACCAAGATTATTCTTCCCTTGGCTTTATAAAAATCTACAGGATTTGTAGCAGACGGGTCAGTAATTTCCCCGTCTCCTCCCCAAGTCAGTCCTAGGGGATAAGTTTTCCAGTTATCATCAATCCCCCAGTTAACTGGATAGTCAAAATAAGCGGAAAAATCTGAGGTGGGAGTTTGAACAAATCTAAGCAGAATTCTTTGTTCTCTATAATATCCAGGAGGAATATCTAGAGGATTTGTATTAGCTATAGGGAGATTATCCGCTGATGTCACGTCTACATCCAAATAGTTAGATGTTAAAAGTGAACCTATCGGCTTGTTTTTAACCGCCCCTCCAAGTTCAACCGGAGTACTAATAGAGTCACCAGCCCACATTCTTCCATCAGCAACATTAACACAAAGTTCACCTTCTTCAAGGTCGCCAATGAATGGCTCCTCTCCCGGCAAAAGAGTGGTAAGTTGTTGGAATGTTGCTTCAGCCATCAACAATAGTAATTTGTCTGATAAACTTTAAACCACTTATCTGGGTTTAAATTTAATATAGAGCAATAGAGTTTTCCCTTGAAGACAGGATTTATCACTGATGATTTTAGCACTCTAGGGGGGTTAGCCTCGGTTGCGTATGGCAGTGTAGATGCCTTTAGAGAGGTTCAAAATCAAATTATTAATTTCTCTCCGACTAGGATATTTGATTCCCAACTTCCTTCCGATATCTTTAGTAGTTTTTTAGGGTCGGAGGAGTATTTTTTTCAAGTTATCATCAGTTCTCTTATTGAGGAATATGGTGGTGACGAAGATTTTGCCGATTACATCGATGAGGTATTGGGAGCGGATTGGCAAGAAAAAACTAAATCTTATCTTCTCAAGGATTTATTCAGCGAGATGAATTCATCCACTAAATATGGGAATAAATTAGAGGATTATTTATTTACAACTTTGGGATATTTATTTCCTGGTTATCAAAAGATTGAGCAATTAACCTCTAGGGTGATTTCTAATATCCAATCCAATCCCTTCCTCGGAGAAGATATAAAACTCATCGCCTCAATCGCTGGTAATAATCCACATATAAAACTAGACACCCCTCCTGCAAATACCACAATCGCTCTGAATCAAAACATAGAGTTAGATAAAGACTTTAGAGGTATTTCATTCGTTACCGGGTATCTAACTCCTCAACAATATTACTCCGAGGTTGCGTACCCAGACTTCGATGGGCCGTTCTCGGTCCCAACTTCATTCAAAGACTCCATCTTGGATGGGTATGTTGGTTATCCATCCGGTATCTCTATGGAGTCTGTATTCAATCCCACCGGAGCTGAGTCTATTAGGGACATTTCTACTGGCATTGCTTCAGTGCTTAGTGATTCTGATATTTGGAATGCTGCATCAGTCCTTGGGCAACTTGGGGATATTCCTGGTCTTGATCAAGGAGAACGGCGTATTTATGAAATTAGTCTCATTGGCCCAAGAGTTAATAATCTCTTAACATTTGACCCAGCAACAATGTCCAATGGTGATTACTTCGATACCAGTTCCCTGCCTAAAATCCTCAATGCAGATAAGGAAGATGGAGTTCCCATGTCTTCCCGTAACTTCTCCAATACATTCTAATGTCAAACATCTACGGACCTATACTCCCCCTCCAATTAGATAGCCGTAATACCGCGGCATTAGTTCGTGCTATTCAGACTCGGATGAATCTGGAATCGGGAGGGGAGTTGAATGATTTTACTCCGGCTTCGCCATTGGCTGCAATTAGTGAAGGCCAGGCATTTGCTCAGGCAGAACTTCTCTATTACCTAAATAATCTCCCCGAGGCATTTAGCCTTCAATGGCTGAGACAACTTGGCATTCAGAGAAGGATCGGTGCTAAGGCATTAGTAGATGTCACATTTTACAAAGTACCTAGCTACAACCGCGTGGTTATCATCCCCCAAAGGACTAAGGTATTTGCTAATAATGGACTCGAGTATGAACTGCTTGAGGAGGTCAGGATATTTGAAACAGAGGATTCTAAGACAGTGATCTGCCGCTCTAGTAAGTGGGGTTCGGTATATAACGTCGGAGAAGGAGAAATTAATAAAATCGAGAGAGCATTTGTCGGTCTTGAGTTTTTAAGAAATAACGAAGCGGCGGCGGGTGGAAAGGATCTTGAGTCTGTAAACTCAATGAAACAGAGAGCATTTGAGGTCTTAAGTAGAAGAAATTTGACTACTGCTTTAGATTTTGAAAACGAAGTCATTACCCTCGCCCCAGAAACCTCACTGGTCAAGGTATTAACTTACGAAGAAAGATATCAACTCTCCTCGGCATTGTCTGGGAACATTGTTATTTGCATGGGTGATGAAAATGGTAATTCTCTTTCGGAAACCACTCTGCAGTATGTTATCGAATCAATAAAAAATAGAGTGACCTTGGGCACAAATGTTTCTATACTTCCTCCAGAGATTGTTCCAATAGACCTTGTCCTTGAGGTGTATTATGATCCGGCGGAGATTAGTGGTAATACCAATCTAAGATCAAATGAGGTCCTTCAGACATTACAGGAATACATCAACCCATTAAATCTGTCACTGGGATCGGATCTATCCTACCAAGACGTATTAAAAAAGTTATACGAGTTTTCTTTTATAAAAACAGTTAATACTTTTGATATGAAACTCATGATCAGGGATTCAGGTAATGTAGAGGGTCTTTGTGCGGGGTTTAGTGGTGAAGAATCTGAGGCCTTGGGTAAATGTCTATATAACTACTTGGATGTAATTAATGCGGATAATCAGGTGTTCTCCGCTCCTTCGGGGATCGTTTCATATAAATTATTTAATGCTCAAATTACTTTTACATCTATAAATGATTTTAGCCCGCTAACCTATACATATAACGATCTATATACACTATGAACCTTACAACCTGGGATAGTATAAAGTCCAAAAGAAGAAACCCCTCTCTTTCTTCAGGTCATATTATCCTGGAGTTTGATAGGACTAAGAAGCAAAAAATTTTTGCCCATAAACTAGGTAGGATTACTTTTGAGTCAAAAGATATCAACTCTCCTCGCAATGAGGTAATTCAGATTCAGAAGGGCAACCTTGATCTCAACGGCTTTATATACAAAAATATCGGGCATACCTACTCAGATTCCGAGGTAGTTTCTGAAGATCCTTCTCTAGGTGGATTTCCAATTTACGCCCATGGCCATCCGCTTGGTGGGACAGAGCATGGTGGGATGGAAAGTTGTTCCAGAGAAGGACTTACCTGCAAGGATGGAGAAGGGACGGATGATCTTTGTAACCCTGGAAAGTGTCTGATCGGTAAGTTATCTCATGTAAGAAATAAGAAATGGAAGTATGAGTCGATGAATACCTATGACTCCGGCCTACCACTCATCTATTATAAAAATGGTACAGAGGAGATCTCCCTCCACACAGTCTTACGTGGGAAGGCAGTAGGGTTTAATAACTCCGAAGCAGTTACACTAAGCATCACATCCCTTGCCTCTAAGTATACAAAGATTTATCTTCCACCAAAGTATTATTTCTCTGAGGATTTTATTGATACTGCCATAAGAGTCATTGATGAGAGACTAACATCCGTTAACAATCCCCCAAAGCTAAGTCTTATTGGCCTGGAAAATAGAAAAGATAGATTTATCTCGTCATTCATCATCTTTGTATATCCTAAGAAACCTGAAGGAGGCCTTAACAATATCCTATATGAAGACGGAGTGAGGGAGGAGGTTAAGAATCAGGCTTTATCTCTGTTCTCCACTCTCCCCCAGAAGTGGTTTGAACAGTGCTCCGCCATTATTGAAGATGAGTGGTTATATAGAGAAGCGAGAATACATACTAACTTTAGTTTTATTTCTACCATCTATGATAGAGTAAAAGATCTTTTCGGAAAGATTATTCAGGTAACTGAAAGTTCCCTCAAGAGAGGGGTACTTGACTACCAAAAGACATCTATCTCGCGCCCGGTATACTCCCGCCTACCTGGTATCTCAGAGGCATATCGTACTGATCCGCTATTCTCTGAGATAGAATCTCCTGCTCAATGGGTGACGAGTGGAGCGGATGATTTTCTTTCTAAGAAAAAGGATCAGATTGGATCTTTTTATAGAGACTATCTAGACCCAGAAACCTGCTCACCATTAACTCTGGATTGGTTAGCCCAGCATGTAGGACTTACAGGTCCTTTATGGGATACAAGGTGGGATAGAAGAATCAAGATAACTCTTATAAAAAATTCCTTTGGATGGTATGATAGGGAATTAAAAACTGACGTCCCTGGGGTTGGTAAAGTTTTAACTCCAAAAGGCGAAGTGTTATCAAAGTTTCCATTTGAGTCTTCTCGAGTATGGGTAGAAGAATTAGATTCAAACAAGTGGGATTCCGTGGATGATTGGCAGACAGTACTTCAGTGGGGAGGTGATGTTGGTAATACAACAAAAATAAAATATGATGAAATAGAGGATATTAGAATCAATTTTATTGATACAGAAAAGAAAAATAAAGCTATTATTTCTAATAAAGTATTTAAATATGTCTCCCATCCCACCGAAGATGTAGTAAATCTTTCAGAAACAGATACTCCAAAAGTTGATAAGAAAAACTGGAATGGACTTATTGAGTCCAAAGGAAGTTTACTCTCTAGTATGTTTCTTTCTTCAGTATTTAATTTAAAATCTCATACCCCCCTAGAGTTAGAGATAGTAAACTCTAAAAATAATGTCTTAAGGCCAAGAAGTGGATTAAGAGATGTGGAAATAAATTCCCCTATTCTCGTGCCATATAAAACAGATCTACTTCAAATTGGTGAAGTTCAAGATTTAAAAATTAGAAATTATCCAAATCAACTAATAGCTGATATTAGTAAAGTAACTACGCCTGAAGATTCTAAAAATGTTTTCTTTAGAGTTCCTTTTTACTATAATAGAAACGGAAAATCTTGGAACAGAGTAAAGTATATTACAGATAATTGGCTACCAGATAATTTAAATAAAAGAGTTCAATACGCGTATTTATCCGCTGATTTATGGATGGTTGGTGACGGATTTTTTGAACCAAAAATAGTACAAGTGGCCGTAACCGATATAAATTATCTCGCTCTTGAAAATAGTAGTGGCTATCTTGTAACCGAAGAAGGCAATCCGATAGTCTATGAATGAAATAGATGAAAGTATAAATAAGAAAACATTTTAAAAGTATCTATGTTTTATGGAAAATTCTTATCCAATTAAAATATCTGAATTAAACTCATTAGAAGTTTTAAAAGATAATGATCTATTACTTGTTGTAGATAAAGGCTCGGTGGGTTTAAACGCAGGGACTACAAAAAACTTTACCGCAGATAAAATAAAAAATTATGTTTTTTCTAATACTCCAATAAATTTATTATCAGATGTAGATACCTCTACCTCAATCCCCCAACCAGGGCAGGTATTAAATTGGAACGGTAATTCTTGGATTCCAGGGACTCCCCCAGGTATTACTGATGGTAATAAAGGGCATATACTGGTTACAAATAATGGTAGTACTTGGTTAATAAATGATTCGGTGATATCTCTCTCTGGAGGAAGTTCCAGTTACAACGATCCATTATCTATAAATACGGACGGTATTAAAACAGAAAAAGAAGCTGCTATTTTTTTAAGTAATACTACACTCGGTCCCTCTATACACGAAATAAGAAATTTGGTTGAGATCGGAAGCAAAAGAAAGTGGATGCTTGACCAGATATACGGATCGTATGATGGTTCAACGTATAGTGAATGGAATGCAACTGGGGATTCACTCGAGTTAAAAACCGGTTGGTTTGGTAAAGTTGCACTCCATTTTAAAATGCCGGATGACTATGAGTTTTCAACTCTTAATGTCACTTATCCCGGTAATTTTAATACAAGAGCCTCTCTCTTATCAGCATTTATAAGAAATGATCCCCCAGTCGGAGATATCGGATCATTAGATCCAAATAGTAATTCTAGGAAAGATTCTAGAAAATCATTACTATGTAAGATTGTATGGATACTTAATAAATTAATTCCAGTTTCAGCCCCTGGAGGTGGTTTCCCAGGCAACGAGGCGGATACTTATGCAATTGTGAATTGGCACGGGGTTTTAGCAAGACATGCATTTGGTAATTATGCAGACCTTTTAGAAGAAGTGGCATATAGTTTTAGCATGGCGCTAATGTTAACACATTTAAGAAATCAGAGATCCGATGAAACAGGAAGGCAACCCGATGAGAACTTTGGCCGTGAAATTATGCAATTATTTAGTATAGGGCTATATGAATTGAATGATGATGGAACTTATAAATTAGATAATAATGGAGATAAAATAGAGACTTATGACCAATATGACATCTTAGAAGCTTCAAAAGTATTCACGGGGCTCACGAGATGGGATAGGCCCGATGCTGAATACTATAATATATCTTATGATGCCACAATGAGAGGTGGAGGGGTCGGACTCGAAGGAATATCAAGAACTTCTTTCCTTACTGATAATCAGATAGTATATGGAATAGCTAAACCGGCTATCCGTATTAAAAAAGGAAAAACTTATCGTATATATTCGACTGGAAATACGGACTTTACCAAATTTGGTTCTAGTGGTAACACGACCGGATTAGAGTTTATTGCTAATAAAGATGGTGATTATAGCTCAGGAAGCGGGGAAGTAGAGGAAAAAAGAATTTATCCATTAGGTGTAATACCAAGGCTAAAGCATTTTCTTCCTTGGTACGAAGACGGAGAAAAAAGATTTCCCAACGTAGGTATAGTAATTCCAGAAGGAACTGACCCTGAAACAAATATACGTTTAATGGTTGAAGGACTGACTAATCATCCAAATTGTGCTCCGAATATCTGCAAAAATTTAATTAAATTAGCGGTCACATCCAATCCTTCAAAGGGTTATGTTTCTAGAGTTACTTCAGTATTTAGGAACAATGGAAAGGGAGTTACTGGGGATATGAGCGCCGTATGGATAGCAATATTTACTGATCCAGAGGCTAATTTAGACGTTAATTCATCAGAAACTAAAGGTAGAGTTATTGACGGATTTGAAGCTTTTTGTAAATACACAAGAGCATTGGGAGGATCAAGTAGATACACTGGAGATGATGATAGTGCAAAAATTTACATAGATGGAGTTTTACAAAATCCCGCTGAAGGATACTTAGCTGATAATGAATCTGCAAGATTAGGATCTTGGCCATATAGCAGCCCTTCGGTATTTAGTTATTATGGACTTGACTATAGCATCACTCCAGCTTTAGACTGGGGGATTTTATTACCTGAGATAGGATCTTTACCAGCGAATATATTAATGAATGCTATAGGAGCCCTTGAAGACATGATTAATAGCGGGGACCCCATAGATTGGAGGGCAGGGCCATCGGGAACTGGTAGAGTCTATACCCCCTCATTCCAGTCTATTATAGGAAACTTAGAGGATCTGGATAATGTTATAAATATACTTAATCTTATTCTATGTAGAGGAACTTTAAGTAACCAAAAAATAGAAATACTAAAAAATATCATGGAGAGTATGCCAAGTTCATCTCAAGATGACTTAGATAACAGAGTTTGCTTGGCACTCCAATTAATTATCAGATCTCCAGAATTTTGGGTACAATAACATGTCAAATCAACTACCAAGTGATTATATCTCAGATAATACCAGAACGTTATTATCTCAAGCCTCTTTAGAGAGCCCAGATGATTACAAATGTCTAGTTTGTATCTTTTTATTAGGGGCTGCGGACTCACATAACATGGTGGTTCCTTATGGTTCTACCAACCCAAATAGATCTCTTTATGACCTAGCCCGGGCATCTGGAGTAAGAATAGAAAATGAAGAACTAGAGAACTCTTTACTCTCTACTACTCCGCCATGGGGGCTCCATCCCCAACTGCCCGGATTTTATAATGAATGGCAAAATGGAAATCTTGCCATAATCAGAGATGTGGGGGTTTTAAATAGACCAACCACTAAACAGCAATATGTAGATAATACTAACGGGTTATATAGACCAGATCGTCTTTTCGCCCATAATATTCAACAGTTAACTTGGCAAACCGCTCTTCCATTTAGGGAGGCAAAAGTAACTGGATGGTTTGGTAGAACATCAAATCTTATAGATGGCTTTTTCAATTCTGATTCTAGAATTGGCTCAGGAGTACTTTCAGTAAGTGGGGCTAATCCTCAGACTTTTGCTTATTCTCCAAAAGTTAGCGTCATGTATCCGGCGCTTACCATCTCCTCTGGTAGTAATAGGGGGGCAAATAATCTAATGTATATCGCTGGTAGGGATAATTTTTATCATAAAGATACACCGGAAATGTCACCAGTAGGATATCCGATTCTCCCCCCAAATAAAATATATAACGCGTTTTCCAAAATTTTTAGAAATTCAGTTATCTCCCAGAATGATGTAAATACTAATGGTGCCGGATGGGATGCTAATGATGGGGGTATTGGGACTCAACTAGAAGCTATATTTACTAACGCATATCAAGAAATTATTAATACGACGGTAATAGTACCCAATCCAGTGGATCCTAATTCCCCTTATACTAGAAGTCTTCCGAACTCTTATTTTCTTTTTAGAGTAAAAGATATTGCAAAAATTATCTACTCTAGAGGCAACTTAGATGGAGTCGGATTTAATCAAAGAAGGCAAATGATCTACTCCGGAGTAGGGGGATGGGATAATCATAATAATCTAAGATATCACCATGATGGTCTTTTGAGATCTTTGGATATTTGTATTAAAGCCTTGAGAGATGCAACGATATTAATGGGATTAGGTGATAAGGTTACCATTTTTACGGAGAGTGAATTTGCTAGAACTTTTAGATCAAATGGTACCTACGGAACGGATCACGCTTGGTCGGGTCATAGTTTTGTATTAGGAGGGGCAGTTAATGGAGGGATGTATGGTCCAGAACCAGATTATACTTTAGGGGGGAGTAAGGACATTTCTAATTTAGGTAGATTTATACCAAATTAT
>Ga0208161_1000460_pt1 | contig 23189 bp, 10 predicted proteins | sample CB_VirMetaG_3_FD_184538 | JGI IMG/M metagenome (GOLD analysis project Ga0208161, IMG submission 184538) | Freshwater to marine saline gradient viral communities from Chesapeake Bay - CB_1508_1S Viral MetaG (SPAdes) (version 4) | ecosystem: Environmental > Aquatic > Marine > Coastal | place: USA...
GTGCTTTGCTTCAGGGTTTGAGTAAGCACACCCCCGAAAGCCTTGACAACAACTGCGTTACGAATGGTTTTGATTGGGTTTCTAAACTTCTTACCCCCAACCATGAACCTGGACTGGAATACAAATGGTGCTCGCCCAGCATCCTGAGTGATGTACTGCATCAGCTTGCTGTGGAGCTGTTGTCTTACTCCGTCGTCAGCAATAAGCTCAGACATCTCGTCGCTTGAGAATACAGACTGCAATGCCATCACCTCGCCCACAGTATTGGACAGGATGGTATTCTCTCTAAGTGTGCGCTCGTTAATCTTGGTGAAGTCAAGACCAATGATGTTACCAGAGCCCGTGATACTCTTTGGGTTTCTCTCGTATGAGGAGCCCGCAACCTTCTTGGCGTTAGACAAGGAGCTGCTTCGCATGCTGTCCATGATAGCTTGCCTCATCTGCAACCCCTCATCAACAGCTTCGTTCTTCACCCTCACCTTAACGCTGAATGGCGTATAGTTATTCTCCCTCGTAAGGTTCTTGCCGAGGTATCGCTCAACGTAATTAGCAAACGAATCTTCAAGAGTGGAGTGTACCCCAGTCATGAAGTCAACCATTTGAACAAGGTCAGGTCTTTCTGTTTGCACTTTAGCAAGGAGGTCAGGCAGGTTCTTCTCTGTGAACAGATACTCAAAGGCAGCTTCCATCTGAGCTATATCCTCATCTGAATACAGCTCGCGCTGGTCTCTGTAGTGGTCAATGCTACGACGCATTGCGTCTCTCAAGGCTAGGTACCACTCTGCTTCATTCTGACCAGGCGCCCCCTCTTCAAGGACTGGCATCTGTCTGGCCATAGAGAACAGCTGCATGATGGCATTGTCTGACACAGTCTTGACACTGCCGCCCTCCTTTTCAATCCTATCAATCTCCTCGCTGATTGCCTCCACCGTCATGGCGTGAATCATGTCCGCCTTTGCAAACGCTCGCTCCATATCAGCAAAACCAATGAGCCTTCTAATCTTAGCAATGGTCTTGTTGTCTGTCTTAAACACAAGCCTAAGGAAGGAGTCTGCTGTATCAAGCAGAGACAGGATGGGTCTCGCCCCAGCCTTGATTCCCTTTCTGGTCAGCTCACCCTTAATGGCGTCTGCCATCTCGATACGCCCCCTTACTCTAGCTGCTAGATACCCAAGACCCATGACGGAGTCGTTCATCAGGTAATCATCCAGCTTGAACTCCAGGTTGGCCAGATGAATCTTATCTAGCTTACTGAGTCTAGCGACCAACTCACTAACGTTAAATTTCGTGGCGTCGTACAGACCCAGAATCTCAGCAATGTGTCTATCCTCAAGAAGCTTGTCGAGGTTGAATGCAATTTGAGGGAGAAGCACGTCCGTGATGATAGCCTCCTTTGATTGCTCCTCCAGCAGCGCCTTGTTCTCAGCCAGCTGTTGCAACACGTACTCCACGTCTGCTGGGTTGGCTGGGTCGAGACCAAGGTTGGGGTTCTCCTCGATAAAGTTTAGGATAGCCTTGCGTGTACCGCTAACTCTTCGCAACCCCTCGGCCTTAAGAAGCTTAGAGTACTCGTCTTCAAAGGTGGTGCCGTTCTTCTCTGCCAAGGCCTTCGCCTTAGCCACCATGACTGCATTGCGACCGAGTTCCTCCATGGCATTGAACTTGTCAGCCAGTGCGCTCAATGTTTCTACCGAACGACGTGCAGGCGCTTCAGCTACAATGCGTTGCTCCTCAGCACTGAAGGATGTCTTGACCTTAGATACTGTCTGAACTGCTGCGTTCAGTGTATTGATAAAGTCTTTAACATCTGTTGGCGAGAGCAGGGCAGGGTTTATATCCGCAAGCCTAGACAGTACCTTGGCGTAGGATGCAACAGACTTGAGCGCCTCACCCTTCTTGCGCTTCTTTGTTATGTTGTTGAGCCTCTGTTGTAGCTTTCTTGCCGCGCTAATAGAAGCGAGGTAATCACGCATGGCTGCCTTTGCATCCTGCTTATCAAAGATGTCGATAAGCTTCTCGATGAACGTGTCCATTACCTCAGCCTCTCCCTCCTTAGCAATACGCTTGGCAGAAGACTTGTGTGCTTGGCGTACAATCTTCAGCAACCTCTGGATATCAGCGTTGCCGAATGGCTGCTGCCCCTTCCCCTTCATGCGCTCATCTACAAGCTTGATTGCAAATGATAAGAACTCCTCTACAGTCTTTGCCTTGTTCTTGAGCTGGTCGAGTTCTTTCCTGAGCGCCTTGGCTTCTGTACTTAGCTCTCTATTTCTCTTACCGAGTGTGCTCTGAGCCTCCTTGGTTGCGAGTTTTCTGCCCGCAGTCCTTCCCTCCTTGTACGCCTTGGCATTGGCATACAAAGCCTGCGCATTTTCTTTGCTCATGCCACTGGCAACGAGCAGGTCCACGACCTCCCCCTTTCTCTTGTTCCATAGCTCGGTTTTTGAGGGCGTAATAATAAGCTTTCCTCGCTTAGTGACCCGAGCACTTGGAGTAGGAATTGAAGGGTCTACCATATCCGCTATGAGCTTCATCAAGTTACCCTGTGACTTTGCTCTTACACCGATAGGCTTGCTCTCATCCATGTTAAGGATGTCGCGTGTAATAGTATCAATAGGTACTGGTGACTTGACAGTCATCCTTCCCCATGTGGCCTGACCCATACCACCCATCATCTCAAATGCGGCAGGAGTTATGAGCTTACGCTCTCCCTTGCTGTTGATGTACATATCACCTATCTCTAGGCCACGGTTTGCTGGGTTGACACCCCTGGTAACAAGCGTACCTGCAGCAGAACGCATAGTCTTAAAGACAATAGTCCTTGGGCGAGGGGCGTTAGGGTCTGTGTTGACAAGCTTAAGTGGATATGATGCTGTTGGGTTAGGGTCTTTCTCAAGCTTGACTTCAGACGTCACTTCGATAGCTCCGTAGATTTCATTAACCTGTCCCCCCTGCAAAATCTTTTCTTGGAAGAAATCGAAAAAGAAATTCTTGAGTGTAGAGCCGAACTGATTAGCGTTGGGTCTAAATCCAAACACCCTCTCATACGAATCAATAATCCGCTTCTTTTCTTGAGCACTTTCCTTTGACTTAACAACCACTGCCTTGCCAATATTCGTTGCGAACTTATCTACAAACTCACGTCTTTGTTCAAACGTAGACTTGTATGGAGAGGCAAACTCTACAAAGAAGCGTTCAAACAAAGCCTCGATAGTCCCACCCATAGAGCTAAGCTTTGTCGTCCCATTCTTAATTGGATTCGGTTCTTTGCCCTTCTTTACTCTGGCTTCGTTGGCGGCTATCTGCTTCTGAACAGACAGCTGCTCTGTCTCGGCAATAGTCTGCTTAAGAACGCTCTTGAGTTCTGTCTTAGTTATGACGCCCTGGTTAACAAGCTCAAATCCAAGAGCCGCCATAGACATGACTCCATTGGTGGAGCTTCTGTGCTTCTCACGGCTGCCGCTGATGAGCAGGAGGTAGGCTTTTCCGTCAGGTGACTTTTTGAGCAGTTCATTAAGTTCGTTGGCCATGTTGTTGCCAGCGCTCTCGCCTGCCACGGCCCATACATCACCTGTGTTTGCAGAATAAAACAGCCCGCCTCCATTATTCACCAGCACCCTACCGTCAACAGACACCGAGCCAACCATCATGTTGTCTGGTGAGTGTGACAGTACATCTCTCCCCTCCAGAATGGACATGTCTTCTTGACGGACGATGCCTGACTTAAGCCAGTCCTCCATCTGCGTGGTGCTTGCTGCGTATTTCAGGTCAAAGATTCCAATCTTCTGTGACTTGACCAAAGACACGGGGTCGGTAACATCAGAGCCTGGGCGCTGGAACTTGATGGCCTTGCCCCCCACCTTGCTTTTCGCTTCAAAGCGTGGGTCAGATTCTGAAATCTTAACCGCATCCTTAGCAAGAACAAGTGCTCCAACCTGAATAATTTCAGAGGCTTCTGCCAACGGGCGTCCATCCCTCTTGTCGTAGAACCAGCTGTGTCTAAACGGGTTCATCCCCACCTGAACCCAGCCCTCCATCTTACCAATCTCCTTGTAGTCAGAGTTGTAATCAGGACCATTCATGATGTCAACCGCACGCTGCCTTGTGGCTTCTGGATTTTCATTTCTCCAGTCTCCAAACATCCTGGCTATTGTGGTCTTGGCTGTACCGCGTGCGATGTTCAACGCCGCTGTTGGAGTAGAGTCAAATGTGGCGTTTGTAATAACAGCGGTCTGACCATAACCAATGGACTTGCCACCAAGGAACGGAGACCTAGCTTCCGCCTTCTTGCCCTGGTGTACAGACACCACCCATGTGTCATAATTGTCGTAAGCTGGGATGTCTAAACGAAGGCCAACGTAGTATCCATCCTCAACCTCTTTGTTTACGCCAATGATTCCCTTGTCAACCTTGTTTGCGTCAAGAGCAGAGGCAATGTCGAGTACCGTTGGGATTTCTGGCACTACCTCGAACGCCTTAATCGGCATATTCTCCCTGACAGCACGCAAGTAATCCTCTTGTGTGATTTCCCCAAGCTCATACTTATTGAGCACACCCAAAATAACGTTGTTTCTTACCTGCCTCTGAGACTCTGGAAGTTTAATCTCAGTACGTCTCTGTTCCATCTGCGACGGTGTGATACCCGAGGCCTCCTCAATAGACACCTCGGCATTCTCTTGGAGTTCTGGGTTTGGTAGTGCTTGAGCCTTGGGCTTCTCACCCTTGGCCATAGTCTCTGCGGAAGAATACGCCTCCATGTAGTCGTCGTACATCTTGCCGTCGCCAACCTTACCCTCGCCTTCAACGAAGAACACTACGTCAGGCTGCTCCCTCAAGGGGGAACCCTCCTCGTTCCACCCCTCTGGGGCAAACTCAGGGTTGAACTTAACTCTAGCCACAGGCTTCCACCCGTTCTCTACGTACTGTCTCTCCAGGTCTGTTGCATAGGCGTCGAAGAAACCGCTCTTCATGCCCCAATTCTTAGCAAGGTTGTTCCTCTTGTCTTGAAGAGGCTTAGACACCCTGCTCAACGAGGACTCTGGGCTCTTCCACAACCCACCCATATAGCCATCTCTCTTGACGTAGGCACCAGCCTTGTTGTCTGACGTGGAAAATATGGCTCCTCCCTCATCGGCAATCTTCTTTACGTCTTCTGCTGTGAGAGGCGTAACCTGAATACCTAAGTTAACCCCAGACTCCTTCATAAGCTGAAGGGCCTTGGCCATATTCTTAGCAAAGGCTTCATAGTCCCAAGCCTGAACCGAGTACACGTCCTGCTCGGTGGCCTGAACTTTGGTCCTGGGCCTTGGTTGCTGCGACTGCACTGCGTCCTTTCGCTTGTAATCCACACCTCTATACGTACCCTCTTTGATATAGATTTCGTCGCTCTCCCAACCTTTGTTTTTCTCCATCCACTTGATGAAGTTTTCAAGGTGCTGCTCATTGTTGAACACACGGGTAACTGGATATCTTCCACTCACCCTAGTCTTACCAACTTTGAATATGATTGTGGCCTCAATCTTAGAATCACCAGCATCCATTGCCTGTGATTTAGACTCATCAAATCCTTCATCTGAATCCTCATCAGCAGCGATACCAATCTTTGTAGCCATGCCAGCATACCCCGCTCGGATAACAGCCTCGTTCAGTCTCCTCTGTCCCTCAAGCCTACGACCTTCGGAGAACTCTTGAGTCATCTGTTGGATAGCAGATACGACGTTGTCAATCTTCGCGTCAGGAATACCTCTGACCCCAATGCGCCCCAAGTGCGGAGCAAGGAACTCCATGAACTGCCTAATTACACTCTTCTGAATGTCTATAGATATGTTGCCTGCTGTGATGTCAGCAAGAAGTTCTGTAAGGAACTCGTCGGCAACCTGAACCTTCTGTTGTTCTGTTAGAGATTTGTCATCAAGTGAAGACGTGAGGTTGCCTCTGCCGTCCCCGTAGCTTGTTAAGAACTGTGAATACCTTTTGGATAGATTGTCTGGCAGGGCTTGAAACAACTTCTTTGCCAACCCAACAGCAGCCTTAGTTCCAATAGTCTGCAACACGAAGTCGTGGTACCCCTCGTGGTAGGCCGTGTTCTCCAATAGTGATGGGAGGAAAAGCTTAATCTGACCCGAGCCTGTCCACATACCGCGACCTGCTGCATTTACAGCTTCCTCTCTGGTCATGCCACCCTCCTCCATCAGGTCGGCGATGTACGTATCGTAATCTCTGTACATGTCAATGGCGACATCCCCCAAGGAGGCCAGACCCCTCACCACATTCATAGCGTTTTGCATCCCCTTGACAATGCGCTCACCAGTAGTAATAGACTTTGTCTTGCCCTCACCATCTAGGGTTGTGTGGGGAAGTACGTCAAGAGAAGTGAGCCTTGAGACTAACTTCGATACCGAGTCTAAATTGCCCGCTGTTACAGTAACCTTTCCTCTGCCCTCCTGAAACAATCCTCCATAGTTACGTCTCTTATTCCCAGCCTTTCTTCCCTCCTTGGCCAGGATGCGAGACTCAAGGTTGCCATCGGTCTGGAGCATAGAATCCATCTCCCCCTCAATAGTGCCTCTTTCTTGCAGAAGCTCCCTGACTTCTTTCGTAATCTTTCTTCTTCCGTTAGAGTCAGCCCTAGTATACTGCTCGGCAAGAATCTCCACCTTATTGTGAATGTCCACGAGTCTTTGAAAAGTCTCTGGATTTGTTTCCGCCAAGTATTCCATCAGCTGTTGGCGTCTATCGAACAGCTTGGTGTGCGCATCAATGGCATCAACAATCTTCCTGCCAATGCTTGCTCTTTCAGCCTTAGACTCAGCCTGAGTAAACTGCTTCTTGAGCTCGTTAATCTTCGCTGTTGTTCGGAGCATATCGAGCCCCTTGGTGGCCACCGTCCTAGTGACATTACCCAAGCTCGCAAGTCCCCCACCCATAGCCATACCAGCCAGCGCCCCTTGTTTCACTTGAGAAATAAACTCGTTGTAGTCCCAGTCAACAGCCTCGCCACCCCTTCTCTTCGCGTCTATCATAGCATTGTACTGCCATCCAGCAGTAATGCCCTCAGTAACCCCCTCCTCTATTGCGCCAAGGCCCATACCCGTAAGCAGGCCCGCAGTGTATTTCGCAACTTGATTCTTTGCTACTCGGCTACCCAGCCTTTTTGCAACAGCCCCAGCCACCCCGCCACCAGACAAAATGTTTGCAGCCACCATCGCTGGAAGACCCTCTGCAATACCGCTGCTTGCTACAAACCCCACCTGCTCAGCAGAGCTCAGGTTTTGAAACCACTCATTCTCCCTGTTTTCAGAGTAGACTGTGGCAGCTCCAAACACAGAAACGGCTGCCATTGAAGCCCTAGGGTTTCTTGTCACCGCACCCGTAATCATTGCCGCCCCCATCATGGGCAACGAAGCACCAAACTGTCCAAGGGTATCAGTGAAGTACCCCTCGATGTCGTTCTCAGCAAGCTTCTGTTCAAGGTTCTTGGTCGCCACGGCCATCTCTTGACCAACCTCTTTAATCCTTTGCTGCCTGTACGCTTGGTCCTCCTCGTCCCCACCGAGAACGTTCTCAACACTAGTGGCGATTCCGTCCCATGCCTGAAGCATGCCCCTCTGAAACCCAGGGCCAAACACATCTGTCACACCAAGCCAACCTCTTCCAGATTCATTTACATATCCCTCACCTGTAAGGTCTGCGGCGATGTTGTAGTTGCGGTATAGGTTTTGCTCAATAGCCCTGCGCTGTTCCACGCTGAGTTCCTGCCCAAGAAATTGTGCGTACTTCTCAGAGGCGGTGGGCTCTACTTGGCTGTTGACGTATGAAAAGGTTTTGTTACCAAGATTTCTTTTGTGCCAATCACCAAATCTATCCGCAAAGTCATCCTCTCTTTCCTCAAGGGACATCGAATCTCTTGGGTCTTCGGCGGCGTAAAGCCCAAGCGGGTCTGGGTCAGAAACAAATCCGTCAAACAAACCTCCATCCTTCCCGTATCCGCTGTACAGAGAACCTTTTGCGCCACCAGCCAGGAGGCTGTTGACCTGGTTGTACTCTCCTTGGTCTGGAGCCCCATCCAATCCCTTGCCTAGTTCGATATAACCAGAGTTGATATCGTCATCTATCAGGCTGTTGATGCCGTCAAGGACAGAACCGCGCTCTAATTCTAGTTGTTCTGGAGAGAGCTGCCGCACGCGCTCGGCGTCAGCAGCCATGCCGTTGGCGCTGTAGTAGCGTGCAAGGTCAAAGTTATTTTGTATAAATGATTGACGTTCTGAGCCGTATACCTGACCATAGTCGTACACCAGTTGCGCGTCAGCCCCAGGGATTTGCTGTCCCCCGAAGTCATACGTCTGGTACGGGTCAAATGTTACTGGCGTAGAAGCCGAAGCTCCACTGTCGTCCTCGTCCTGCTGAGCTGGAGTCGCCAGCCCTGAGGAAGAATCCGTAAAATCCACCTCCGAAGCTGGCTCCAAGGGTGAAGTTTCGTCTTTTTTTTTTGAGTCCTCTTGTGGCGCAGTAGCGGCCATAGATTGGAACTCATCAATCATTGCTTGCAGCTCGGCTTTAGAAGCGCCAGCCTCTGCAGCCGCATAGTAGCGTGCAAGGAACTGCTCTTTTGTCTCCATAGAGACAAAGATATGAATTATTACCGCAGTTCTTCAGGAAGCATTTCAGCCGCCTGAGCTCTTGCTTGCAGTTGAACAAGTACGTTTTGGTCTATGCCAGTCTGACCGAGTCCGTCTTCAAACAATCCCTGACTGTGACCAACAATCTTAGCGGGGACAAACTGTAGTCTGCCTGCAATCTTATCATCGTTTACAACAGATTGACTGATTGACCTGAACTCTGGGTCGTTAGAAGTAATTGTTCTGTCTCTAAACCTTGCAAAGAACGCTCTTATTCTAGCTGCATCGTCCTCTGTGTCTGCGTTTTCAAGAGCAGATGTGACAACATCGTTAGGAACCATTGTTCTATAGCCAACCACATTGCCACCTTGGTCGTACAGAATGTCTGTAACATTGACCCTGCCCGCACCGCCTGGTATATCAACCCTTACGTTATCCCTTGGCGGTAGTGAAACAGAGTATCCACCTTCTCTTTGGCTCACGGCATACGTGGCTCCAAGGGCTTCGTTCATAGCTTGCTGCTGGTCTGCCTCGCCCTCCGCCCGCGCATTGGCTCTGTCTTGATTGAGCCGAGCATACGCCGCCCTTTCGTCAACAGGCTCCATTCTGCCAGCAATACCCTGGGCAGTAGCCTCGTAATATTTAGATGTTGCTTGACGCCACTGTTTCATAGCCCTCTTCTGCTCAGAGTTCATGTCGTTGTTCGCATCAATCTGAGCGTCTGTTACATTAAATACGAATCGCCCTTGAGCATCAAGCTTTCCAGTACTAATACTTTCCCCATCAATAGAAATCTGAGACAGGGTCGGGTTGTAAGTATTGAGAGCTGACTCCTGGTCGGCCTCGGTCATGTAGTCCTTGCCTGGGTTGTCTCTCCTCCACTGCTCAAACGCCATCTGGCGCAGCATCTGTGGGTTGGTTCTAATTCTATCTGTGATAGCGTTTCCAACGTCGCTATACAGCCTTTCAGAATCTAGCACGCCCATAGCAAAGTTCTCGTCGTTAGTGACGGTGTAGGATTTGCGCTTAGCATTGAATGACTCATCAAACATAGTCTTGCTATACTCGCTTGAGGCAAACGGTGTTTCTTCAGCCCTTACCTGTGGGACGTACACATCTTCAAGGCTGGCGTATCTGGTTGTGTTCCAGTCAATTAGCCCATCATCTGCGACAATCTTTAGCTGACCGTCTTCCCCAAGAATCCATTCGGGTGCTTGACTGTAGTCCGCGTACATCTCCTCGGCCCTGTCAATACCACCAGCCAGGTTTTGCATCTTACCAGCTCGCACGTTATTAATTGTCTGGCTGTTCATAGCATACTTAGCAGTAGCCACGTTCTTAAGCTTTTCATATTGCTGCTTCGCCTGCTGCATGTAAACCATATTCTGTTCTGTTGGCTCAAGCCTGTGCTGTGTCGCCGACTCCTGAAACTGGTCTAGAGCTAGTTGCAGCCCCTCAACAGCCCAGCCCTCCACGCCTGTAGGAGGAACCTCCATAGCGGCTTTCGTGTATCCGTACAGCTGGTCGTTGTATCTCTCCTCTGCGCGAGTCTCGCTTCTTTCAGTGCGCTCCTCCTGCCTTAGGGCACGCTCCTCCTGCAGCTGGTATCGCCTTTGCTGCTCTTGATATCTTCTCTCTTCTCTGGCTCTGTCGGCGGCTTGTTGACGGGACTGAACAATCCTGTCAATATCACCCTGTATCTGCCTACCAATATCTCTGGCGTAATCAGACGCGAACTTGTACTCCATGGTTATGCGAATTGTGGTTCATCAAGAAGGTCGTCCATGTATCTCATGAGCGCATCCTTGTCTCCAGACTCCACTAGTTTTTTGATTGACTCAGCTTGCTCGGGGTTGAGTACGTACTCCCCACCAGTTACTCTTACTCCAGTATCCTCACCGTCCTCGGTAATAACAGCCATCTCGTTTTCTTCATGAGAGAACTTACCTGGGGTCTTTTGAACCTTACCCCCCTCTGCCATAGGAAGTGGGACTGGGTTTATGGCACCTAGGCCTATCTGAGCAACGCCACCAACAGTACTGGCAATGCCAGCCATTCTTTGCTGCTGTGCCAACAGCTCGTTTTGCTGTGCTGTTTCAAGCGCAGATTGAGCGTACTCAGTTTCCCTAACGTTTCTGGCCTCTTGCATACCAAGAGTTCTTTCTTGAGCAGCTGCAAGGTCACCAAGAGCCGTGGTCTGAAGCTGTTGCTGCTGCAACACCTCTTCTCTCTGTGCTCTATTTGCACTCTGCGTAGCTCCTGCCAGAGCGCCAAGGCCTCTTGAACCAAAGGATGCAGCGGCGGCAGTTGTATTAGCCAGACCCCTGTTGATATCCTCTGTTCTCATCTGCATAAGGCGAGAGTCGTATGCGTTCTTGACTCGCTCGTAGTATTCCGCAGGTGTAGACAGAGATGGTTGCGAGGCTTTAAGCCTGTCTATCTCTGATTGCCGCTTAGCCTGTTCAGCTTGAGCCGAACGCATGTTCTTGCCGCCCTGTATGATATCTGTAACACCACCAGCAACACCCAATACCCCGCTGGCAATCATACCAGCAGACTGCATGTTTAACTTACCCGCTGAATCGGTAGCAGTAGATGCTGCAGCAGCAGCTCCCTCAGCAGCTTTGTTGTTTGAATAAGCCATCACCGCAGGCCCCGTCATCGCTGAGTCAACTAAACCACCCGTATTTGGACCGCTACCTCCAGCAAGTTGCTCAACGCCAAGCGTTTTCATGCCCTGCATAGATGTGTCAGCTACAGACCCAGGGGTCGCATAAGGACCTGCATCAAGCGTAGGGATTCCCAAACTTGACATAGGGGACAGTGTGTTTTGCTGATTAGTTGGCTTGGGCTGAATAACAGACATGCCAGTAATCCCAATAGGTGTTTCGAAAGGAAGCGGGATGTCAGCCTCTGGAGCAGCACTGAAGCCCTGCATGCCAGCAAGACCTGGAGCAAAGTTGCCGCCGCCAGTAGTGTTAAATCCACCCGTGTAATCCGTTGCGCCCCCCAAACCATACGCCTGTTGTCCGAGGTCTGGCATCTGGAAGAACTCGTTCTGGTTTCCTGCGGAAACACGTTGAGGTATTTGCATTGTGGGCATCAAGCCGCCTGCGTTACCCGCACTCCCAGGAAGCATTGTGGGTGGGAGGGGTGGGTAAAACCCCGCCCCACCTCCCTGGGCGGCGACCACTGCAGTTCCTATCTGAATTGGGTTTCCGTACTCGTCAAACATGTTGCTAATTTACTGATTATTAGGTTGGCCACCATCGTTGTGTAGAGTTGATGACTCATACACAAGATTTACTGCATACAACTCCCTCGCTTCCGAGTCTTCGTTCTCCAGCTTAACCTTTGTGTAGTAGCTTCTTAGGGTGTCTCCGTTTACCCCGCCAGAGTATACGTTGGCAATGATGTCGCCAGCCTGAACGTCCGCACTTGGGTCTGATGTGAAGGAAACCGTGTTCTTATTTGACAGAGCAGATATCTTTCCAGTGACCTGTACCCATCCAGCGTCAACGCCACTGCGGTGTCTGTAAACTTTAGCGGAAGGACCAGTGATGACAGGCGACTTGTTTACGTTAGATGTAAACGTAACCGACGTACCATCAACAGAATATACTGTACCCACAACCCTGTAGGCAGATGACGGCAGAGTAGTTATCTCTGGGTTAGGGTCTTCGTCAATAACCCTTGGGATGTTTGCATATCTGAGACCCTCCTTCTCATTCCAGTGACTAGTCTCTATCACAGCGGCCTGCTGCTTCTCGTTAGAAAGCGTGGTCTTCCAATTCGCGTTACCCTCTAGGCTCATGGCCTTGTAGAATTTAATGCTGCTAGGATTGCCCTTGGAGATGAGCTCGAGCTCTGAGCGGTATGTATCTCCGTAGAAACTATTCCTTGTAGACAGTTTGTTGTGATACCACATCTGCCCATCCTTAAAGGAAAAGAATCTATTCTGTACGTTGGCGTACAAGTCTGGTATGAAGGAGTAGAATGTCAACCACTTCTGCGCCGCAGGCGACCAAGCAATCGTAGCCTGCTCTGGGTCTACAGCAGGTAGGATATCCATATACTGAGTTGCCGAGGCCCCACTAGTCTGAATGAGGGTCTGACAAAAATCTACGGTAAAGTCTTGTAATGAAATGTAGGCACTGCCGCGATACAGCTGGCCCTCTACCATGGTGTCAATCCTGATGCTATCCCCAGACGTTTCATACACAGGGTCAATGTACACACCGCTAGTTTCGTTCACCCTATCCAAAAATATAATTCCTTGGTGCATGTCATCCCACTTGGGGATGCAGTTGCTCGTCGCCCAATCTGCCTCATCCCAGTCAAGCTTCTCCGTGTCCCAGGACAACAGCAAGTCTGTTGCAAACTTGGGCTGAACCTTAATGTCTGTATATGTAGCGTTATCTGGGGCGGCGGCAGCGTACCCAACAGTAGACTGGTTTATCACAAACTTCTTAAAGTCAATAGGCTCTGTAGTAATTATGTACTCACCGTTCTCTGGGTCAAAGCCGCTTGGGATTCTTGGTCGGGCAACGGCATTGTTGACGCCTCCAAAGAGACCCTCAAAATATGACTCCATCTTTTCTGAGCTAATGGGCACAATACCTCCCCCATCAATCCTGCACACCACACCGCTTCTTGCGTCGGAGAAATATACCTGACCGAATCTCTCAATGACACCCTCGGGTGAGTTGCCTGGGCCATAAGAACCAGACATAAATATAGGTGTGCCAATAACATTCGTTGACGCAACCATGTTGCTGTCACCACCAAGCTCAACAACGTTCCTGTCAATGGGCAATAAGGACACCTTGCTTTCCTGCAAAACCGTGAGCGACTCATTGCCATCTATAAGCGCTGCTATATCACCATGCTTAGACGGCATGTCATGATACGGGAACAGGCTCGGGTTGAATGATGAAAGATTTAGCTGAGTTGAATCAAAAGCAAATGGGTCGCTATACGTAATTGACGTGGTGCGCCTCATTCTCGCCTGCTCTGGTGTCTCTATATGTGGACGCCCAGTGGAGTATGAGTTTGATTCAAAAAAGTCACTAACGGAGGCGTCCTCAATATCAAACCTTTCGTAATCCTGCTTCCTTGGTGCCGTCGGGTTGTACTTAAATGTATCGCCTGGAGACAAGGCTGGAGAAAAATCCTGCTTGGCGTTGACGAGCATCTCCCTACTTCTGTAGTATACATCACCGTCTCTAAGCGTAACAACACCATAGTGGGCTGAGTTGCTGTTTCCATATTGAGAGGGCACTGTCCCTGTGTAGGACCCACCCACGGCGGCGCTGGCAAAATTATTGCTTGGGTCTACGAAATATCTGTAACCGTTGGGGACTGGAGCAACTCCTGAAACAAATACAAATCCGCTTGCGTTGGCGGCGGGGCCCTCAAAAGGAGTGGCAACAAGAACCTTGTCTCCAAGGTACAGGCGCTTAGAAGAAACGAAGAAGCTCTCTGACGTAACCGTCATGTCTATGTTTACCTGTGGCGTGTTGCCCCTTGAACCACCGTGAGTTCTTTTCCCGTTAGCAGTAACAATAGGAAACGATTCACCAATCTCATAGTACACCTGAGACTCAGCCGACTTCTTAGGCGTCATAATTTCTACAACACAACCCTGACTAAAGTAGTCTTTGGCTCGCTGCACTGAGCTTCTGTCGAAACCAGAAATGGAGTTGTCTCGTATGCTAAGGAACCATCCAGTTCTTCTGTAGGCATTGTCCTTTTCCGAGGCCTCTTCATCGGAACTGATGTCGGTGGATGTCTGAGAAACCACAAGCGGGTTATTCTCATCGTCATTAAAAAAGGTGTATCCAGTGATAGTGAACTCTACGTTGTTTGGGTAAACCCTAGTTCCGTTCTTAGATACGTAAGACACCACCCGAAGGATGTCACCCTCGGTATATTGATAGTTAACGTTACCTCCCTTGAACTCCTTATATGAACTGTTCTTACCCTCAAGAGTTCTCATCGAGAGAAATATCGCAGAGCGTACATCATCTCCAAGAGCCGAGTTAATCTTCCTACTGTTCTTTAGGCTGTCGTCTCCCTCCGTGTCTACAGGCGAGAGGATGTCCCTAAACAGATTGAGGTTTGGAAGCATTGCTTCGGCAACGGTAAACTGAAGAAACTTTTCGTAAGTGGTATTCTTAGAATACACGGGAGCCCAACGCACAGCCCAGTCGGGTGGGTCGTGCATCAATCGAATGTCTATCTCAGACCGCCCGTTTCTTCCATTCCTTCTTGGCGAACCAATAGGCGCAACCTGAAGGGCCCCAAGTTTTTGAACCCCACCAGACCTATTCCTGTCATCAAAATAAACTATCCCAAATTCATGAGAAGCCCCAGACTTAAACGACCTATTCTTATCGGTATCATTCGTGCCAGAAACAAGCTGCGCTGACCCAAAGACAGCAACATCCCTAATTCCACAGGCGTAATCTGGACCATCCTTGAGGGCCCCGCCTCCATTGTTTGCAAAGTTCTGTGTTGTCTTTACCGAGCATACAACCTCACCGTTAGAGTAGGAGTGACCTGTAACGGCACTGCCATTATACTTGTCGTTTGGTAGGTAGGTGCTGTTCCAAGTCTTTGCAGACTCAGCCTCTATGTTCACATCCTCCAGTCTATACACGAATGAAACCTGGGATGTTGCATCGTCATAACTAGCGTCTACAGTAAAGGTAAACTCCCCCTTCCATTCAATCCAAATAAAGCCTGTGTCATACGTCGAGAAAGTTTCAAGCCCTGGGTTTGTGTAGACATTCTCAGAAAATATCTGTTCGGAAAAATTAACCTCCTTTTGGAGTGCCTTAGAATGATTGGTGTATTGAATAGCCAAAAGCGCGGCTCGGTCAACATCCGCCCCGACCATCTTCGAGGCCACGGCAACTTTTGCTGTTGTTCCGTTTACCTTGTCCACTATCATTTGACCAATCTCATCCCTCGTGGTACCAGCGCTAACCTCTATCTGCTCGTTAACTTCAATAGCGCTTAGCATCTGAAGATTATTTAGAGAGTGGTGGCGGGTGAAATTGTACGTAGCATATCCATCGGATTGGTCAGGGAAGGCATATCTATGAGGAGACATAAAAAGAATCTTTCCACCATCCCCAGCCGTGCCCGCGTGGTCAACTTGAGTTCCGTCTTGAAAAAGCGTAATCGGAATCTCAAAAGCCTTGTACTGATAATCGTAAGTGAAGTCAGGCGGCGTTCCAATTACTGAAAACTCAGGTGCGGATATGTTGACAATACCAATGGCGTCACCATTTAAGCCAACATTTATAGCCAGCGTTGCATCATCAGCAATTCCATTTGAGTTTATGTCAGATATATCAATACCAAAAGAGATTGGCTTCCCAGTCCCTCGCATCTGAAAATCATTTAGAGGGTCATGAGGAAAGCCCAGCCCCCCTTCGCCTTCATAGTCGTCGTATCTGCTTCCGAGAGCAACGCCTGCCCTGTAGTACAAATTCCCTTCGTTCTGCTGGAGTGTTTGAACATCACCTCTGTCTACTGAGATGTCGGAGCCCTTGGTGACGTCGTAATACACTGGAAATGTTAGCGTTTCGGGCTGGATGTTATCAAATCCTTCTACATAATTTCCGTAAAACAACCTGTTGTTTGAAAATGTCTGAGCCCCAGCAAGGCGAGGCACTGAGTCAAACGGCTTGTTAGCCGTGTTCTCATCCAACTGATTGTACAGTCCATCGTTCCTAAACACTACCGATTGAGTGTCAACATCAGGGATGTTGTTTACTTCTGCGACCTTAACAAAATAACCTCCATTTCCCTTACGAGCGTAGAGCCTAATCTTCTTAACTGGGCCCTTATTGTTATCTACAGTAATCTCAATCTCATTGTTGAGCCCGTCATAGATGGCGCGCTGAGCGTTATTAAACGCCAGGTGATTTGAGCTTATAGCCAGCTTAGAGTATGGTGATAGCGCACTCACCTCACCATCGTCATAAACATATTGGTAGGCAAACTGAAATACCTTGTCGTTCAGCTGATTGCGAGCAAGCGCGCTGTTGCTATTAAAGACGAAGGTTGGTGGCTTAAGAGGTGGCTGTTTACATACGCTCAAGAACAGCTCCTTTTCGTCATCAGTGCCGTTGTTAATCAAGTCTGAGTAAGCTCCAGAAACTGCTTTTGTTGCATTAATCTTTCTTGGCTCATTCCTGTTGTCGGTAAAGTACAAAAGGTGCTCGCCGTTTTGATTTACAATCAAGTCAGCTGACACATACCCTTGGAGGTTAAAGTTGAGTGAGCTTGACTCGTACACCTTTTGATACACATCACTATCCTCTGTTCCTGGAAGTGCAGTGTACTTGTAGATACCGTGATTGCCGTTGCCGTTATACAAAAAGAAGTAGATGCACTTGTGAGCTTCAGAACTTACAGCACCTATAACCTTGTTAAGACCCGTAGCTGGAATCGTGTCTGACGTTGACTTTGCAGCGACGCTCTGGTTGCCCTCTACATTCTTAATGACTCCAGCATCACCATCCTCCTCGTGTGAGATGCGAACATTCAGGGCGTCAACCATCTCATATGACTTGAGGATTCTCTCGTCGTCGTCCCTGTTGAGATATTGTGGGATTAGCTTATCAATAGCCATTAGTACTTAGGAGCTTGTTTGAAGTTCTTGCGAATTACCTGTAGCGCATCCTCCTTGCTAAAGGACTTAAGGCGCGAATTAGCCCGTCTAAGCTCGTTAAAGTACTCAGCCCTAGCCCTTGCCTTCTCGCCCGCAGGAACAACGCTCTTTCGCTCTATAATCTTGTAGTAGATGTATGCACGCAAAGCCTCCTCCGCCATGACGTGTACAGTGGGGTTTTCACTCCGTGCCTCATCAGCAACATACTCAATCACAACCTCGTTAACATCACTGCTTAAAGCAAGCTCTATTCTGTTTTGGTCATGGTTGAGTCTGTACTCACCTCTGTACTGTCCGCCGCCAAAGCCATACACCTGGCCAACATTGTTTTGGTAGATGTAGTTGCTGAATACAACGTGGTCATCCTGCCCGAACACCCCAGCCTGAACTGGAGTCTTGTCGTCAACCCTGTCATACACTCCGTCGCCATCTGAATCGAGCAAGTTGCCCGAAGATGTGGTGGCGTACTTCTGAGAAATATTGATGTTACTGTTTGGCGTGAGCACATACACTAGCCCGTCGGTTCCGACAACACCTATCTTACTCATGGAGACAAAGTCATCAGGCAAGTCGACGGTGTCGTTGCTGTTAACCGAAAGCTTTATCGAGCGGATGCGCTGCATCATATCAAAGCCCATCTCTCTGATACCCCTTAGGGCATAGTTGTGGACCAGAGTGTCTGATACATTTTTAGCGAAGTCATCGCCGTCAAGCGACATGATGAAGTCGCTAACAACTTCTGAAACTGTTGTTAGGTTGCGTGCCATTGTTACTGTCTTCCGTAATTAATCAGTGCAGCATCTCTTATAGATGTGCCTATCATACCAGCCAGCTCAACAATAAGCTCTACCTCCCTGTCTTCTGGCAGCTCGAAGTCAACACTGGATGATGCGTTGTATACCTCATCACCAGCTGCGGTAGAGAACCCGTACTCTGGTTGAGATGTGGTTTGTGCTCCAGCAGTGGTGACACCCTCTGGAACCTTGTAGTACCTGATGTCAATCTTCTTGATTGAGTTGGGGTATACCTCCAGAGAATCCGCTACAAGCATGACTGGCTTGCCTATACTTGGCGAAGAGAGTGTGCTTTGAAGCATGTAGTCAATCTTATGGATGTCGTATACCAACTCAATAGGTGTAGACGTTGTTACGCCCATGAGCACCTTGCCGTAGGTCTTCGCTGACGCAAGCTTATAGCAGTCGTCTGGATAGTTGTACTTGAGGTCGCTTTGCCGCTCTATCGTAGAGGACTTCATGTACATGGAAAGCTCCTCTCTTACGTCATTGGCCTTAGACATGGCCCTTTGACCATCCATGTTTCTAAGCCTTACGGTTTCTGCCGCCAAAACCTCAGCCCACATTTTGTTGTATACAGCGGTTTGAGCTACAGGAGCCATGGTGTTAAACTCTGATGGGCTGACAAAGCCTCTCTGCTCCTTATTAGCAAGGTCTTTCAATACCTCATATACTCTCTTAACGCTTATCATATCTGCTGTTTTCGGCTACAGCAAATATAAAGAAAAAGGGGAGGGCCTTCTGGCCACTCCCCCTTGCTGCCTCACACGCAGTGTCAGGCTATCTCTGCAAGCTGCTTTTCTATTTCGGACAACACCGAAGCTCCGCTATCTGTCATGCAGAACCGAGACAGTGTTTCCTTGGCATCCTGACCAGTAGGTACAGACGTGATGACTTTGTTTGTGTCGTACCATACGACCGCGCCACCATTGTACCTTACAATGTTGAAGTCAAATGCCTGAGAAACTGAGCTACGAATTTCAACCAGCGGGTTGGTGGTCATGTCCAAGAACTTCTGAGGATTGCTTCTTGCGTATCTCACAAGGGCTCTCTTAACCGAAAGGTCGTCTTGGTCTATGTTAATCATAAGAGCCATGGCCAAAGGAATGAGGTCAGAGATACTCTTGCTCTTAATGATGCTTATTGCATCGTGAACAAGGAACTCATCCTGAATCTCGGCCTCTCTATCTTCGTTGAGGTTGAGGGCCTTAAACTCCTTCCCTCCATTGGCCTGGTTGTCAGGATGGTAATCCAAAAACTTCTTGAGGTTTGGTTTGTTGACAGGTACAACAATCATTTTGTCATAGAAGAATACCTGCTCCAACACGGGATTGTCAGATTGCTCGTCTGCAAACACAGATGATTCCATAGGAGCGTATCTCAGCTGTCTAACGTTTCCAGTTTCTTTGTCGTAATACTGAAGCCCCGAGTTTCTAATCTTCAACACAATACCACCCCTGCCATTAACTGTGACGTATGTGGTTGGCATTGCCAATGGGTTCGGTATGTTTCTTTTTACAGCAACCGACTTTTTTGCTGGGGGTTGTTCGGTGGTCTCTACCGCCACCTTGGGTGCCGCCTTCGCAGGGCGACCTCTTTTAACTGCGTTTTCCATGATAGTAAATGTTATTTGAAGTAAAGGGGAGGGGGCAGTTCCCCCTCCCTATTACCAGTTAAGATTATTACTTAATCAAAACGTGCTGGTTTGCAGCGCGAGTAATCAAGTTGCACTCAGAGCGGTAGTTGAACTGAGCAACATCCTTTGTATCGGTAGTGAAACCGAGGACGCCACCACCAGTCACCCAGTGCTCCATCTCTCTGCTGTAACCGCCAGCAGCCTTGTAGTTCATCTCCAAAGCAGGCGCTCTGTTTCCAGTCTTTGCGTCGACGACGTTAGCGAGAGGAATCATAACACCCTTGTAATCAGAACCGTCCAACAACGTTGGGTCGTTCAAGAGCTTCCAGCTGTGCTTGTGGAAGGTGTATCCACCACGAGCAAACGATTGGAAACCGAGGTTGACAGCCATGTCTTTGTCGTTGTTGAACGCACCGTAGTTAACGCTCAAGCCAGAGGTAGACGCCGTACCACCATTAGCCAACATGTTATCCAACAACAACATCTGTCCAGTGTTTGCGTAGATAGCGTACTCCGAAGGAGCCCCCTGCTTGTCGAGTTGCGTAATGATTGCGTCGATGTCACCAAAATCCGTGGTGGAGCTGCTACCAATCTGACCGCTAGTAACCAAGCCTCTGTTCTCCAAGGCAGCGAAGTAGCCCTCAGAACCGCTGACAGTAACTGCCGTTTGGTCCGTGGTTGCCTTCTCACCGAGCAACAAGGTCATCTCACGCTTATCCATAAAGCGCTGACGAGTGTCTTGCTCACCCTTGATGTACCATCTGTAGTCACCGTTACCGAGGTCTACGTATCCGATGTTAGTGGCCTGAGACCCGCTAACCTTGTACGTCTCCTTGATGATGCTGTACGGGTTGGTTCTCTTAATCACGTTAGACTCAAGGAAACGACCTGGCTGGTCCGAACCCTGCTCGAACATGTTACCAACGATAGGCAAATCAACAGCAGCAGCGGCTGTAACACCAACAGACAGTCCACTGTCAGAGAGCGTGTAAAGGGTAATCACAGCGGCTCCAGTAGACGAGTTAATAGATATATTGGTAACGATACATCTGTCCGAGCCATTGACGAGAAGGATATCACCTTCACGAGCAACGAGCGCCTTAACGCTGGCATCCTCAGTTTGCTCGTTGTATCCACTTCCGCCAGGAGCGGTTACGCCGTCGATTTGGAAAGACTTACCCGTGGCAGCAACGTTCGCTGCAACGAGACCAGTTTGTCTCTGGTGGAGGCGAGCCTCCTCCCAGTACGTAACCTCGTCGGCAGTACCTGCGTTGTTAACGGCACCCGTGAGCTTCAAGAAGCCCGTGATACCTTGGTCCCCAAAGGTCTTGATGAGGTTGGCACGAACGTCTGGTGCGTTTACCTCGTTAATAAAGTCGAACAGCGACGTGTATTTCGTCGGGTCGAGCTGATTAAATACAGAGTTGTTGATTCCAACTGGACCCGTCCCTACAGGAGTGGTCCCACTCTGGCTCAAAGAAATTGATGCCATGATAATTTTTTTTTAGGCGTTAATACTTAAAAGTCATCCCCCCTCTTTCTCCGAATGCGTTTCTAAGCTGCTCTTCCAGTTTTGTCGAGGTGCTTGGTTCAGTGTTCTGCCTTGGGGCTGTGTTCGTAGAAACATTGCCAGCGCTTTGTACAACCTTTCGTTGTCCATCGCTCATGCCCTGACGGTACACTGAAGCTACAATCTCGTCGATGTTATCAATCAAAGCCCTGTGTGAGCTGAGCTTATCAAAGTCCCAGCTACCAGAGTCGGTGATATAGTCATCGAAGTACTGGTCGAGTTTTGCATTTTTCTCAATAAGGGTGGCCTTGTACTTGTTGTCAAGACCATACGTGAACTGCTGACCGCTAGGCAATCCAAAGACTAGCCCATCGAGGTCTTGAACCTCACGTCTCATTGAGGAAACCCACTCGTCGGTGATGAAGGATTCTGGCGTTTCGCTATTGATTTCTGGAGACTCGTACTTGGAACGAATCCCCTCTATCTCGCGGCGCGCCTGCTCCGCATCCATCTTAAGTTGGAGCTGCGACATCTTAACATCTTGCTCGGTATTCAGGTCTGGGTCCAGTCGGTACTTGTTGCTCAACAGCATATCAATCTCTTCCGAGTTGAGGTTGCTGTGTTGCATCTTCATCTGGTTACGCACGGCAGTAAGGTCATCCATTTCGGATGTGTTCAACCGCTGATACGTATACCAATCCTCTGGACTCCGCCCCGTCTCACGAACGAAGTTGTTAATAGCAGCTACCCGCTCGTCGATTTCCGTCGGGGCTGTATTGAATCTCTCCTGAATTGAGTCGAAACTGTCGAACTGAATACCGAGCTTTTCGCTCATGTATCTCAGAACTTCAGAATCTACTTCCTCCTGAGAGAAGTCATTCTGTTGTTGAGTTACCTCTTGTTGCGTAACAACTTCCTCCTGAGCTTGTTGGACTGGCGGCTCATCCACCAGCTTATACTCTGGAGTAGGTTCACTTTGAGGTTGAGAAACTGGTTCCTCAACAGGAGGAGCAGCTTGTTCAACTGGTGCTTCAGTTTGCTGAACATCTTGTTGAGTTGTTTCTTGAGCAGGAGGGGTATCACTAATTGAAAACCCAGCGTCCTGCATCGCTGTTGCTAAATCTTTCATGTCTATTAAATTATTTTACCACTTTACTTTATTGGCCCAGTACGCCGCGCTCATCTTTCCCTTGGCTATATTCTTTGCATGGCGAGCCTTAAATGAATCCTGCTTCTTTTTTCTGGCACCAGAAGGATTGGACTCCGTCACTGTGTCTGCACCCTGCTCCCCGAAACGGATAAGACGAACTGCCTCGCCGACCTTAGCCAGGACAAGGTGAGATTTCTTAGGATGCTTGGGCGTTCTTTTGGGTTTGTTAACACCAGAAAGCCCGTGCTTCTTTAGAAGATTCTTTATCCTTCCGTCAGAACTCATAATGCAAATATAATTACTCTGGTTTTACCCCGTACTCTCCAGCCTGAAGGTGATAAGTTGTTTCTCCAGAACCAGTCAGGTATGTGAAACACATGGTCTCACCCTCTGGTATTTCTAGCGTTTCGTATGTGGCGACGTATGTCCCATCCTCTTGCAGACACTCTTCAAGAGTCTGCTCGTTAAAGCCCCACGCCATGTTAGGGCAGTTAGAGTCTGTCCATGTCTGAAGCAAGTCGTCCTCTGACTGTATCGTTACTGAGTACTTCATTAGCTTACACTTAAGATTAGCGTGGTGGAGGAGCCACCAGCTACGTTGACGGACAACGCATTAATCGTTGCCCCAGATGGGAAGTTGTAGAGGGTGTTTGCGTTAATACCCTCCGCGTTTGTAGTGGGTGAGTTCCACGCCCCTGATGATGGATAGCCCCACATACTGATTACTCCGCCTTTCTTAAAGCACCGCGCAGCAGACTGACTAGGCCCATACCCGTGCTGGATAGAATCGTCGAA
>Ga0208161_1000462_pt1 | contig 23164 bp, 36 predicted proteins | sample CB_VirMetaG_3_FD_184538 | JGI IMG/M metagenome (GOLD analysis project Ga0208161, IMG submission 184538) | Freshwater to marine saline gradient viral communities from Chesapeake Bay - CB_1508_1S Viral MetaG (SPAdes) (version 4) | ecosystem: Environmental > Aquatic > Marine > Coastal | place: USA...
ATCAGTCTCAAAAAACTGCATACCCTCAAACACACCACTCAAAGCCAAACGATCAGCATTAGTACCCGTAATAGCACCAGTATTAGGAAAACTCTTACTCATACAATCACGCCTTAATGATATAATTAAGCATCATGGTAGGCGGAACATTCTGCGAACCACCACTACCATTAGAATTAACAGTATGATTATGCCCACCAGCACTCTGAATACTAATACCCGTCGTATTCGATCGAACAACATTACCATTATCGCCCTGATTAGTAGCCGTAGTCGCCGCATTATACGTAGCACCACTAGTACTATTAGGACGAGCGCCAATAGCATGAGCATGGCCAGGATCAGTAACACCATGACTATGAGAACCAGCACCATCATTAATAATATGATTATGACTATGAAGCCTAGAATCACCAATAACAGCGCCGCGAGTAGCAGCCGAAGAAGTCAAAGGACGCAAACGAGTAGGATTAGCATTAATATCCGTCAAACCCGTAGAATCAATACCAGCAATCACACGACCACGCAAATCAGGCAACTTACCCGCCGAACCATACGTAGAACCAAGCAACGCATATAACGAAGCAAAATTAAGCGTCTGACCCTGCACCGTACCACTACCATTCGGAAGCGTATCACCATTACAAATAAGCCAGCCAGCAGGAGCCGTCGCCGCAGCATAAGGACTAATAATCCCGCGCGGAGTCAACAACTCAACCGCAGCCGCCGCCAACTTCGCAGCAGTAACCTGAACATCACCAATCTTCGCCGTAGTAACAGCATCATCACGCAAATCAGCCGTACCAACCGCACGAACCCAACCAGAAGACGAAAACACATGCAAAGACTCCTCAGCCTCCGCAAACACCATCGTACCAATAGCCACCGTCAACGAAGACAACGCAGCCTCATTCGCCACACGAACATGCCCGCGCTTCAAAGTATCAAAATTATCACGAACATACACATTCCAATCCTCCGCCAAAACCTCCGTCACACCAGGCGACTGACTCGGAACACCATCCAAATTAGCATACGACAAAACAAACACCTCCCCCGCGGGCCAGAAAAAAAACAACACTCATATAGTACAACACCAAAAACACCAAAAAAGTAACATCAAAAACCAAAACGCGACCAACAAAGTACCAATAAGTACCAAAGTACCAACAAAAACAACATAACCAAAAGAACCATAGTACTATTAAGTACCATAGTACCTATAACCCCTCCACCCTATACAACACCAAAAGTCGCAAAAAAGTAACATCAAAACCACCCACGTAACAAAATCGTTACAAACAAGCAACAACCCGCACAAACCAAAACGTGCCAAAAATATCTCACCCTTAATATGTATGTGTGGTTCGGTCGGAACGGGGGGCCGGGTGTCAGTATTCATTGTGCATGTGGGCGCGTCGGTCGTGTTGATGCGTTCCGGTTTAACAGCCACCCTGCTTGTTCCACCGTGTGGGACTGGTGTGGTACGGGACCCGCCTCGTGTAACAGGTATTACAGCCACCCCCTCCCTGTATTGTTAGGCTACCCTAACACTTACAGCCTGCACCCACAGCACCACTGATAGGCAGCACCTATCAACCCTTTCACTTGACCATGACCACGAGGTATGGCAGGTAGGTGAGGGGTGAGGAACCGCATGGTTATGCGGAATTGGTGAGTATTGTTAAGATTTGATTAAGGCACTTGACACGGCCGGGGTAGGGCCTTTAGAGTCCACTTATCGGATCAAACAGCCCCGGCGCTGAGGCGCTGACGACCGCCCGACGTGAGGTGCGGCAGGTAGGCCCGGGACTGAGAGAGACGGTGAGAGGCACCTAGCACGGCAGGCGTAGGGCGCGGTCGTGGCGAGGTGAACGGTGAGGCTAACCTCCTGGACAGTGGACTGAACGCGAACCGCAGGAGCGGCAATCGCTAGTAGGCACGAGGATACGCGCAGTACCGGGACGGCAAGATGCAGCCAGGGATGACCCTGGCGGACGGTGCGACTCCGTCGCGTCCCTTCCCTACTGACGGAGGTCAGCATGTACGGAATCGTGGACACACTTGCCCGGCTCGACGCTCAGGTTCGGAAGGTTGAGGGCTCGGACGGGTTCGAGTATGCCCGGCCCTGCGATGAGGATGCGGTCTACGCGATGGCTCAGGCCTGCAAGGCGCTTGAGTACTGGCTCATTACCTGGTCGCCGGGTGAACTGGAGGAGGCCCGCGAGTCGGGTCGCGTGGTCAACCGTTACAATTCGTGACGGTTCGAGCGCAGTGGCACACTCCGGGGTTCGAGTCCCCGGGCGCTCCTGCAGCCCAAGGCTGCTACACTCAAGCCAACTACCTAAGGAGACTGGCATGGCTATCGACCGCAAGGAAATCTACGCAAAGGTCACCTCGTCGCTGATCGACATGATGCGGCAGGGCGTCGCTCCGTGGTCCAAGCCCTGGATCATGCACCCCGCTCAAAACGGTTCGACCGGCAAGGCCTACCGCGGGATCAACCGTCTGAGCCTGGGCATGGCGATGGAGGTCAACGGCTGGAGTGACCCCCGGTTCGTGACCTTTAAGCAGTGCAAGGACATGGGCGGCCGGATCGTCAAGGACTCGACGGGTCACGCCGTGGTCTACAACAAGCAGGTCGAGAAGAAGGACAAGGAGACGGGCGAGGTCACCGGGACCTACTGGCTGCTCCGCTACTCGACGGTGTTTAACGTCGCGCAGACTGAGGGCATCGACTGGGAGCCGCTCGACGCCGCCCCGGACTTCACCTTCGACGACGAGCACGACGACGCGCAGCACCTGGCCGACTCGTGGCTGACGGCTGAGGGCATCGACTTCGCGCACGGCGGCGACCGGGCCTACTACAGCCCCTCGCGGGACGCGATCCAAATGCCCGCCCGAGAGTCGTTCGTGACTCCGGAGCACTACTTCCAGACCCTGTTCCACGAGATCGTGCACTCCAGCGGTCACGAGAAGCGGCAGGACCGGATCGACTCGACGACCTTCGGCAGCGACGAGTACGCCAAGGAGGAACTGGTCGCGGAGATCGGCGCCGCGATGCTGTACGCCACGGTCGGGCTCGACCGGGACCTGATGGAGCACTCCGCTGCCTACCTGAAGTCCTGGGCCGACCGGCTGGAGGACGACCCTGGGATCCTGGCTACGGCCGCGAACGCTGCGGAGCGTGCTGCCGACTACATCCTGGAGCGCGTGCCGGAACCGGTGCGCTAACCTGTACGACCTGACCGGATGGCATACACCGGGGTTCGAGTCCCTGGCGGTCATTCCCAACTGACCTAAGGAGGTCAAACGTGAGCACCCACTACGACGCCGAGCACGACTTCGGACCCCTCAAGGCCTACCTGGAGCGCAAGCCTGAGGAGGCGGACATGCCCTGGGAGTACATGGGTCATGACGAGGACGGAGCGGCCCATTACCGTGCTCGTGAGACGGACACGATCGGTCCCCGCCGAATCTGCCTGACGGAGAGCGGGCACTACGCCGCGGTCCACGTGGTCAGCCGCTACTAGCGGCCAAGGTCCTGGGCATGACTCGAAACTGCCCCGAGAGTGTGGTACCCTGTAAGCGAAGAACCCTGACGATGACAGCCAAACGAAAGGACAAGACTATGTACAATCTCCCGTACGACTTGCACGCCCACTGGGCCGCTGAGGGCGCTCCCGTGATGAGCGACTGGCAGGAGGCCGAGGAGGAGCGCTGGCACTCCGTGCTCGACGGTGCGGATCATATCCTCATCATGCCGGAGGCCTACACCGAGCGTGACGTTATGGTGATGATCGACCGGATCAACGAACTGATCTTCGACGATTCGGTTCCGTGGTCGCAAGACTTGCGGGACCGTGCTACAATCCTGGAACAACTACTTGAGGAGGTGGTCCTGTGAAGGACAAGCGTGTGACAATCGTGAAGCGGGTCGGTCAGGGTCGTGAGATGATCGCGTTCACTGATCCGGGCGATGCGTGCGACTTCGTCGTGGCTCGTGAGGCTGAGGGCGACGAGTGGATGGTCTCCGCGATCCATGCGTTCTTCGCCGATTCGGTGGAGTCCGCGATGCGAGTCTTCGACCTTAAGGAGGAGTGCAAGTGAAGACGTACGACGTGACAATCGAGGTCCGCACGGAGGTGACGATCGAGGTCCTGGCGGACGGCGTGGAGGATGCTAAGTCTGAGGCTTTGGCCTGTTTGGAGGCCTCCGGGCTTCGTTCGTTCCACGCCTCCGAGTCGGAGCCTGAGGTTCGCAAAGTCACTGATCTGGACTGGGAGGGCGAGTGAAGACTACACTGGTCAACAAGTACGGGAACCGGGCTCCGGTCCTGTACGATCATTGTCTCGACCCGGAGTGTGTGTTCTCTGGTGAGATCGAGGAGGGCGAGACCTGTCACCTGCACTGGTGCCTCTGGGTCTCGGAGAACACCGCAACGTACTCGGACTATCCGAGGGAGCGTAAGCGTGCGGTGAAGGACCATATCGTCTATAGTCTTCGTTACCGATACAGGAGGGGTGTGTGATGGCTGCTTACGAAGTGGTGTGGACGGAGCGGGTTACTCGGCGAGTGGTAGTGGAGGCCCCTGACCCGTCCGAGGCCGAGTACTTGGCGATGAGCACGGCGCCTATCGTCTGGTCTAAGGGCTCGACGGTCGCTGTGGAGACGGATAACGCTTCGATTCGTGTTTCTACGGTTAGGAAGGGGGTGTAGGAGGGCTAGGAGGCTCTGAGAAGCGTTTTAAGGCCCCTCTGAGGCGTTTGGAGGGGTTTGTGGTGCTACCCTACTGGTTGTTTTCTATCGCGTTAGGAGGCTCGTAATGATCGTTTCTGCTGATGATGATCTTTTCCAGTTTTATGTGGAGAGGATCGCGGAAGGCTTGTTTGACGTGTTCTTGTCGGATGATTATGGGGACACGTGGTTGTATTACAGGTCGTTCGATTCTGAGTCTGAGGCTCGGGATGAGGGTCAGGCTGCGTTGCGGTATGCCGAGGGCCTTGGTGACTTGGAGCATTTGCGATGATCGAGGTCATGGCTTATATCCTATGGATTCCGATGCTTTTGTTTATCATTTGCTACGGGCTCCTGAAGTACTTCGAGTAGTGTTAAGGTTCTGTTAAGAATGCTTGACAATAGTAAGATCCTATGGTACAATCAGTACTATAGTACTTAAGGGTACTATAGGACTATAAGGTACTACTCTTTATAGTAGTACCTATAGGTACTATAGGTCCTGTAAGGTCCAATCTTAGAAAGGAACAATCATGTTTACGTACTTCCAGGGTCTGAGCGATGTCGCAGAGTTCGTTAGGTTGTACCGCGAGCGGACGACTAATCTCACGCTGGATCAGGGCAAGGTCCTCGACGATATTCTCGTGGGAATCCAGATGCTCGCCGAAGAGGAGGACTCTCGGATTAACGACTGGGCAGACTTCATCCGCGAGGAGGAGAGCATGACGAAGAACTACGGGGGCACGGACTGATGACGAGCGACGACTACCCGTACTGGGAGCGTGAGGAACTGGCCCGCCTCGACGACCTGCTAGAGTACCTGGATGCGGTCGCTGAGAATGCTCAGTGGGCAGCGCTCGACGATGACGACACCATCTTCGACAGTGGAGTAGACCCGTATGAAGACTAGTAAGTACACAGAGCACGAGGTCGAGATCACGTACAAGCCTGTGCCGGTAAGCGCACGGGACATGATGGATCCCGTGATCGCATGGTACGTCAAAGTTGATGATAAGAAGGTCGGCATCGTTAAGACTATGAGCGAGGCCTCCGCGCTCCTGCAGGACTCGGGCTACATGCTCGGAGCCTTCCGTCGCCGACCACAGAAGAATGATCGTCCCCGATACGTCGCTAAGGCGACCCGAAAGGTAGGTAACTAGTGTTTCACGTACAGAAGGTCGTGGAGGATAACAATCTCCGAGTCGCTATCTTCCACGGCCCCCAACTGCTGACGGAGATCCGCGTGGAGATCCAGGCAATGGGCAATGTCGAGACGACGATTTACGATCCTGACGGTTTGGAACACAGCCGGATGATGGACTACCTAGAGGATACACTGTGAGTATCGTCGAGAACCTTAAGCGGAAACTGTCAGAGCCTCGGAATGATGACATGCTTCACTTCTCGCAGCACCTGCAGCATGATCGTCACGCGGCCCTGTACCACGCTTACGGTTACCCGGAGACTCGACAGACGTGGCAGCGAATCTTTCCGCTCGTGCAGGGCACCGGGGTGCACGAGACCATTCACCACACGATGGACGGGCTCTACCCTAAGTACGTTGGAGAGCACAGTATCCTGGCACAGGATAAGCGCCTGAATTATCGTTGGGGAGGAACGGCTGACGCTTACATGGAGGACGAGACTGGTAAGGTCTGGCTCCTCGACTATAAGACTATCAGCGGCGTCGGTATGTCATTCCTTGGCGACGAACCTAAGCCTGAGCATATCCTGCAGGTCAGCGCGTACTATCACTTCGGACCAACGCAAAATTGTAGCACCGCGGTGCTATATTTGCCGACTGGTGGTGACTATAAGAATCGTTGGGAAGAGCCTGTGCTACTAGAGTTCGAGCCGGTCAGTAAGGACGAACTAGTTGAGCGGATGCTGACGGTAGAGAGGGCCTGTGACGAGTATGTCCGCACTAGTCGCCTGCCGGACGCTCCCCCGGGCCAGTACAAATGGAAGAAGCGTGGCGGTCGGAGCGCTCACCCCCTCTGGAAACTATCCTACGTGCCGCACTATCACAGCCTGTTCTGTCCGTGGGCTCCTCTAGACGACGACCCGTGCGGCTGTAGCCTGGAGCGGCAGCGTGAGATCGCCGAATGCCAGTACCAGAAAATCACTGTATACCAAGAGTCCGACATGGACCTTGTCAAGGAAATAGGAGGGCCTGATGAGAAGCCTGTTCTCTCGATTCATGCACAGATTCGGACCTCGTAGAGTCAGCATCGAAATAAACGACCAGGACCTAGCGCTCGCCATGCAACTAGGCTTCGTCGAGAAGTTCATGGGAGGCCTCATCATCACTGATAAGGGCCTTGAGGCTATCAACGAGGGCGTTCGTGTTGACATTCGCCGCATTGAGGATAAGAAGTCGTGACTGTTATCTTGATATTCTTCGGCATTTGTGCTATGCTAACCATTCTGTCCATCCTACTAGCGATCACAGGAGACATGTCCTAATGCAGACCTTCGTACCGGAAGCGAGCGTGGTGATGAGCGTGCGGAGCCTGGACCCGCGACGGCTCGGTAAGCAGCGCGTCGAGACTCTGCAGATCATGCGGGCGCTCGCCGGTCTCAGCAAAGGCTGGGTTAACCACCCGGCAGTCAAAATGTGGCGTGGCTACGAGTCGGGCCTCATGTACTACCAGGAGGAAACCTGCAAGCACTGGACGGAGCACTGGGGTTACAAGGATACGTGCCTCGACAAGACCTTCTCCGTCTTCGACGAGCACTTCGACGCGGCTCGTGACGAATTGCCGCACTGGTGGGGAGTATTGATGGTGCACGACTCGCACAAGCGTGCTTTGATCTACAAGAGCCCCGAGTACTACAGCGAGCAGTGGCCCGACTTCGAGGGCGAATACAACTACTACTGGCCGGAAGGAAAAAATGTCTGAACTACCCGAAGGACTCACCGAAAAGTTTCACTATACCAAAGTCAAGAAGAACGAGAAGGGCCAGGATTATGTAGCCATCGACGGTTACATTAACCGGCTCAACGACGTGCTGGGAACAAAGTGGGCCTGGAAGATTAATAGCGTGGAGTGGCATCATGACATCATGCCTCCGACACGTAACGGTAAGGCCCAGTTCCTCGCGTTCGTGCACGGAACACTCAGCATCGTGACCGAGGATATCGGATTCACCGCCGTGGACGAGGACAATGACGTGCTGACTACGGTTCGTGCTAGCGCTTATCGTGACGGGCTCGGGGCAGCCGTTAATTTCGATCCGGACACGGCTGTAAAGTCTGCTCAGGCCGAAGCCCTTAAGAAGGCCTGTCACCAGTTCGGTATTGCCACGTACCTCTGGGACGAGACGGAGCGTGACTATATCCAGGCCCAGCGAGAAGCAGCCACAGACGACAAGGCCCTTAAGCGCCTCGCCATGCTCTACACGAGCAGCCTGCACGGCCTCGGACCCGACGAGCAGCCCACGAAAGAGCAGATCATTAAGACCTTCGGTGAGGACCTCACGCCGGACAACATGCGGGCGATCCTTAAGGAGCGTGGAGTGCTGTGATTATCCAGTACAAGAAACTCCACGCGGACGCTCACGATCCGTACAAGAAGCATGAGACGGACTTCTGCTGGGACCTCTGTGCTCTCGGGGACCACGTCGTCTACACGTACGCGACGATCCCCACGGGCCTACAGATCGAAATCCCGCAAGAGCACTACGGTATGATCCTCAGCCGCTCAGGCCTAGCCAAGGACTACGGCGCATTCGTACTTAATGCTCCTGGTATAATCGACGCGGGCTACACGGGCGAGGTACAGATCGTGCTCGGGAATATTGAGCCGGACTCTGCCGTTAGTATTCATGACGGCGAGCGTATCGCTCAGATCGCAATCTTGCCGTACAAAACTACGTACATGAGTCGTAATGATACACTCATGTTTTACTCTACACGAGGATCTAAGGGCTTTGGCAGTACTGGCTATTGATACCGAAACGACTGGCGTCAACTGGCATGATGATGCTTTCATGATTAGTATCGCCACAGAAGAAAAGACTAGCGTGCTCGACAAGCGCGAATGGTCGGATCATGACTGGTGGACTATCATGGGCGAGGTCTGGTCAGAACTAGACTCTGCCGATAAGATTATCATGCACAACGCCAAGTTTGATATTCAGAAACTCTGCCGACTCGGTATGCCGCTCGACGTATTCGAGGGAAAGTTTGAGGACACGCAAGCCATCGCGCACCTCCTCGACGAGCACCAGAGCACCGGACTAAAGTTCCTCGCTCAGAAGTATCTAGACGAGACCACGGACGAGGACTCGGTCCTGAAGGCTTGGCGCCGAGAGAACAAAATGAAGAAGGAGGACGGATACGAGCCCATCCCCGGTCATATCCTCGGCCCGTACGCAGCGAAGGACGCCGAGTTCACTCTGAGGCTCTACGAACTACTGATGCCTCACCTTCCGGAAGAACTACACGAACTCTACGAAACGGAGAAAGCCCTGACGATGGCCCTCCTAGGCGTAGAGGCTCGTGGTATGCAAGTGGACCGGGATTATGTAAACAACAAGCGTAAGGAGTATGGTGATCGGATATACAAACTTAAGTCTCGTATTGGGGAGATTGCTGGGGAAGAGTTTAACCCGCAGTCACACCAGCAGGTCCTCACAGCCCTCAAAGAGCGAGGACTCGTGGTATCCTCTACCTCCAAGGAGTCTCTTGCGGGACTGGATGATGAACTCGCACAATTGATCCTAGAACTCCGCGAGACCAATAAGATCAAGGCGACTTACTTTGACGCTCTAGCGGAAGAGGCTCGTGACGGAATCCTTCACCCTAACTTCCGACAGCATGGCACCAGAACCGGCCGCATGAGCAGCGGAGCAGCACAAGCATGATGGGCCTCGATTGGGATGATGAAACCGAGGAGGATAACGAGTGGGGGCTCTACTACGTTGCAGCATACAATTTCATGGGTGACCCTTTAGAATCCGCGTGGCCCATCCTCGCGCAAGGCTATGAAGAGGCAATGGACATCTACCAAATCCTACTCAAACTAAGCAAATGAACGTACAAAACATTCCACGAACACAAAAGGACGTAAAGCGTGCCTTTATACCTAAACTGGACGCCTTCCTCTTCTTCGACTACAAGGCTATCGAGGTACGGCTCCTCGCATACTACCTCACCATCGGCGTTGGCGACACTAGTCTTCGAGACGAGATCGAGGCCGGACTCGACCCGCACCTACAAACGGCTATCGGCGTGTTCGGGAAGAGCGACATCAGTGACGAGGAGCGCCAAGCAGGAAAGACACTGAACTTCAGCATCATTTATGGTGGTGGTACTCCCACGATCATGAGGCAACTAGGAGTAGACTACACCAAAGCCAAGAAGATGCTTCGAGCGTATCATGACACGCGGCCAGGGATTAAGAAACTAAACGCTTCCATCGCCGAGGTACTAGAGCGAAGGGGCTACATCATTAATTCTCACGGTCGCCGACTTCATGTACAAGAATCACACAAGGCCCTCAATGCTCTCATTCAGGGCAGCGCTGCAGACCTCATGCGAGAAGCGGTCGTCAAAGTACATGACTTCCTGCACGACCGAGAATCCCATATCGTCAACATCATTCACGACGAGATCATGCTCGACTGTAACCATAGCGAACTGGACATCCTGACCTACACGATTCCAGACCTTATGCGAAACGAACGCATTAACGAAGTCGTCAGCATCGACGTTGACTGTGAGTATTCGGAAACTAACTGGGCCGACAAGGAGGCCTACTATACGAAAGGGATGGTATGAGTGACGATACTCCTATTGATCTTATCAACTCTCCGTGGCATTACACTAGAGGCAGCATGGAACCTATTGACGCTATCGAAGGTCTTGGGCTCGCTTATCACGAAGGTAATGTCGTCAAGTATGTAAGCCGGTGGAAGTACAAGGGTGGTATCCTCGACCTCCGTAAGGCTCGCTGGTATTTGGATCGTCTGATCGAGAACGCTGAGAATGAGGTGTACACCGAGACAAAAAGGAACGCGGAGTGAGCACGCCTGGAAGTATTAAGAAGAACAAATTGGAAAAGAACATGCAGAAGCGCCTAGAGCGTGGAGCACTAAAGGCCGCTAAGAAGCAGGCCAGAAAGGAAAAGAAGAATGCGGATTCTTAAACTGACTAGTCCCTACATGCGGGGCGATGATGTAAAGCGGGCACAGCGGAACCTTTCCAGCGTGGATGCCTGGGTAGGTAAGATTGATGGTATCTATGGCCCTAAGACAGCGGCAGCCTCTAAGCAGGCCAAGTGGATCCTCGGATACCCTAAGCGCCAGTGCGTGCAGACGTACGGTCAGGCTCTCGACGATTACCTTACAGGTAAGAAGCGTCCGAATGTTCTCATGCGTCGCCGAGCCCGAGCCCGCCGCATCTCGAATCAGCCCATGCGTGAGCGGGCGCTCGCCGAAGGTATCAAGTGGCTCGGTACGAAGGAGTCTCCGCCGAACTCGAACAAGGTGGTCTTCTCCGACTGGTACGGGCTCCGAGGACCCTGGTGCGCTATGTTCGTGACCTGGTGCTACTCGAAGGCTGGCAGCAAGGCGTTTGATCCTAAGAAGGCTCGCTGGGCCTACTGTCCCTTCATGGTAAACGATGCACGAGCGCAGCGTAACGGACTCGTAGTCGTGCCGGTAGACAAAGTACAGGTCGGCGACATTGCTATGTTCGACTGGGGCGGGGATGGTATCAGCGATCACGTCGGTATTGTCGAGACTAAGCCGAACAAGAAGGGCAATTTTAACTGCATCGAAGGCAACACGTCCGCGGGTAACAATAGTGACGGTGGGGAAGTTATGCGTCGCAACCGTAACAAGAGCCAGGTACAGGTATTCATCCGAGTCGTGGAGTAAAGATTGCTCACAGAATCCCAGAAGAAGTGGTTTAAGAACAACAAGGGTATCGAAGCGGAAACCCTGGAAGCCTTTAACGTCTCCTCCGATGATGATTATGACTGGGTAGTGTTCCCATTCCCACGCGGAGAGAAGAAGCGTTACATCGGGCCAGGACAACGAAAGTTCACCGGATCGAACGGCAGGATCGGACTCTTCACAAAGAAGGATGAGCAGGAACTATCCTACTGCTTCCTCGTGGAGGGCGAAACGGACGCAATGCGGCTCTGGCAGGAGGGCCATGAGAAAGGCATCAGTCATATCTACGGCATGAGCGGTATCTACGGACTCTACGACGAGGACCTGCCAGCGCTCGACAATTACAAGACGGTCTTCGTCATCCTCGACAATGATGAGCAGAATGGTTACAAGCCAGCAGCGAATGTTGACGGTGCCTGGAACAAACTCCGCAAAAGCCTTGGAATGCGGGCACGCAGAGTAGTCCTGCCGGACGACGTTAAGGACGTTGTAGAGTTCTTCGACTCGTACAGCATCGACACATTCATCGAACTGATTAAGAAGGCCAAGCAGGGCACCACACACTTCACCCCGCTCGACCTCACAGCGCCTCCCCCAGTCTACCAGTGGATGGTACAGGGCCTCATCGCTCGCGGAGACTCCACACTACTCGTCGGAGAGCCCAATGTAGGCAAGTCCTGGATCAGCCTCAGCCTAGCCGTAGCAGTAGCGAATGGGGACGAGAAGTGGCTCAAGTGGGACCTTAACCATCACGGAAGAGTCCTCTACATCGACGAGGAGAACCCACACGACGTCATCTATCACCGACTCAAGCAACTAGGGCTCTACCGGCACGACAATATACGCTACCTGCACCGGCAGGGGGTACGCCTAGACCGCCGATTCGACCTACTGCTCGACGAGGCCATCTCGTACCAGCCCACACTGATCGTGCTCGACAGCCTCACCAGGCTCCACACTCAGGACGAGAACAATGCTGGAGCAATGGCAATGCTCTTTAACGACAGCATCAATGTCTTGACAAAAGAGACCGGGGCTGCTATACTTATACTACACCATACTAACAAGGGGGACTCGACATCTAGTTACACTCGTACGCGCGGCTCTAGTGATATCGGAGCAGCAGTAGATTGTGGACTTGAGGCTCGCGCAGAAGCGCCCGGACGATTCCGCCTCATCCACTTTAAGTCCCGTCGTAAGCAGGCTGGCGACGTAACCCATATCGAGATCAAGGATCAGCCTGGGAATAAGGTTAACCTTGAGATCGTTACCAATAACGAACCCTTCTAAGGAGTATAATGAGCGAGAACACTACAGAGGAAACGGTAGAAGAGGTCAGCCCTCTTGCCGTCATGATCGAAGAGACCGGAGGAGACCTCGACCTTGTATGGCAGCGCATCACAGGAGGCCTAGAATTCCTCATCCTCCGAGCCGTCATGGACGGGCCATTCTACATGCAGAGCGAGGCCGGTAACGCCCTAATCGTATTCGCTTCTGATGATGAGGCCCAGGAACTTTTCAAGAATCTGCCGGAGCATTACAAGAACTTTGAGGACCCGCTCGACTCTGCAGAGGTTATCACTGATCGGGACCCGGGAGATGAGCAGGATGAGCCTTCCCCCGAATCGGAGTAAGCAGTGGAAAGCCTGGGAGCGTGAGGTCGCGGCAGACCTTGGTGGTAAGCGAACCGGGCCGAGGGGCGAGGACCTACCCGATGTCATGGAACTTACGGGAGGCTTCGCTCCAGAATGCAAGTACCAGAAGCGGCTCTCTCTCAAGGACGCAGACCTAAAGCAGGCGCATCATAATGCGCGAGGAAATATGTGGGGCCTGTTCCTACGAGAGGCACGATCTGGCAAGCGATACGTAGTAGTACCATACCGAACGTTCCTAAGATTCTGGGACGCATACGAAAAGGAGCAAGATGAGCGATAACGATTACATGACCGTTGCTGGTATTGTCCAGTTCCCCGCCCGCAACCGAGAGGCCGCAGGCAAGCCAGTGCGTGACGTTACTATCCGAGCCATCGGAAACAACAAGAAGATCAGCATCACCGTCTGGCCTAGCCACGTGGACGTCCCCATCGAGAAGGGCGACTTCATCGTCGCTGACGGACAGTACAGTCAGGTTCCCGGACAGACTAAGGAAGGCGAGCCCACCACGTACCACAACCTCTCTGCCTATGCCCTTCTGCGCTTTCCCGGAAGCCAGGACGCCCAGGCAGCGGCACCGAAGAAGCAGGAGCCCGCTCCGGTCGCCGACAACACTGACGACGACTTTCCCTTCTAATGAAAAGCCCTAGTCAAGAGTTCAGTGACTGGGCCGAAAAGTATAATAGTGTAGTGCAGCAGACCGCTAGAAAGTACTCATCCTCTGCCGAATACGACGACCTCTACCAAGAAGGCATGATCGCACTCTGGAAAGTCTACCCGGAAACCGACATTAGGATCGTACAAACAGCAGTATCGAATCGTATGCTGAACTGGATCAGATACACAAAGCGGCTCAACTATAGTCAACCAGCGGATTATGATAGCATGGTGGACGAGGAGGACCGCTCTCATGAACCATTATACGAGTGACATCGTAGAAAACATGATCCGGAATTATTACACGCTACAAGACACCGAACTAACCGAATACGTCTCACTACAAATGGACCTCAACAAAGGACTTGACAGACTCCGAGAAGAGGACTATGATACGTACAAAACTATTATGGGCGTATTCGCATTCGGAAACAGCATACAAGCCCAAGCAAAACTAGACAATATAACCAAGATGCAAGTACACAGGCGCCTATCATCCGGCCTCTGGTTCGTAACCCTAGTGATGAACGGAGTGTTCTTATGAGACTAGACTCTAGCGACATCGGCCGACTAGAGTTCGGCCTGGAAAAACCCCTCACGCTACGAGGGGACTGGGCAGTGACCGCTGACTGGCACGTTCCCCTGTACGACGCGAGGCTCGTCAACAAGTTCCTCGACGATGCCCAGCAGCGCGGCCTCTATAATCTCCTCATCGCTGGAGACTTCCTCAACGGGGACAGCCTCTCCCAGTACATGCCGAAGCAGAAGAGTGCTGGCATTGAGAAGGAGATTCGTGAGGCTCGTAAACTGATGGAGATCCTCGCGCAAAACTTTAAGAACATCGTGTTCGTTAAGGGTAATCATGATTATCGGTACGTGAAGAGTGGTGAGTATCGTACAGACTTTGTGACTGCGATGCGGGACGTGTTCGAGGGTATCGACCTTGGATCTTCCCGACTCAAGTTCACAAACCTGGATCATGTATACCTTAACAGTAATGGTCAGCGCTACTTCATCGCGCACCCGACATCGTACTCTAAGAATCCGCTCAGCAACCCGTCCTCAATCTCCGAGATCAAGAAGTGTCACGTCCTTACGGCTCACACGCATCATTGCGCTATGGGTTGGGACGCTAGTGGTTCTTACGTGATCGGAGAACTCGGAGGATTCTTCAGCATTCCGCAGACCGAGTATCTACAAAGCACCACGACGTATCCGAACTGGTGTAATGGTTACTGGTTCATCGTCCGTGGCAGGCCGGAGATGGTTACGTACGGGGCGCGTGGACTGAGGATCAGCAGCGCTCAACGATAATGATGGGGCCGTGGCGGAACTGGCAGACGCGACGGACTTAAAATCCGTTACCCGAGGGTGTGAGGGTTCGATTCCCTCCGGCCCTACTAAAGGAGACTAATGACACTACCAACCGATTATCAAACATTCATCGCAACGTCACGCTACGCACGCTGGCTAGACGACAAGGGTCGTCGAGAATACTGGCCCGAAACCGTGAACCGTTACGTAGAGTTTATGGAACAGCACCTCAAGCAGAAGCATAACTACAAGATGGATCCCGTCATCAAGGCAGAACTACTCGACGCGATCATCCACCTCGAAGTCATGCCCAGCATGAGGGCCCTCATGACGGCAGGACCAGCGCTCCAGCGCGAAAACGTAGCAGGCTACAACTGTTCGTACGTGCCCGTAAATCATCCGCGAGTATTCGACGAGATCCTCTACATCCTCATGAACGGAGTAGGCGTAGGATTCTCTGTGGAGCGGGACGACATTAACCAGTTGCCCGTAGTCAACGAGCACTTTGAGAATAGTGACACTATCATCAAGGTCGCGGACTCGAAGGGTGGCTGGGCCAAGGCACTGCGAGAACTCATCGCTATGCTCTACAGTGGGCAAATCCCACAATGGGACATGAGTGCTGTACGACCCGCCGGTAGTCGCCTAAAGACCTTCGGAGGCAGGGCTAGCGGCCCAGAGCCCCTAGAAGACTTGTTCAAGTTCACAGTAAACGTTTTTAAGAATGCTGCTGGACGAAAACTCTACGCAGTGGAGTGTCATGATCTGGTATGTAAAATCGCGGAAGTGGTCGTTGTTGGTGGGGTTCGGCGTTCCGCGCTTATCAGCCTCAGTAATCTTAGCGATGGGCGAATGCGGAATGCTAAGAGCGGCGAATGGTGGACAGATAATCCGCAGAGAGCACTTGCGAACAATAGTGTCGCCTATACCGAAACGCCCGGTATGGATGCGTTTATGGAAGAATGGTTAAGCCTATACGCATCCAAGAGTGGCGAGCGTGGAATCTTCAACAGGGAAGCAGCGAAAAAGCAGGCAGCAAAAAATGGCAGACGAGAATACACCCATAACTTTGGAACAAACCCGTGCTCTGAGATTATTCTCAGGCCACACCAGTTTTGCAATCTCACGGAAGTGGTTATTAGAGCCGGGGATGGGCCACACGATCTACGTCGTAAGGTCAGGCTCGCTACGATTCTCGGGACTTTCCAAGCCACCCTTACAGACTTTAAGTATCTCCGTAAAGTGTGGCAGAATAACACTGAAGAAGAGCGCCTCCTTGGCGTGTCTCTCACGGGCATCTTCGACAACCCGTCTATGGTGGACAAGGGCACGACTCGCCTTGTACCGCTTCTAAAAGAAATGCGTCAAGAGGCCGTACGAGTCAATGAGAAGTATGCTAAAGAGATTGGTATTCCTCAGTCTACTGCCATTACTTGCGTCAAGCCTAGCGGTACTGTCTCTCAGTTGGTGGACTCCGCTAGCGGCATTCATCCTCGCTACTCCGAGTATTATATTCGGCGCGTACGTGGTGATATCAAGGATCCGCTCACACGATTCCTGATGGATTCTGGAGTGCCTCACGAGCCTGACGTGATGAACCAGGAGAACATGATGGTCTTCTCATTCCCACAGAAGGCCCCGAGTAAGGTCGCTGACATTAGTGCTATCGAGCATCTCGAATTATGGCTCGCGTACCAGGAGAATTGGTGTGAGCATAAGCCCTCGATCACGGTGAGCGTGGCTGAGGACGAGTGGATGCGCGTGGGCTCCTGGGTGTTCGATCATTTCGACGAGGTCAGTGGTATCTCCTTCCTGCCCAAGTCGGATCATACGTACCGGCAGGCTCCTTACGAGGCGATCAGTAAGAAGGAGTATGAGGCTCTTATGAAGGCTAGCCCTAAGAAGATCGAGTGGGAGCGTCTTGCGGAGTACGAGTTGGAGGATAATACGGAGTCTAGTCAGACGTTTGCTTGTGCTGCGGACTCGTGCGAGGTGGTTGACATTAAGGGTTAGTTTGCTGGAAGAATGTGCGGACAATAAAAAGGGGAGGCCTTTGGCCTCCCCTTTGTCGTACCTATAAAGAATAATCTTATCCGAACAAACGTCCAATAACATCACCAATCTGATTACGGGCATCACTCCAAACAACAGCCTGACCAATATTAGGAACCCGAGCCATCCTACGAGCCTCATCAGCAGAATAACCAGCCTTACGCAACTGCCTCTCAAGAGACTCAATAGCCTCCTTAGTAGTAATACCCTCCTCAATCGCTCCAAGTATATCCCTATACTGCTTACCCTCTCGCGGCAAAGCATCCTCAGCGAACCCAAGCGCTCTGCGCTGCCAAGTATCAAACGTATAAGCAATAAGATCATCAATCGTACGAGCCTGCTGAGGATTAGACTTATTAAGCGCGTACATAACAATCTTAGAAATATTCGCCGGAGTAACACGAGTATGCGAAGGAGCATCAATCTTACCCAACGCATTTTTAGTCTGACTCTTAATTAACTGTCCTAGACCCATCTCCTTCATACCCTTCGTCAAAGAAGGAACCGTGCGCCGAACACTAGGATCGCTTAAACGCTTCGCTAATTCAGCCGTTTGAGCAATCTCCATAGGAACAAGTTTAAGCGGACTCAATGAAGCACCCAACTGTGCAAGAGCATCAGGGCTTAGAATCGTGCGCTTACTAAGAGGATCGAGGAACTGTTCCAAGAACATTGGATAGAAGCCTGCTCGGGTAGGACTAAGTTTATCCGCAATATCCCCGAACAAGCGCTCACCAGTAAGAATAGTTTCTTCAGCATTACGCGCAACCGCCGCAGGATCCCAACCTGTTTTAGCGCTCGAACTGCCCGGGAAACGAGAACCTAGAAGCCTGCCTACCAGAGACGTTACCTCATTAGCCTCCCTAATCGCAGGCTCCTTCGTATCTCCAATAATAGCCCTGCCACGCTTAGGTAATTCTGCGAGAGAACCATAAACAGGGACATCCTCAATACCCGCCTCACTAGCAGCCCTAGTTACACGATCAAATAGTGGAGCCCTCTGCGTTGACAAAGCCTCAAAAAGACCCCGTCCAAGAATACCCTCTTCAACAAGGGGTTCTAACCGTTGCGCTGCCGCAGGACTAATTACATCCCCAACATCATCTGCCCGTTTAGCAGCCTCTTCCAGAAACTCTCCAAGTACTTTACGAGAAACACGGCCCACAACGCCACCACCACCATAACCCTCCAAGACTGCATTCTGAAAACGCATATCAAGATTAGGGTTCTTCATAGGCAACGTACCTTCACGAACAGAAAAGTCGGGCAGAAGATTACCAGAGAAACTTAAGCGCCTACGATTCTCCGCTTCTGCTTGCTGCTGAGCGCCCGAGTTAAACAAACCAATAGCAGCCTTACCCGGCTTAACCATTTCGGGCATGGGCGGAGGGGACGAGAAGGCTTTTTCCCGCCCAGCCTTAGCCTCTTCTCGTTTACGTCTACGCCTCACTAGCCTCTGACGATAATCAGACCCGCCCTCAACAGCCATGATTACTCGTCCCAACCACGCTGAGCCTGATACTGACGCACCATATTATAAGCCAATGACAACACAGCAGCCAGACCAGCAACCAGAGGAGCCGCAATATCACCCGGCTCATCAATACCAGCAATACCATCAACAAGCAGCACAGCCAGGAAAGCCTGGATAAAAGTCAGTGCTGCACGAGTAAGAATCTCACGCCAATTCATAATATACTCCTCCTTTAATTAAGTATAACGGGGCGGATCATAAAACTGTTTTCTAGCCAATAAATCAGTTATATGTCTTGTTTGTTTACGAGGCTGAATTTCCTCACCATATATCTTAGGATTCATAAATTTACCCTCAGTACCCCTAGCGCCCTGAGTTCCCGAAGGATTATAACCCTGCTCACCACGCAACTTAGCCGCCTTTTGCTCCGCTAAAACCTTGCGCCGCTTGTTAAGAGATTTATTTTTCATAATACTCCTCTTCAAATCGCTTGAGTAACAAACCAAATAATACCAGCAAGAATACCACCAGAAATAACACTCGTAGCAATCATCATCTGCATACGCTTGCCTTCCTTCTCACCCTCCCACTTAGCCTCAGCCATCTCCAACTCAGTCACACGCCCATTCGTGCGCTTAACCTCATTATGAATCTGACAAAGCCTAGCGTCTAACGCATCCAACCGATGAAGAATAATCTGAATATCCCCCTCACTCATAGCATAATCATCCTCCCATAATACGCCGGTACAAATCATCCGGATAAGACTCTGGCTTAGGCTTCAACTCACGAGCCAACTGCCGACGAGCATCAGCCGCCATATCAGGATACGTAGACCCGTACTGAGCCAACCACTGCTCCAAACCTTCACGCTTCCGCTTCCACTCCAACAAGTGCCGCGTATAACGCTCAATACCCTTAACCGTCTCCTTCTCCGGAACCGGCAAACCACGCTCACGACGCTCACGCTCCCACTGCTTAACCTGAGCCTCAGGATCAAGACTGATAGCACGAACCGGACTAAACATATTCCACAAGCCAGCCTTAGTCCACGGCCAGAACTTCTCAACCATCTTCTCCTTCGGAACACTAAGACCCTCGGACGGGTCTTCAGGATTAATGAAAATATCCTCAGGCTTACGGCCACGAGCCTCATTCAACTCGTACTCAGACTTAAACGAGTTCACAATCTGAGCGATAGCAGGGAAACCAGAAAACATAAAACCAATACGCCCGAAAATGCTTCTACCGCGCTCCTCCTCACTAAGAGGCACACCAGTAAGGGTGTTTACCCCGGTCATCTGCTCAATACTCTTAGTAATAAACGGGTTAGCATAATCTAGGAGGCTACCCGAGCCAGCGACTCGGGAAGATCCCAAGAAAAACGCTCCCAAATCAAGCAGAGCGTTGGTACTCGTAGCAAACGGGTTAATAGGAGAAAAACTCATAAAATTATTACGATCAGGATCCAACTCTAAAAACTCGGCCAAAGCATCAGGCATAGGCAGGGATTCATACATCCACTCAGGAATACCGCCAGCCTCAAGAACCTTCTCAAAACCATAATTACCCAATTGGAAGGCAGCATTCGCCGTCAGAGGACGCTCCTGGAACAAGCGCTTCGTGAATAAAGCCGAGTGACGCTGCCAAGCATAGAAAGGAATCACGTAATTACGAGCCGCCCGCTCCCAAGCCGTAAAGTCACGATAATTACCAAGCACACTATCCGCAGTAAACCTTACATGATTAACAAAGTTCTCATCATACAAGGGACTATTCGGATTACGGAGAGCCTCAAAAGCGGCCTGGAAACGACTCAACGAGTCAAATCCAACATCAGGAGCACCATTCTTAGCGAGTTCCTTAACAGCATTACTACGCATCAGAGGCTTAAAGCCCGGATACTCCAACGCAGCGGCACGCATAAGAGCCACACGCATATTCGACTCGAAAGCGAACACAACCGTATAACCGCCGTATACAGACCATTTAGCGAGACGAGAGTCGCCCATCGACTGTAAGAAACTATCCGCACGATCCTGATGATACACATTATCATAAATATCGTGAGACATCACACGGCTCATATACGCAAAATCATCCCCATGATTCATATAAATAGCGGCCTCCTGATCCGTCAACGGGCTAGACATACGGCCCTCAAGATCCGCCGCAGCCACACGAACAGAGTCTGGGACACGATCCGAATCAATCGCGCGATTAAGAAGACCACGAGCGCCCCTCTTAGGGACACCCGAAGAGCGGCGAACAGCAGTCTGCCACATATTAGCCATCATCTGAGGTAATAATTCTGGAGTACCCAACGCAGTCATCATCGTAGAACCCACCACGTTCTGGGGAATAAAGCGGGGATTCATACTAAGAACAAGAACCTTAAATAAGGACGAGCCAATATTACCTGCCTTACCCAAGAACGTATCGCTAACGATCTTATCAATATCACGCTGGCTCTTGGCAAACCTATTATATGTCCCACGAGGAACAACCATAATAATCTCATTAGAGCCCATACGTTCAACTTCACGCAGCGGGGCCAAGTACTTCTCCTCAAGTTCCTTATGCGTAAGGAGGCGCTTCGTCTTCTGCTCCTTAATCGTCTCGTACATCGTATCAATATAATTCATCTGAGTACGATACATCTGACGACCATTAACAACAACCGGCTCGACAATACCTTCCTCGACCGCGCCAAACTCATCATATGACTGTGCATACGCGCGAGCCTGATTCTCATTGTCAAAAAACTTGTAAGTACCAATTGCTACATACTGCTTACGGCGCTTATTAAACTCTCGAACCGTCATCGGAACAGCCGTGTCCTCAATAAACTTTTGCCAGCCATCAATACCTCGCCGACGAATAGTCGCACGATGAGCATCAATCTGAACTTTAAAATTATAATCCATCAAACCACTCGCAACAACAATATTCCTAGTAGAACGAGTAGCAAACGATTCAGGGCCATTAATACTCGTATCACTAATCTTATCCACAAAGTCTCGAACGTTAGGATAAATCTTATTGAGCGCATTCGTGATAGCCACATCAGTATGCGTCACGGCCTCGTCAGGAGTGAACATACGTACGCCACGGGCATTCTCGGACGGAATAAATGCTGAAGCGGGAAGCGTTAACTGCTTATCATCAATCAGCGGTGCACGCTCAAGGCTACCACCAGGATTAATATTCCCCTCCAAACGAAGCATACGAGCCTTCACATACAATGGCTGATCGTCAATACCACGAATAACCTCGTCAACAATGAAGAGGGGATAGCCCGACTGGTCACGCATAGACTGCTGCTTAGCAACATACTCCATACTAGTGCGAACAAGATTCATCGGACCATAATCCGTATCCTTCGCAGTAATAGGCCTGAAAGCGCCATCCTCAAAAACAAAATCTTCAGCAAACGTCTTCAACTGTTCATTAAAATGGAAGTTCGGATTAAGAACGCCCATGCGATCCAGGTCCGCGTCCAACTCTCGGCGAATATGCTGAGGCAAGCCGCGAACAGCATTCCGAATAGGCGAGTAAGCAGTCATCAAAGACTCGATCACCACGGGAGAATCCGTAGCAGTAATAAGCCTGTTCTGCTTTTCAAGCATGATACTCATGATCCGATGAGCCTGACGTAACTTTTGTGCCTGCTGAGTCTGCCCATCAAGTAATTGTTCCATCACGCGAGCATACCGAGTAAGGAACTCTGGGCTCGAATAGTAATTAAGTTCATTCTCAAGAAGGGCACGAGTGGCCGCATCATCGCCAGCAGCATCATCCTTAAGACGATTACGAAGCGCGGCACGATAAATATTAGGAGCATACATGCCACCACTAAGATCATCCATCACGACCTGCATCTCAATATCATCCAGGCCCAACTTATCAAGGCCGTGCTGATACGCATTCGTCATAGCGAAATCTCTACGAAGAGCCTCAGCCTCTGTATAACCTCCCTCAATCTTCGCCTTATCAAAACGATAATTAAAACCAAGCAGGGGGATATTAGCAATTCTTCCGGAAACCTTACCCCCACGAGTCTGAGCCTTAAAAGTAATCTCTTGTAGCGCCCGTGCCAGGGGCTGACCACTCATACGGAACTGCGCGTACTCGGCGCTCTCCGCATTTAAAAGATCCGAAATACCCTTATCTAATATTTCCACATTACCGTCAGAACGTTGCACATACTTGTAACGAGGCTCGAAAAACGCGGCAGCACGATCCAACTTCGTCGGAGCAGTAAGACTATTATTGCCCCGAGTACCGCCAGGAAGAAGCGTATTAAGACGAAGAAGGGCCGCAGAATCACCAGTCGCAGCCTTACGAGCCAGAGCCGCATACTCCAAACCAGTA
>Ga0208161_1000463_pt1 | contig 23159 bp, 26 predicted proteins | sample CB_VirMetaG_3_FD_184538 | JGI IMG/M metagenome (GOLD analysis project Ga0208161, IMG submission 184538) | Freshwater to marine saline gradient viral communities from Chesapeake Bay - CB_1508_1S Viral MetaG (SPAdes) (version 4) | ecosystem: Environmental > Aquatic > Marine > Coastal | place: USA...
CTTATTCCTAGGATAACAATTGTTATCCTAGGAATAAGTTCCCTTACAGAGTGAGATGGTAATAGCTCTCACACTCAATAATTTTTACAATCTCTTATGCTCTCATCAGGTAAGCTCCATTCACCCTCATCATCTCCGTCTCATTTTTTTATACTTCTTCTCTCTATCTCTTACCATAACTCTTACCATAATATTTATGTAAAATATTTAATTATTTATCATTCGCCATATACCCCCCCATATCAACTTCTCTCTTTTTTTGTCTTTTTATTCTCTTTTTATTCTTTCCATGAAATATTCCAAATGACTCCTTGATTGCTCTATACCTATACATTTTCTATTTGTATTTTTACAAGCAAAATATAATGAACCACTTCCAAAAAAACTATCTAAAATTATATCTCCTTCTTTTGTTGTTAATAATATAATTCTCTCTAGTAGTTTTATCGGGATTTGATTTGTAAACCCTTTTATTTTTTCTTTGCTTTCGGTTTTTAAAAATAAAAAATTGTTATTGTTTTTGATGATATAATAAATTAATTAATTTAATCTTCTTCTTCTTCTTCTTCTTCTTCTTTATCTTCATCTTCTACATATTCACCATCTTCTAATATTTTAAATGTATCATCTTCACACCACTCAACTTCATTACCAATTCTTTTATTAATGGGATTATCTCCAAACTCCTTATACCATACACTATCTACATCTTCCATTTGTTCGTCATTATATAAAATCTCAACAACAGCATAAGCATTACCATTACCCATTCCACCACCAGCAACCATCATTCTCTTCATATAAATCTGTTCGCAATTATAAGCGGTAAATACCATTTTGCTTTGTTAATGTAATAATTATTTTACATAAAACTCAAATCAATTTTTTTTTAAAAATAAAATAAAAATAAAATAAATAAATTAAAAATAAAATTAAATTATTTATTTTGTTTTTTAGCTCTTCTTGCTTTTACTGCTAAATCGGTATCATATTCAGGCGTTCCATTCTTCATGGCATAAGCAAATCCATATACTCTACCATAAGCATATTGTTGAGGTGCTACTTTTTTTTTAATATATCCTGAAGCACTCTCATGTGCTTTTATTCCTCTATCATAAACTTCATCTAATATTCTTACTGGTATACCTGATAGTTTTGATATATCTTCTTTTGAATGTGATTTTGTTAGTGGTTGTTTGTATGCTCTATTAAACATTTCTTTTTTTCCCATTTATTATATATTAATATAATTTATTAGATTACTTTCCTCAAAAACTTTTGACCATGAATATTTCTCTCTTAGTCTTTTTAATGTTTTCTCATTTGATTCCTTTGAATTCATACTCATCTCTAATTTATATGCTATCTCTTCTTTTGTTGTTAAATATTCTATTCCTGATACCCTCTCATAACTACATACATGTCTTTCTTGTTTTATCTTACAATATGTTGGATATGTTTTTAATAATTCATTATAAACTGGTAATTCACTACATACCAATTTTTTTCCTAATAACATTCCTTCTACGCTACATAATCCAAAACCTTCTCCTGATGATACATTTATTATTATATCTGCTGCGTTATTTATTATATTTATCTCTTCATCACTCATTTTTCCCGCATTTGAAGAGAGAATTAAGTTCTCTAACATTTTATTACTATCTAAACCTAATAATAAACATTCGCTATCTATTACCGACTTATAATTATATCCTTCTAATGATAATGGGTGTCCTCCTAAAAACAATTTATATTTATTTTTATTTTCTTTATTTTTTATCCAATTTAGAAATCCTGATATTGTTAAATCTAAACACTTTCTTGTTGTGTTTCTATTTAAATTTACAACTAAATAATCATCTTCACTTATTCCTACTTTTTCTCTACATTCTTTTTTATTTAATTCTTTTACCTCTACACCATGATATAATGTTAATAATTTATTTTCTTCTATTTTATAAACTTCTCTCAAATGTTCTTTCCAATAATTTGTAAAAGTTATAATTAAATCATAATCTTTAGCTAATTTATTTATTAAATCTTTATTTTCATAAGGATATACTAAATCTAAATAACATACAAATTTTTTATTTTTTTTATTATTTAATATATTATATACAGCATTACAAACCATTATATCATTATAAATAAATACTATATCAGGATTTACTTCTTCATATGTTTTTACTAATGCTTTATCACCAAAACCTCTATTTGATGAAGGATCTAATACTATTCCATCATATAATGTTATTGAATTACTTATCTCTCTATCTTCTACAGATGTTTCTTTGTTATTTTGAAAACCAAAATAATGTAATTCATAAAACTTTGATAAATATTCTGCTACTTTATTTCCTATTTTAGCATAACCATTTGATTGTTTTGGGTGTGTAGCTACAAACAATAATTTTTTTGTCATATAAAATATTTCTAGAAAAAAAATTTATTAAATATACTTAATTATCATTATCATCTTTTTTTTCTAACTTAATTATATAATATGTCTGATAAATGTCCTTGTGCTTCTAAAGCTAAAAAATCTAATAAAAAGGTTAAACGTTCTGTTCCTGTCAAAGCTCCTAAAAATACTGCTCCTAAAAAATCTGTTATGCGCTCGGGTGAAGCTAGTATTTTAGGAAGAGTAATGTATCAATTTTAATAGAAAATAAAATATTATATAATTATATAATATGCGACCACCTACTATTTTTGATTATAATAACCCTAACTTTAAAGCTTTAACTACTAGAAAATCCACTAAACTTTCTACTAACCAACCATCTGTTAATGTTGAGATGAATATGAATCAAGCCAATTTTCAAATGAAACATGATGTTAGACCTCAAAATAATATTGGTATATATACTAATCCTGATTTAATGGTTATGCCATGTGAAACTGTTAATGAACGCAATGGATTACGTGTCATGGGTAGAGGCATTGGATTTGACAAAACAAGCTACAATACTACTCCTCGTAATTGGGATTCGGTTTTATCTTTTGTCCCTGAACGTTTTGGCACTACAGCTGATTTCTCTCAAAAGCCTCTTTTTGTTTCCTCTTGGGTTAGATAAATATATATTTATTTTTTTTTATAATAAATATATATATTATGCCTACATATCAAATTACTTGTATTAATCTTGACTCAAAAAAAGTTAAAACTGATTCTTTAGAAAACAATAAAGTATCTTTAGACAATAGCGATACTCCTTTAAAAGTTAAAAATAATAAAGGTGAAGTTGTCTTTTGGGTTGATAATGATGGTGCTTCTATTAAACAATTAGAAACTAAAACTAAATTTGTTGAACTTCTTGATACACCTGATACTTTAAATGACGGGATTTTAACTGTTGATAATAATAATTTTAAATTTACTAAAGATTTAAATGCTAATTCTCTCAACGCTAAAAATATTAATTGTGAACAAATTACAACTTCTTTATTTAAAACTGAAAATATTAATTTAGTTTCTTTAGTTGCTAAAAGTGTTTTAGGAAATAAAATAACATGTGACGATATTAATACTGCTTCTCTCTTAGCTACTAAAATACATAATGAGAATTTAGAATCAAATAATATTAAATGTAAAAAATTATTTGTTGATGATTTATCTTTAAAAGATATACATTTTAGCGAATTACATGGAGAGAAAAGTTATTTAAATAATGCTTCTATTAATAATGCTTCTATTGATAAATTTAATTCTAATAATTCTAATATTAAAAATCTTGAAGTTTCTGATGCTGTGGTTAATTCTCTCAAAGTTAATGATATTAATCTTGATGAAATCAATCTTAAAAAAGCTACAATAGATAAATTACTTGTTAATGACCTTCAACTTTTAAATGATAAATTACATGTTTATGGCTCTCTTGATAATCCTCTTCTTTTAGCGTCTACTAAACAAAAATCATTAAAATTAAATAATGGTAAAAGTCATAAAATATATATTAAATTAATAGAAAATATTATTGTTCAAACTTTTTCTATAGAAAATTTACCTGAACACCCTAAACTATCTAATGAGTTATATGGAGAGAATGTTGTTAATACTATGCTTTGTCATACTAATAATAACAATTTAATTAATATTCATTTAGCTAACCGTTGTAAACCTAATAATATATTAGTATTATATATAAATGCCTAGAACTAGAAATGCTAATGTTGTTCAAATATCAACTGAAGAAATACAAGAGGAATTATTTAATACTAGAAAATTAAATTTAGTTGAAACCAAGTTAAGAAATGAATATTATGAAATGAAAAAAAAATTAAATGAGCCTATTGAATGTTGTATTTGTATGGAAAATATAGAATGTTTACATTGTCTAGCATTATGTAGATGTGGCACTGCTGTTCATTTATTTGAATGGCTTAAATGTAATAAATGTCCTATTTGTAGAACTGCTGTTATTTAAATAATTAAAAAATATTATATAATTATTTAAATTTAGAAAGATACAGCAAGAGATTTGCCTGATTTGACACGAAGTTGAGCTGTTGTTTGAACAATTACAACAGAGTCAAAAGTTTCTCCTACAGCTGTAAGACCCGACATGGAGAAAGTCATGAATGAGTTGATGCCACGTGAGTTGTAGCCCGACATTTGAGAGATTGAAAGGTCGGGGTGCGAAAGTTGAAGCGAGTAGACCGCTTGACCACGACAGAAAGCGGTAGGCGAACATATTAAAATACCTTGAGCGCGATTGCCTACTTTATCATTAGTATACGCTACATCAGCCATAGCTTCGCTATTTTTCGCTTGGTATTGAGGATATTGAACATTATTAACAGAAAATTGGTATCTTAAAGTGCCATCTTCACTATCTCTTGTTCCTAATTTGAATGATTCAAAAGCAAAATATTTACCAACAACTTCGTTACCTGTAGCTGCTAATGGTGAAATAAGAGTTGCGTCAGGTGTTAAATCTACAGCATTACCAAATGTGCTATATGAGCTACGACGTTGAACAGCCATGATTTTATTAATTGAACCGCTTGATAAAGAAAAACGATTAGAATATTCTGTAGCGTTTATTCCTGAATTAGTATAAGTATAATATTCGTGGTAATTAATAGGAAGATAAGCACGAGCCATTTGGCTGCGAAGAATATTATTGTAAGCTTCACCTACAACAATAGAATCTACTGTGAAATACATGTCTTCTATTTTATAAGCTGGGGCTGTATTTTTAGAATCACCAGCTTGGATTAATTCAGTAGGTTTTCGTGAGTCAGCACAAGCCGATAATACTGAATCGGGTGCTAAAGTTAAGCGGATTTGAATTTGTCCTAAAACGTCTGTTGGCAAGAAACGTGCCGAACGTTCGCCTAAGAAACCTGTCCAGTTATCCACGCAAAGATTTGCGACTTCTCCTTTAGTTCCTGAAAAAGCATTAGTATTATGAGAACCATTATAAAGAACCGAATGGTTTACTAATTTACCTTTTGAAAGTTGAGAATCTTGGTTAAAGCCACCTAATTTACATACTTTACAAATTGTATTGTATTCGCTTGTTCCTTGTTGAACTTGAACTCCGTTTATATATACTTCCACTCTAGAAATTAATGACTCTGCTTCCGCTGGTATCAATGCGGTAAAATCACCTAGAGTGCCGCCGCCTGAAGCATCTATTATACCTTGAGTTGTTCCTTCTGCTTCGCATTTGAAGAAAAAGCGGAACGAATCCATATCTAAAAGAGCCGATTCAGGTAAGTTTACTGTGATAATGCGCCCCGATGTTGCTGTGGTGCTTGATGTAGTTTCTAATTTGAATCTGTTGCGAGAATATCCTGAAAGAACACTCGCAGCAAACATAAGATTATGAGGTAAAGTTAAAGGCATACCTTCTTCCATTGTATATAATAAATTAAAAGAAAAAAAAATTATATTTATTTATTATTAATAAATTACATTTTACCTAAAAATTGATTTTTTTGATAAAAATCGGGTATTGTATTATCTTTTTTCATTAACATAGCCATTCCTTTCTCTAAATCTTGTATGGCTTCCCATCGTAAAACCATTTTATATGATAAAGCGCCATTAGCATATTGACCTTCGCTTACTTCTTGTATCTCTCTTCCTTTTCCATCTAAAAGTTTAAATCTCATAGTTTCTAAATGTTTTGATTGTAAATTAAGAGTAAAAACTTTTGCTCCTGTATCTGTAAATCTAATTAAAGATGGTTGGTCTACTGTTGAAGATAGTCCTAAATTTCCCATATCTAATGGTATTCTAGCAAATACTTGTGTTGGTATACATCTTGATGCTGTGCTATCTACATCTAAGCTTGGTGTTTGGTAGTTTTGTGTTTGTAAATCTACTGCTAAATGAACTGATTCAACTGTATATAATGAAGCTGGATAAAAAGAAGTAAATACATTTCCATTTTTGCTAAATGCTTCTACTGCGTCTGTTGTGTATTTATTTGGTTTTGCTCCTAAAAGTTCATAGTTATCACTGTAATAACCTGTTGCGGTTACATTAGCAGGTAGCGCTCCTTGTCTTGATGGTGGTATTTGAAAAGTTCTAAAAGTTTTTGTTCCTGACCAAAGTGTAACACCTGACATATCTATTGATAATTTTCTTGTATTTACATTATAAGTTACACTATCAGGCGCATAACCCGAACTCACATCTACTAAAGCTTGATATATACCAGCACAAAAAGAATCTACACTTGTTTGGTCTGCTCCAAAGTTAAAATAATCTCCTTGAGCTATTTCTACTTGTGTATATGAACCAGCCCCCGATGAATCATAAATATAAAATTTATTATTATTAGTATTTACATTATACCATTTTTTTTGAGCTTCAAATTGCTCTAGAGTAATACGAATAGATTGGTCTTTTGATACTGAAAAATCGCTGTTAGGCAGTAAAACATTTACTAAATCTTTAGAAGTATGATATTGTTCTGTGTCAATAAATATATTTCTAGTAGCTTCTACTATTTCACCCATAATATATATTATGTTATTAAAATATTTTTAAAAGAATCTATATTATAATCTACAAATAACATATTTCTTTCTCTTGCTTTCTTTTCTCTTTCTTCTTTCTCTTTAATTTGCTCTTCAGTTAAAGGTTCTAAAGCAAAAGCATCTTTTATTATTGTTGTATTCATTGGTTTATAATCAGGCATGGTATCTACTATTTTTTGTAATTCTTCAGGTGACGATCTAATCAGTGTTAATGCCATCATTTCGTCTAAATTTGGATAACTTGTTAAAATTTGTTTTATAACACTTTGTTCATATTTAGTAGGAGTAAAAGCTGTTAATATATTACCACTCGCATCATATTCATTATCATCATGCTGTTCAATAATAGTATTTTCACTCATATATAGATTAATAATATTTTTTTTTTCTAAATAAAAAATTATTAAATAATTAATATTTATAAAAATAATATTTATTGTTTAGCTACATCATAAAATTGTGAAATAGTATCTAGACTTGTTCCTCTATTTTCTCCCATTTCTTTTAATTTTTGTAAATCATTTTTAAAATGTTTTACTGCTATTTTAAAATATTTTCCTTCTCCTAAATTTTTATATGTTGCTTTTTTAATATAATAATCGGCTTGAGATAATGTTGGTATAAAAACTCCACAAGCTTCATTATGTTTTTGACAAGCAAATACACGACGGAGAGCGGTAAGAAATTTTTTATCTTTAATAACATGTTGTTTCATACCATTTTTCCATGCTGTTTTATAATCTTTTCTATAATAAACAGCTTTATCCTTAGAAAGCCAAATATAATTTTTATTATCATCACCATCTTTTAAATTAACATCTTTCTTTCTTAATACAATATCAAAAACAACATCTTTATTTCTTACATTAAAATTTAATAATAAATAATTTATAATATAATCAGTCCATTCGCTTCTATCATATAAATGTTCTGTGTATTCCTTCAATTCATCATAGTCAGGTAAATTTTCACTTAAAATAATATTCTTCTCTTTGGTTTCTTCTATTAAATTTGTTCTGTTTTTATCTCTTACAGAAACTAATAATGCGGTGTTCATTTCATATAGTTTTCTCACTACAATAGCAATATTTAAAAGAGCTTGTTGTGTATTTAATGATTTTTCATTTTTAGATAATTTAATTATTTTTTCTTGGCTAACATCTTGAATTAAACGTTCCTTACCTTCTTCTTCTAGTAATATTTTATAAAGTTTGTTATATTGTAGTCTATAATTTTTTTTAGTTGAATCGCTTTTATCATTGATGCTATTCATTAACTTTTCATATTCAGGATTAGACATTTTGCTATATATTATTTAATTATTTTTTTTTAAATCAATTTTTTTATTTTTCATTTTTGCTAAAATAAATAATTATTTTATTCAATATTAGGCATATCAACTCCTTCAGCTTCTTCCATTGCTGCTATCATTTCTCGTATTTCATATTTAGATAAACCATAAGGTCTTACTGCTGCTCGTATCTCGTCTTCTGATATTCCATAAACTTCTTCTCCTCCTTTTTCTAATATTACTAACATTTCATTTAAAATTGGTGCTTGTGTTTCTCTGTAGTCTTCTAAATATCTTTTGTTATTATGATATTCAAGACCTAATCTATTTGCTTCATGTATATGGTGTGCGGGAGAACGATGGTCCAGTAGTTCGTTCATTCTAAAATAATCTACATAACTGTTAAATGTATCTTCATATCTTTTTATTAATTCTTTTCTTACAACTAAAAAATCATTTTGGGTTTTTTTTATAATATCTTCTTTACTATAATTATGTTTATTTTTTTGTCTTGTTAATTTTTCTATAGCATATTCTTTTGAAATAAGCTCCATAATATATTATATTAAGATTAAAATTCATCTCTCATTCTATTCAATAAAACATTATAAAATATTAATTTTGGTTTTGCTGCGTCTATTTGTGCTTTTACACCTTCTATTTGATTTTGTAATTCTACTACACGATTATAATGATAATCTCTAAAATTCATTGAACCTCTGCGTAATCGTTCATGAGCATTTGTTTCTAAATCTAAATTTATTACTGATTTTGGTTCTGTTTCTTCAACAACATCATCATAATTAAAAGCTTCTCTTATATTTGCTCCTTGTCGCATTCTTAAATTACTTAAATCATCTCTTAAATTTACCATTCTGAATAAATCTTCGTCTTGTTCCATTGCTTCTAAAATTATATTTCGTTTTAAAGAAGCTGGTAGGCTTTCAAATGTTATTTTTTCTTCCTCCATATAATAATTATTATATTTTATTTTATATATATATATGGAAAATTGCGAACTTTTAGAACCTAGCTTTATAATTACCATGTCTGCTATGGTTATCGCCTGTTTTTCAGGTATTTTAGTTTATTGTTTAAAATCTAGATGTTCTAAGGTTGATTTTTGTTGTTTAAAATTAGAAAGAGACCCTATTCCTGTTGACCAGTTAAATTCAATTACTTTAGCTAATAATAATAATAATAATAATATATAATGACGGGTTGCCTTTATAAAGATACGTCTTCTTATTATAGAACTTATTACCATCTTAGAAAACATGTTTATGAACAACGCTATAAAGATAAAAAAGCTAGAGAGAAAGAATATAATAAAATATCACCTAAAGGTTATGAATATTTTTACTGGAAAAATGCTTTATGGAAAAAATAAATAATATTATTTATTAAATCATATTATTTACTTAAAAAAAGGTTCTATTTTAACATCTTTTTTACTTTTTTTACATCTTTTTTTGGTATTACCATTTCTCCTTTATGTAAATATGCTAATCCTGTCTTTTTTACCATTCCTCCTTTTTTATAGCTATCTACATTTGAAGGTGCTGTTGGTTCATCTCTTCTAGCGTGTCTTGTTGTCATGGTTGTTGGTTTTCCTTCTCTTGCTCTTGCTGTTAAATCATATCCATAAAATCTTGATGTTGGTGCTGTTGGTCTTGCTATTGCTGCTAAAGGGTTTACTGTAGGTCCTGTATACTCATCTATGTATCTAGGTCTGTGAGCGGTTGGCGGTCTTCTTGCTGCTGGAGCTTGATTCATTGTTTATAATATTATGTAAGATTAAATCTTTTTTTATAATCATTAACAGAAGCTTCTAAAGTTGGTTTATTCCATAAAATCCATCGTGATAAAGCTCCTGCTGACTTGTAATCATTCCAATTCTCTCTTGCTTTATGTCTAGAAATATATGATTTCTTTCTCTCTTCATCTTTATGTTTTGTAAAATCACTCATTCCAGCAGCACCAAAATGCGTTGTTTTTACTTTCTTATCTCCATCATAAAAAATAGCCATATATTTCTTTTCTTTATTTGTTGATGGTTTTATTACTGCTTTCATTTTTATTTTAAAGAGAGAATAAAATTAAATAAATAATAAATATTTTGTAATTCCTGTTTGTAGCTACAACTTTCTTTTACAAAAATTCGCATTTTAAGTTTTTAATTAAAAATTTAATTTAATAAAATAAAAAAATAAAAAATTATAGTGTTTGTTAGTTTGGCTCTGTTTATCATGTAAAAACGCACCGTTTATTTATTTAAAAGGTTGCCTAGTAGGTGTGTTCCTTATTATTATAGCTTTTTTTCAGGGGATACCCATTGATTTCCTCCCCATAACGCCTGACTATTAAAATTTTAAAAAATTTCTTTTTTTCACACCATAATGCTTTGCCTTTTTCATTACTACTTGATACTATAGATATTAGGGATACTTATAAATTTGATAATAATAATAATAATAATAATAATAATAATATATATATATAGGGTAGAAGCAAACTACCCTACAAGTAATCCCCTTTAGACCCTTTAGAGCATAAAAGGTAAGGATTTTAAAATAAAACATTAAAAAATAGCGTTTTTAACGTTTTTCAGCATAAAAAGGTGTATCTACTCAGGGGGTATTATTTGATATTTAACTTTACCATTGCTTTTATGGTAAGAACAACCATCTAACTCTTTCATTCTAGCACCAAACATATTTAAAGTAGGTAAAGAATCAGCTTTTCTACCTGTAGAACTCCAAAAAGTTTTAAATGCGTCATATAATTCCTTACCATAATAACTAACACACCCATTTGTTTCATATTCTTTATTGTTTAATTCAACAATGTATTCTTGGAATTCTTCATAAGGAGAAATACAAGCCTCTTTCATTAATTCAGCAATTTCAGTGTGAGGTCTATCAGCTACAGCATTCCAATTACCTAAAGGTCTATCCATTAACTCCTGATAAAAAGAACGCATAATATCAACATCAGCAAGAGCCTTTCTTAAATCTTTAAAATATTGAATATCGCCAAATTTACTACTGGAAACTTTAATAGGCATAAAGCGACAATCATCTTTCGGTAAATCAACACTACTGACATTATTAGTAGTAAATATATAATTAGCAAAATCATCAATATCATAAGGAGTAATACCTTTAGGATTAATAAGATTAGTTTCTCTAGTAATAGCATCTTTAATAATTTCATGAATATTTTTAGTTTGCTTACCTTGAGCTTCATTTAATACAACAATATGCTTACCTTCATTAGAACTATGCTTATCAAATAACTGGTCAACAGATCCAGCAATAATCATTTTATCTTTACCCATTATAGTTTCCATAATATTTTCAGCTAAACATGATTTACCAGTTCTAGTTTTACCATATAAAATAAGACAAACCATAGTTTTTCTAGCAGGGTATTGAACGCACCAAGCCAACCAATTTAAAATATATTCATATACAAGTTTATTATTATATTCTCCAGCCATAACTTTAATATGTTCATGAATAATAGAAGTATCAAGATTGTTTTTATATTCAACTTTTTCAATAGGAAAACCATTCCAAGTGTTTAATTCATAATATTTAGGAACAAGAGGAGTAGGTTTATATACAATTTTATTAAATACTTTTATTTCTTTATCTTGTAGCCAAAAACTTATAAAAGATTTTTCTTCAGGTCCATAAGGTCCTTGAACAGTAATTCTTAAATGTTTAAAAGCATTCTCTAATTGGCTATGAGAATATTTAGAAACGACATGTCCTTCGTTATTTTTTTCAATATAACAATTAGGATTACATACAGCAGCAAAATATTCTTCAAAATAATCTTTTTTTACTTTATAATTATCAATAAAATGAAATTGTTCAGAGCATATAACAGGTTTAGGAAAAGGTATAAGAGATAAATCAAGACCTTTATTAAAAGGTTTTATGATAAAAATAGTATTATCTCCCCATTTATTTTGAATATGTTTATTTAAAAGGTGAATATGGTTTTCTTTAAATGATTTTTTAATAACTTGAAAACCATCATAATTATATGAAGTAACAATAATGTTTTGTTTTTTACAAAATTCAAAAGCATCAAATATAATATTTCTTTCAAGGTCTTGTAATATGAGAGCTAATGTTTTAAATGGTGAAACATGAAATTTATCAGGGTCAAATACAACAGTCTTCTTTCTTTTATCAGCCATATTAATATCATCAATACGCTGTAACTCCTTTTCTTTTTCTTTTTCATAAACTATGTCTTTTATATATTTATATTCCTTTCTAGAAACAATAATATTACATAATGATTTAACTTCTTCAATATATTCGTGAACAAAGGGCGTAAGCTCATAATCATCTTCATCAAAATCATATTTTTCAGCCCAAGTATTAATAGAACCACCATATAAAATAATAGTAAATAAAGTTTTAACAATATCTTTTTTGTTTCTATTATCTTTATAAGTGTCATTATATTTATCAATGGCATCTTGTTCAATAGTAATATTGTCAATAACATCTTCTCTATTAGAGCAATAATATTTAAGATTATCACAATCATATTTTTCTTGAACCATGTTTAATAAAATATTATTATGACAATTAACAATATCAATATCATATTCGGTTTCAGAAAATAACGAAGCTCTAACAGCATTCCACATGGCAGTAGAAGAATATATTGAAGGATTTTTAAGAAATAAACGACCAACTTTATTTTTCATAGAATATTCAATATTAATTTTACCATCAACAACATTATCAGCATAATTTTTAATATTTAATCTTTGTTCAGGTTTAATAAGAGGGTGTTTCCATATATGTTTAACAATAGGATTAGGATATTCTGTTAGAACTAAAGGTTTTGTTTTTGTCATTTTTAATATATATATATTTTTAGATTATTATTTTAAATCAATTTTTAATAAAAATAATTAAATATTTTATTAAAAATAATCGGCTAAAAATCCCTAAATATTATCTCATGGAAAAAATGGAATTATAATCAATATTGTAGTTGGCAGGGTTTTGCTGTTCTCTATGTTCTTCTTTAATTTGTTCATGTCTAGGTTTTCTTAAAACTTGTGGTTTAGAGGGAGGAGGTTCATCATCGCTGCTCTCATCATCAATATAAATAATATTGTTTTTAGGGGCTTTCTTTTTTGCTTTTTTTCTAATAACAATAACATTATTATCTTCTTCTTCATCATCATCATCTTCTTCAATAATAACTTTTTTCTTTGGAGGAGGTTTCTTTACTGGTGCCTTTTTTTGAGCGACTTTTTTAGTTGGAGGAGGAGTAGGTTCAACCTCTTCTTCAGGTTCTTCTTCAAGTTCTTCTTCGGGTTCTTCATCAGGAGGAGGAGGAGGTTCAGGTTCTTTCTCTCTTCTTTCCATTTCCTTTTTTACTTTCTCGGTTATTTGTTTTCTAACCTGCTTACGCTCTTGTAATTCTTTTTTATGTTCTTCTTTTTTACCTTCTCTTTCTTTTAATCTATTTTGTCTAGCAACTTCTCTCGCTCTTGCTAAAATCTCTAATCTTTTAGTTTTATATGAAGGGATTTCATCATCAGCATTTTCGCTCATCTTATAATATATTAAAATAAAATAAAATTACAGAATAGTAACAAAAAAAAATTACAGAGTCAGTAATATCCTAAATATTTTACAATTTTTTAGTTTCATCAACAATTATAAACTCATCAAATCTTTTACGAAACTTAGACGGGTGATGCTCTTTAGGGTGTAAATCAATAAATAAAAAACTATGAGGTTCGCTAATAGCATATTCATATACTTTTCTAAATGTTTCGGGTCCAATTTCACCTGCTAACTCTTCTTCAATTTGTTTTAATTCTTTTTCATTTTTACTCTTGAATAAAATAACACTAGTAGTATTGTTTCTAATAGCTTTTGTTATGCCACCAGTTTGAATAGTGTATGTTTGAGATAAATAAAATGTGCTAACACCTAAAGCGCCACCTCCTTCAGATTTAACAGGTCCAACGTGGCGATGAAGTATAGCAAGACCATTTACTTTTCTAACACCTTTACTAAATAATCTTGAACCAACGATGTCATCAAATAAAATTGCCATGCGACAGCGTCTACCGTTTAACCAATGTTGCGGTTCAATAAAAGATTTAGTGTCGGGGTCATAAAACTCAATTAATAATTCATCGGGTATTTTAAATGGATATGATTTTTTATATTTTAAAAATTCTTTATATTTTTCCATTTGTTCATGATATAAATCGTAAGCTTCAGCTTCAGCCTCTATTTCAGCTTTTATGTTATCAATGATGTCAGGGTCATCGGGGTCATCATAAATATCATCGGGGTCTATTTCTAACATGGATAAAATAGCATGATTACTTCTAGCTGTAGGTGACACGAGAAAGATGCGGTCAAAATCAAATTTTTTCATTAAATTAACAGCTGCGACCGTCTTTCCTGAACCTCTAGCTCCATTCACAAGGATTTGCTGGTGAAGCTTAGGTAAATCAGGGTGAGTTTCATAAGCAAATGCTTGAGTTGGTGGTAATTCAATACCTAAATCACATTTTTTTATTTTATTTTTCTTTTTATTTACCATTATATAAATATAAATAAAAAAATATATTAATAACTTTCTAATTATTTTTTTCCAACGCCTCCAGTCTTAATATTAAACTGTCTATAGTCTCTTGTTGTTTATTTATTATCTCCTGTTGTTCCTTTACTTTTTTATCAAGTTCTTTTGTTGCTGCTATACCATATATTAAAATACTATTGTAATCTAAAAAATATGGTTCTTCTATTCTTTCACCTGATGGTCCTATTTTATCACCACCCGCTACACAAAAACTTAGGTCAGGTATTTGTAATACTTCTTGTGCTATCAACCCCGCCTCCCATCGCCACATTCCATCTATCTCACCATTATAATCTTCATCATACATTTCCATAGATTTTTGATATTTTTGTGGTTGTAATAGTCTAATAATGTCTAATCCATTTACAATATCTTTTTCGTTATGTTTTAAACGATCATCACTTGTATACTGAAATGGTAAATAGTGATATATCCAGTCCCCCCCAACTGTTAACAGTTTTTCCCATTGAATACTGCCTGGGGTATGAAATCCAAAATTTAATTCATTCTTGGCTTGGTCGGGACCGTAATTTGAGTTAGGAAAAGGCACATAAGCCGATATTTTAGGTTGTCCTCTAAATCCTCCGCCATTGCCAAATCTTATAGAATTATTATCAGCATTATTAAACCGTATGTTTCCAGTTATCTCAAGACGTTCACTTGGATTGTTCGTTGCTATACCAACATTACCATTTTCTAATATATACATACTAGTCGCACCTGTGCTATTATTTGTAGAATTAGTAAAAAATTCCATCTTAGGACCTCCTAAAACCAACCGATCAGTTCTCATTTCTACCCACGATAAACTATCTGTAGAATTAGTAACAGGGTATATATCAATTGTATTTCCACCACCATAAAATGTAGCACCTCTCATTTTAATAGTTCCATTTACATCAAGTGTTTGACTTGGATAAATCCCTCCAATCCCAACACCATTACCATCAATAATCATTTTATTAGCACCAGCAATTCTCGTTTCAATGAAAGAACCTGACATTAAAAATGTATTTCCCCCATTATCTTGAATTAAAGCAGCACTCGCATCACTAAAATAATCTTTATGAGCAAAAGTAGCAAACTTCCGATCAGTTGGTATATCACCAATTTTAGTATAATTTCCAAACAATACATTACTGCTAGTATCTACTGATTGCCCTATACTAATTTGATTACCAACAATAGAAACACCAGTTCCAGCAGTATAAGTAGTATCTGTTTGGTCTGCCCAATTTACAGGATTACCTGAACCATCACTTACTAAAACTTGACCTGATTCACCATAATTAGCACCACCAATACCAATAGCACCTTTGTTATTAATTCTTAATTTTTCCGTAACTGAACCTGAACCTGAAACACCATCTATCTTTGTATAAAATGCTAATACTCCGCCATTATTGCCTTCTCCAAGTCCATCTATTTCTGCGTGTTCGTGATCATTTTGTTTATCGTAAAATATAATTCTACCTCTTTGAACCCCACCAGTATCTAACTGTATATTACCGTCTAGCTCAAAATCTTCTTCAGGGTAAGGAACACCAAAACCAACTCTATTATTACTATTATCAATAAAAATAAAACCGCTATTGGTAATCTCTGATGATGTAAGGTTATATGTTAAAGGATTAGTAATAGTGTTTATATTATGTAATTCAGTATTTCTAATAGGAGCAATAAAAACACCTGAATTAGTAGGATTTATAAAAGAACCAGTAGCATTTAAACAAATAGAATTCGCAGATTGATCCTGAAAACCAGCAAAATGACCAATAGCTATTGATGATGTTCCTTGACTAATAAAACCAGCTAAATGACCAATAGCAATACAATCACTAGCTTGAGTATCACTACCAGCAAAATGACCAAAGGCAAGACTATTTGAACCTTGATTACTTTTTCCTGATTTATTTCCAATCGCAATACTATTAGAACCTTGACTATTTAAAGCGGATTCATGTCCAATAGCAATACTATCACTAGCTTGAGTATTATTACCAGCATCATAACCAATAGCAATGCTATTAGAACCTTGATTAGTTTGACCAGCAGCATAACCAATAGCAACACTATTATTACCTTGAATATCATAACCAGCACCAACACCAATAGAAAGAGCAAAGTTACCTTGATTACAAAAACCAGCATAATGACCAAGAGCAAGACTTTCTGAACCTTGATTACTTTTTCCTGATTCACGACCAATCGCAATACTAATAGAACCTTGACTAGTTATAGCGGATTCATATCCAATAGCAATGCTATCAACACCTTGATTAGTTTGACCAGCTGAATGTCCAATAGCAACGCTTTCTGAACCTTGACTATCATAACCAGCACCAACACCAATTGCTAAAGCATTATTGGATTGGTCAGAAAAACCAGCAAAATGACCAAAGGCAAGACTATTTGAACCTTGATTACTTTTTCCTGATTGATTTCCAATCGCAATACTATAACTACCTTGAATATCATAACCAGCACCAAAACCAATAGAAAGAGCAGAGTCACCTTGATTACAAAAACCAGCATAATGACCAATGGCTAGACTATCTGAACCTTGGTTACTTCTTCCTGATTCACGACCAATCGCAATACTATTAGAACCTTGACTAGTTACAGCGGATTCATGTCCAATAGCAATACAATCACTAGCTTGAGTATCACTACCAGCTAAATGACCAATAGCAATGCTTTCTGAACCTTGACTTAAAAATCCAGCAGCCGACCCTAAAGCAACACTATAAATACCTTGACTTACATAAGCAGCAGAAGTTCCTATAGCAAGAGTATAATTGCCTTGATTACAAAATCCAGCATTATATCCTAAAGAAACAGAACTATTACCTTGAATAAAAGTTCCTGAACCATAACCAATAGCAACGCTATTTGAACCTTGATTACTTTTTCCCGATTCATTTCCAATAGCAACACTAAAAATACCTTGATTACTATTTCCTGAATAATGACCAATAGAAATAGATTCTTGATTTTGACCAGTTTCTCCAGCATAATTACCAATAGCAATACAACTACTACTTTGAGAAGTTGAACCAGCAGCAGTTCCAATAGCAACACTACTAGCTCCTTGACTTGAAAATCCAGCGGTATAACCAATAGAAATGCTTTCTGTTCCTTGATTAATAAAACCAGCAAAATAACCAACCGCAACACTATTATCAGCTTGATTACTAGTTCCAGCATCATATCCCAAAGCAACACTATTATTACCTTGAATAGAAAATCCAGCGCCAAGACCAATAGCAACGCTTTTTATTCCTTGACTAGTTTTACCAGCTAAATGACCAATAGCAATGCTTTCTCTCCCTTGATTACTATATCCAGCGTCATGTCCAAAGGCAATAGATTCTATTCCTTGATTTAAATATCCAGCTTCATTACCAATAGCAACACTATCAACACCTTGATTACTATTACCTGCTAAAACACCCAATTTAATAGAATTATTACTAGCATCAATAACAAAAATATCATCACTTAAAGTATAATTATTAGATAGATTATCATAAAATAAAAAAGAACCGCCTACTTTATCGGCGGGTGTAATGCTAACATCAGTTAAAGCTTCTAATGTAGAAACACCACCGCCCCCACCACCTTGAATGCTAACATCGCCAGTATCATAATTAGCAATAATACTATCTATATTCAAAGTTTCATTTCTTAATGTCCAATTACTAGAACTATTTCTTCCAATTGACCATTGTCGTTCAGAACCATCTGTAAAATAAATTCTACCATCAGTATTAAATGTTTTAATGTTATCACTACAAATTAATTCATTACACGTAATATAATAAGCACTGCCATTAACACCTAAAGCAACCATATATAATTAATAAATATAAAAATTTAATAATTATAATTATGGTTGTTGAGTTTCTTGCTGTTGAGGTTGTTGTTGAGTTTCTTGTTGTTGAGTTTGTTGTTGCTCTGCTTCTTGATTTTCCGATGACGAAAAAGAAGATGTAATAAAATTAACAGCTTCAGCAATACCAGCACCAGCAAAAGCCATTAATCCAAGAACTTTTAAAGGAACAATAGGAAGAGGGGAAGCTTCGGCGGCAACACCAAAAGACATTAAACTTTCAGCAGCACCAGCAAGAAAAGTTCTACCAGCAGCCTTAGCAGCAAGTTGAGCGCCTTTACCAGCAACTTTACTAGCAATCCCAGTAGCATGAGGTAAAGTAGCAAGACCAACAGAACCACCAGCAATAATATCAGCATGTTTTTGAACTTCTTCACTAGCTCCAAGTGCTTTAGCCAACTCTCTAGCTCCCGCTCCAGCAACTTTTCCAGCTTCCATAGAAAGAACAGTTCCTCCAGCAGAAGCAGCAATAGGTCCTCTTAAAAGAGCGCCAGTAACTCCTCCACCCACAGCAGCGCCAAGTTCATCAGGTCCACCAGTAGTTTGTTGAACAACTGTTCCAGCAGCAGCACCAACAGCAATAGCGCCAAGCCCAGCTGGAGTAACACCCATAAAACGCAAACCTTCATTAACTTGATGACCAAGAGATTTAGTTTGAACTTCTTCGCTAAGTTGAGAATGAGTATTAACTATTTGATTGTCTAATTCAACAGTTTGTCTAGTTCTTATATTGTTAGGAGCATTAACATGGTCAAGTCTATCTGTTCTATTAGAAGCAAAGCGGTAATTAGCTTGTTCTCCAAAAGTAAGATGAGTTTGTTCAAGACGAGTTAAAGAGCCTCCTTGTTCAACCCACGCTTTATGTAGTAAACCATTACCCATAACTCTTTTTGATAATGAATTATCTAAGACATTGACATCATTAGGATTAAGTTTTTTAACAAAATCAGTAAAAGAACCACCTTCATTAATAACCTCATTTGCCATTCTAGAATTATAAAACTCTTCTCTAATTTTATTTAAATTATGAAATTGGTTAACAAGAACATGACCTCTTCCAGCACTTCTTCCACCATTTCCAACAAAATTACCAAGTTTATGAGAGCCATAAGGTCCAATGTTCTCTATTAAAGGATCTATTGAATTATATTTAATATTATCTTTACCAACAGTGAGAGGGGGTGCTAAAACACTGGCAAAATCATCAGTAGTAGACCATATGTTATGTATAACATTAGGGTTGTTATTTATAAAGGCATTAGCAGTAACGTAAGGATTAAAAACAGTTGTTTCAACACCAAATTTATTACCAAGATAAATAGCCCCATTACCACCTTTACTATAACCAGTGATAGATTTAATATCATATTGTTTAATAGCATTATCATATAACTGTTCTATTTCTGCGTAATAATCACTAGTGCCTTTTGTATCAACAAAAAGTTTAGCATTTTGAACCCAATCCCTTCTATTATTAACAATACTTCCTCTAAGAGCAATATGAGCAGAACCATCATTTTTATTAACAACAACAAGACCATTTTTATCACTTAATTCATAATCAACAATATATTTATCAGAAAGTTTAGTATCATCAAAAAATTGTTCAACCGCCTCTTCATTACCAAGAAGCTCACCTCTATAATAACGTTTGGCAGCTTGATTCATCATAGCAAATTCCTGAATGTCTTGCGGAACTTCAGTAGCAGAAGGTTTAGTAATATTATCAACAAAAAAAGGGTGTAATACTTTTTTAACATCATCATGGTGTTCATCATCAACGTTACCTTTTAAATAATTATGAATATGGTCATGAACATGATGTTCGGGGCGAGGAGTAGGTTGTGGAGTAGGTTTTTGTTTAGCCTGTGATATTAAAGGTTTTTGAATAGTAACACTAGGAACATAACCAGTAATAGCAGCAGCAAAATCTTCGTTTATACAAAAAGGATATCCATGAGTATGAAGACAATATTTTTTCATTATAATATATTATCATAATAAAAAAATTAAAACAATGATAAAGAAGAAGGGCTAAATTGTCTTTGAACAGTAGGAAAGGCAAATCTAGAGGGAGGTAATTCTAAACTAAATGTGCCACCCTCAATTAAAGTTTCAGCAGGGCGACCACGTTGACCAGTAAGAGTAAGTTGTGTAGGTCTTCCAGCTTGAGCTTCCATCTGCGCTCTTTCAGCTTCACCAACCGCCATTTCTCTTTGTGTAGGTAATTCAGGAATATAACCAGTAGGAAATAAAGAAGGAGTAAAAGGTTGCGCAGATTGTATAATATCTTCAATTTGTTCAACAACGCCAACATCTTCTTGAACGTCAGGAGCAAGTTGATATTGAGCAGGAGCAGTAAAGTATTGTAATAAATCTAAAATAAGTTCAGAAAAATTAGTAGCTGTAGAAGGTTGTCCACTAGCAGCTAAAATAGCATCTCTAATTCTATCTTCTGTAAAACCAATAATATTAACATGAGCAATCATATCATCAACTTCTTCTTGAGAGAATTGATTTCTTAAAGTAGAAAATAAACTACTAGCTAAAACATTAAAAGCTTTAGGGTCTTTCATTTGTTCAAAAACTCCATATTTATCTAAAATAGCCGAAAATTGTCTAGCATTGATAGGTGTTTTAGTAATTATATTACCATATATATCTTTTGTAACAAAACCAGTTTCAAGTCTTTTTAATTTTTTTTGTTTATAATATTTATGTTTTAAACATTCTTCATCAACAATTTTATCAAATTTTTTTAAATAATCCATTATAAAATTAAGAGAGAAAAAATAATATTAATAAATATTATAATGCCATTAAACTTTACAGATAAACCAAAAACAAAAGAAGAGGGTTATATAAAACCTAGAGTAAAAGCACACCGAAAAGCATCGCAAGAACTTAAAGATAAATATGGGGTAAAAGACGATGATAGAGAAGAAGGTCGCCATGCGAAAAGAAATACAAGTAAGCCTCCTCCAAGATTAGAATTTAAAAACGGAGGAAAAGTAAAAGAAACAGGAAAAGCATTAGTTCACAAAGGAGAAGTAGTATTACCAGTAAAGATGGTAAACAGTATAAAAAAATTATTAAAATAATCATTTAGATTTGAGCATTTTTTTTAATAATTTTTTATTTTTTTTATCTTTTATGCGTTGAAGATATTGTTCTGCTAAGAGAGCAAATTCTTTATTATCGGGAATACCATTATTGTTAAAGTCGGTATCACCAGCTAAACATTTAGTAATGAGAGAACCCATATAGATATATAAAGAAAAAAATTAAAATACTATTCTCTCTTCGTAAATAAAAAAAAGCATGATAAAAGAATATAATTTTATGAGAAATAAAATAAAATTAAATAAATAATAATATAAAATGGAAACGTATTATGAAGATGAAATATGTAAAATTTATAATTGTAAAATGGAAGATATAATAAATAATTTAAAATATGATTTAATAATAACAGATCCGCCGTATAACATAAATTATAAATATCCTGATTATAAAGATAAAATGAATGAAGAGGAATATATTTCATTATTTAAAAATTTCAAAAATAAACCAACAGTAATAATTCATTATCCTGAAGCAATATGTAATTATGTATGTAAAGGTATAGGAAATGTAAATAAAATAATAAGTTGGTGTTATAATAATAATGGTTCATCTAAAGCACATAGAAGCATAGGATTTTTTAATATAACTCCAAATTTAGAAAAAGTAAGACAACCATATAAAAATTTAAATGATAAAAGAATAAAAAAATTAATTGAAAAAGGAAGCGAGGGGGCAAGATTATATGATTGGTTCAATGATATAGAATTAATAAAAAATGTAAGCAAAGAAAAAATAAAAGGGTTTACAAATCAAATCCCGATAAAACTACTAGAGAGAATTATATTATTAACAACAAAAGAAGGAGATATAATTTTAGATAGTTTTTTTGGAAGTGGTTCATTATATTTTGCTTGTAAAAATACAAATAGAAAATGTATAGGTATAGAGCAATCAAGGAGTCATTTGGAATATTTCATGGAAAGAATAAAAAGAGAATAAAAAGACAAAAAAAGAGAGAAGTTGATATGGGGGGGTATATGGCGAATGATAAATAATTAAATATTTTACATAAATATTATGGTAAGAGTTATGGTAAGAGATAGAGAGAAGAAGTATAAAAAAATGAGACGGAGATGATGAGGGTGAATGGAGCTTACCTGATGAGAGCATAAGAGATTGTAAAAATTATTGAGTGTGAGAGCTATTACCATCTCACTCTGTAAGGGAACTTATTCCTAGGATAACAATTGTTATCCTAGGAATAAG